>MDSY01065057.1_pt1 | contig 20863 bp, 25 predicted proteins | sample 811131 | NCBI WGS metagenome assembly MDSY01 (sample SAMN05326643, study PRJNA326480) | marine metagenome | isolation source: seawater | place: Atlantic Ocean: South West | collected 2010 | reverse complement strand
CAGATATTGTGGCAAAACGTGGTTTTTCATTGGATGTATTAAAACGTGTTTATGCTTATTTAAGTAGAGCAAAAACATATTATGATGCTAATGATACAAAAGCATGTGGCACAATTTCATATTTATTATGGGGCGGTGAGGCAATGCGTGTTTGGAGTGAAAACAAATTAAATGATCTTAATTAAAAATAATTTATTAATATTAAAAACTAAAAAAAATGGAAAATACACCATTAACACCTGAACAGGTGATTGAAAAATTTGAGGCAAAAATTGCTGAAAAAACAAACGGTTTTGCATCATCAAATGATGTTGAAACATTAAAATCTGAATTATCAAATGAATTGGATGCATTGAAATCTGCAAACAAATCAGATGAATTACAGAAAAAATTTGCAGATCTTGAAAGTACAATTGATGCATTAAAAGAAAACAACAAAACAAATGCACCTGTTGCAAAAAAATCAATCAAAGATATGATTGTTGAAAAAGCAGATTCATTAAAAAATCTGATCAAACAAAAATCAGGTGTTGTTTCTTTGTCATTAAAACAAATTGATCCTATTAATTTAGGCGGATTGCGTGGTGATGTTTATGGCCAGTTAATCAATGAAACATTTGATGTGCCATACAGATCAGAAACGAGAATCACAGATTTGTTCAGAAAAACAAACGTTGATACAGAGTACATCAAGTACAGAGAGCAAAAAAGTGTAACAAGGGATGCAGGTGTTGTTGTGAATTGTGCAACAAATAACACAGATACAACAGTTGAATGGCAAACCAAAACAGTGCAGATTGCAAAAGTTCGTGATTATGTTGATGTATGTATTGATATGATGGAAGATTACAGTTTTGTAACATCAGAAATTGAAAACCTTGTATCATCATCAATCAGATTAAAGGCAGACAGTGCAGTTTTAACAGGTACAACAGATATTGTTTCAATTGATTCAATTGCATCAACATTTGATCCTGCAAACGTATTGGCACCATTTACAAATGCATTTACATCTGCAACGTTGGCAGAATTAACAGGTGCAATGAAAGCACAGATTTACACGTTTGGGCAGGAAATGGCATATGATGCAGATACAATCATTATGAATTACAATGATTGGGTTAAATTCATGCACCAAAAAAATGCAAACGGTGATTACCTTTTACCAAACTTTGTGGCATCAGGTGATTCAGTATTGAATGGAATGCGTGTGATCACATCACCATTGGTTTCACCAAATTCACTGTATGTTATGGATTCAAGAAAGGGCCAAATATTAGACAGACAGGGAGTAACGGTTGAATTTAGTTATGAAAACAATGATAATTTTGAACACGAAATTGTTACTGTTAAAGCATTACAGAGAATCCAATTTTTTGTGCCATTAGTTCATCAGGATGCATTTATGAAATGTACTGATATTGCTACGGCATTAACTGCAATCACAAAATAAATATTTGTTTAACAGATTAAAATAATCATTATGAAATTAAAAATATTGAAAAACTGGGGAACGTTAAAAAAGGATCAAATTTTTGATGCAAACGGAAACACTGCACAATATTTGTTATCAAATGGGATTGCCAGTATGGCACCAAATGATGATTGCATTGGTGATTGTGATGATCATGATGAAAACGAATGTGAGGGGTGCAAATCTAAAAAGAAAAAACGCAGTGCAGGGCATACAGGATCAGTGAAAATTGTGCAAACAATTGAGCCACAACCTGAAAAAACTGCACCTGTTGTTAAAAAAAAGGTGGCACCAAAAAAAGTGAAAGCAAAAAAATCAATTAAAAAAACTGCATCACCTAAAAAATGATGTAGTTAAAAAACCATAATATTACAATGGCAAACGTTTTAAATATCACATACGCAGATTTTGGCAAGGGTAAATGGGAATTGGCAACAGGCATTTATGAACAACAAAAAATCAACGGTTACATTGATCTGTACACAAACAGATTATTGGCGGAATTGTTGGGTGTTGATTTGTATAATTTGTTTGTTGCGGATTTAGATCCACAAACTTTTGTGCCACAGGATCAAAAGTATTTGGCAATTTATAATGCATTTATGCATCAGGGGAACAATTGTAATGTTATTATCAGTGATGGTATGGTTGATATGATCAAAGGATTCATTTATTTTGAATACTTAAAGGATCAAATAAATCAGGTTTGGGTTTCAGGAAATGTTGCACCTATTGGTGAGAATAGCAAAAATATTTCAACACTATCACAACAGATTTACACACGGTATAATCAGGGAGTGTTTACGTATCATGCCATTCAACAATATATTTGCAATAATTCAAGTAAATACCCAACATTTAATGGGCAAAGTAAAGTAACAACGTACTGGATATGATTGATGCAACCATTGAAATACAGGAAATCATTGATGAAATCAATTGCAAAATTGATGGTAAATACAATGCAACAGATGGCAAAACATATTTTTGCCATACAAAATGGGCCAGAGTTGGTAAAACAATTACTGATTCCAATGGTGTTGTGTTTGTGATTGATGATGTACAGGTTGATGAATGGATAATTGCAACACATTTACCAAATCCTGCAATTAATTTAGATGGCATTTGCACGTTGCAAAAACCGTTTTTTATTACAGGTACAAAGTTGGCAACAAACCGTGAATGGACGATTGCAACAAATAATTTAGAGGAAAAATTGCCGTTGATTTGGTTACTGGAAATAATCAGTGAAACAGGATACGGCAGGGAATCCGCCATTGCACGTGATATTGTAACAAATCTGTTTTTTTTAGATGAAACGGATCCATCACAATATTACACCGCAGATCACCGTAAACAAGTGGTTACACCAATGGGTAATTTGATGCATGAGTTTATTAAAACGGTTGAACGTTTGAGAATGTACAAAACTGTTGATGAATTTACATACAAAACATTTTCACGTTTTGGTGTTGAAACGGATCAGGGTGCAATTGAAAACATATTGGATGCCAATTTATCAGGTGTTTCATTGAATATTACGTTGAGTAAATACCGTGCAAATTGTAAATGTTAAGCGAATTTAAAATAAAATAATAATTAATTAAAAAATAAACATATGAAATCATGTGATTGTAATGCAGGTTTAAGTAACACAGGGGTACCATCCTGTGTACCTGTTCAGGGAATAACAAGTTCCCTAATTTTAGTGCCTTTAACGGCAAATGATGGTACAAAAAACGGTATTGATTTAAGTGCATCAATACCAACATGGAGTGATTACGTTAATGATGCGGATGCATCAAAACGTTGGTTTCCATTACCTAAATTTGAAAACGTAGAATTACCAAAAGCGGATTCATTATTTGAGGAGGCAAACAGTGGCCGTAAGGCATATTTGCGACAGGGTGTAAGATCCTTTGCAGGTGAGTTATGGCAGGATGATTCAACACCTACATTTTTAGGTAAATTGATGGCATCACGTTGTGTGCAGTTTGGAATTTACATTGTTGATGTTGAGGGTGATTTGATTGGATCAGAATCCAATGGATTTTTGTACCCAATACCAGTTGACAATGATTCATGGGATCCAAAATTTATGTTTGCAACAGATGCAACAGTTCAAAAAATCATGTTAGGTTTTGATTTTTTCAGATTGTTTGATGAATCAACAATGAAAATGATCACGGCAGAGGAATCAGGTATTGATTTCAACAGTTTAGAGGGTTTATTGGATGTTGAATTAACTGTTGCAAGTGCAACAACAACGGCAATTACCGTATCTGCAAATTTAGATTACGGAACGGCATACAATCCAATACTTTACAAAGGTGCAACGGCATCTGCTGATTGGAAATTGGAAAATGTAAGTGCAGGCACAGTAATTGCAATTGATGCAGTTACAGAGGGGCCTGATGGCACATACGTTGTTGATTATGCAAGTGCAGGATTGGCATCAGGTGTAAACCTTAAATTATCAGTTGCAAAAACTGGATTTGAAGGATTTGTTAATACAATAACTGCATAAAATCATGGCAAAAACAGAATATATCACGGTTGGAAAAACCACATTTAGGGTTGAAGTTTTAAAAAATTTAACACAAAAGGATGCAATAAAACAATTTCATTATTTACATATTGATACTGTAAAACAGGCATATCAGTTGTGCAATCCCAAAAAAGTGAGTAAAAAAACAGTGAAAAAATCTGTTTAACTATTGGTTTTTAAATTAATAAAGGGATGTATTTGTTTACATCCCTTTTTTTTGTTATATAAAAATCCTTAAAATTTCGTAAATTTGAAACATGATTGGCAACACATTGATGGAAAAACAATTGCAAAAGGCATTAACATTGGATGATGCATTGGCATGGTATGAGGCAAACACACCACAAATTAAAAAATTGGTGTTGAATCTTATCAGGCAGGATCAGTTGTTTGAACGTGGTGTGAATAAATTTGATGAAGTGATTGGCCTGTATTCACCGTTTACGGAACAGATAAATCCAACAAAACGTGCAGGTACACCATACACATTAAAGGATACAGGTGCGTTTTATCAATCAATGTTTATTACTGTGCTAAAAGATAGCATTTTAATAAATGCAGATGCATCAGTTATGCAGGATCAACTATGGTGGAACACAAATATTTTAGGATTGGATGAACAGAATTTGGAAATATATGCGGAACAGATCAGGAAACAATACATTAAATACGCACGTAAAATATTGGGAATCAATTGATGAAATGCCAATGTTTAACTGGCAAAAGTGTAGCGATGGATTGTTAAAATATGTGAATATTAACCTGATTGATGATGATACAAACAACCAAATACAATATGATAAATTGTATGATCAGTATTTGGTACGGTTTGGTTTATCAAAAGAGTTTGAACGGTACATGAAATTGTTGCAACAAAGGGCAAAAATACAATGTGCATACGTTCAGACAAATAAACGTTTTAAATTAACAGAAATTGAAATTGTTGATGCGAAAATTGAACGTTTAAATGTAAATTTTGGTGATGGTAAAAGCATTGAAACAACATGTTTACATTTATCAAAATGGTTAGGTTATAAAGTAAATTTAAAAGAAACAACAGTTGTTGAATATTATACAATAATACAAGAATATGGCAAGTGGGCAAATAAAAAGGAGTGATATTGCAGAATCAGATTTGTACAAAGAAATCAGAGATTCCGCAAAAAAAACATTAACTGAATTGGATAAAATGAATGTTGGGTTGAAAAAAACCGCAACAACAATATCCAAAACGTTAAATTCATCATTAAAAAAATCAACCGCAGGTATCAATAAAATGAGCAAAGCGGTGGCACAGGCAGATGCCACAATGAAACAATCTGTTCAGGTTGATAAAGCAAAAGCACAGGCCGTAAAAGCACAGGTACAGGCGGAACGTGAATTGGAACGGTTGCAACAGGATAAAATTCGCACATCCAAAATGGAATCACAGGAAAAAGAACGTTTGTTGAAACAATCACAGAGGCAAAAAAAGTTACTGGATCAGGAAACAAATGCATATAAAAAACTTGTAAAGGCAACACGTGATCAAAAAAATGAATCAAAACGTTTGGGTGCAGAATTGTTAAAATTAGAACAGGCAGGAAAAAAGAACACAAAAGAGTACAGAAAATTGCAGATGCAGTTTGACAAAGTAACGAGATCCGCACGATCAGGTGATAAACAATTGAAAAAATTGGATAAAACCGTTGGTGATAATTTCAGAAACGTTGGAAATTACAAAGGTGCATTGGGTAAATTATCAGGTGCGTTTGCATCTTTGGGCCTTGCAATGGGCGGTGCAATGATCATCAGGAATGTGTTTGATACAGTTAAACAATTTGATCAGGCCAGTGCAAATTTGGCATCTGTTTTGGGTGTTACACGTGAGGGCATGAGAGGTTTAACGGATGATGCAATGCAGTATGGATCAACAACACGATTTACCGCAACAGAGGTTGCAAACCTACAAACAGAATTTGCAAAACTTGGATTTTCACAATCTGAAATATCAAACGTAACAAAATCAACATTGGATTTGGCAAGTGCAACAGGCACAGATTTGGCAGAATCCGCAACAGTTGTTGGTGCAACGGTGCGTGCGTTTGGTTTATCAACGGAACAAACTGCACGTGTTACTGATGTAATGAGTAAATCATTTTCCAGTTCATCATTGGATATGCAAAAATTTTCAACGGCAATGGGTAATGTTGCACCTGTTGCCAAAAGTGCAGGGTTAAATATTGAGGAAACAACGGCATTATTGGGTACATTAACTGATAACGGAATTGATGCATCAACCGCAGGAACAGGATTGCGTAATGTGTTTTTAGAATTAACTAAAAAGGGAATGACTTTTGAACAGGCCATGACCATGATTCAAGACAGTACAAATAAAAATGCAACGGCATTGGAATTGTTCGGTAAAAGGGGTGCAACCATTGGTACAGTATTGGCATCAAACACACATAATGTTGAAACATTAACAAATGCATTGTATGAATCCGCAGGTGCAACACAGATCATGGCGGATATGCAATTGGATACGTTGGGCGGATCTTTGGATTTACTTACATCTGCATGGGATGGTTACATTTTAAAAGCAAATGAGGCAGGCGGAATTGGCAACGTTTTAAAGGATGGTATTAAATTTTTGGCAGATAATTTGGCAACAATATTGGATGTTGTTGTTATGGTATCCAAAGCATGGATACAATATAAAATTGTTGTTGGTTTATCCGCAGGTGCAACACGTTTGATGGGATCAACAATGGCAATGGCAGGCACACAATCAGGTTTAATGGCCAAAGGTTTATTTGTGGCACGTGCAGGTGTTACAGGTTTAAAAACCGCATTTGCATCACTGGGCAAAGCATTAATGGCAAATGCATTTGGTTTAATAATATTGGCCCTGTATAAATTATACGAGGCATTCACGGTTGTTAATACCGCAGGTGAACAATTAGAGGAAATTAATGAACGGTTGGCACAATCATCAACCGATTCTGCAATAAAATTGCAACAGGAAACAGATCAATTGGATGTTTTAGTTACTGCAATAAAAGGTGCAAACAAAGAAAATGGAGAACGTGAAAAATTAATTACAGATTTAAATAAAAAGTATGGCACAACATTAACAAACATACAGGATGAAACAAAATTTTTACGAGAATTAGATAAAGTCCAAAAGGATATTTTAAAAAATATTGAGGATAAAATAATGTTGGAGGAAAAACGAACGCAGTTTGGTGTGATTGCAGGTGAAATTGCAAAATTAGAGGCGGAACAATTAGGGTTGCAGGCACGTATTGAAAACGCATGGGGCCAAAATGCATTCACTGAATTTTTACAGGGGTTTGGTAATTATGAGGGTACAAAAGGAGTATTGGCAAGGCAGGCCGTTGAAAATGACAAAGTTTTAAAAGCATTAAACGCACAAAAGGGTGTTATTAAAACATCATTGGTTGCAATGATGCAGGCCAATGCAGTTACCGCATCAACAGGTGGCACCACAGGCGGTACAACAGGTGGTACAACAACAACACCAACACCAACAACAACACCACGTAAAGCCATAAACGTTGAGTTAAAGGATCAATTAGATTTATTTAAAGAAATTTTAAAAGTGCGTGAACAAATCAAAGCCATGAATGCAGGGATGCAGGATGCAACACGTGCAAAAGAAATTGCGGAATTGGATAAACTAATTGAAAAGGAATTGGAAATTATTGATTTAAGGATTGAACGTGGCCAATCAGTTGATTTAACGGATGTAACAGGTTTAATAAACGCATCCAGTGTAAAACAAAAATCTGATGTGCAGGCGGATGCAGATGAGGAAATACGAGTATTAACAAACAAACATAATGAACGTTTTATTTTGTTAAATAATGCATTAACAAAAGAGTTTAACAAAAAAAATGATAATAATAAATTATCAGTAAATGAACGTAAAAAATTAAATGCAAATTTAATTGAACGACAAAATGATTTGAGTGCAGAGGAAATTGCAAACGCAAAAGTTTTAAAGAAACAAATTGCGGTTATTGAGCAGGAAAGTTCAGATAAAATAATTGAAATCACCGAAAAAACACAGGAACAAATAAATGAGGTGAATTTAAAAGAGGTGATTGCATATGATGCGATTCAGGAACGCAGAATAAAAGCATTTGAATTATCATTATTAAATTCTAAAAAAACAAATGAACAGATACAACAGGAAATGTTGGATTTTGAAATTAAAATTTTAGAGGAACGCATTGATGAATACAAAAAACGTGGATTGGATGTTTTAGATCTTGAAATTGAATTATCAAAATTAAGGCGGAAAAATTCTGATGATACAAACAAAGGTATTCTGGTTGATGATAAAAAAATGTTGGATGATCAAATTAATATCATTAAATCATTAACGGATGCATTTACATTTTTTGCAGATAAACGTATTTCAAAAATTGATGAAGAAATAAACAAGGCACAGGAACGGTTTAATACATACACTGAATTGGCCAAAAATGGAAACATTCAGGCCCAACAATCATTGGCAACAGAGGCAAAATTGATTGCTGAAAGTAACAGGAAAAAAGAGCAAATGGAAAAACGCAAACAACGTATTGCATTGGCATCTGATGCATTGCAGGCATATTTGCGAAACAGTGAGGATCCTGATGTTGAAAATCCATTGTTAAAAACATTTACTGATATTACACTATTAACACAATTTGTGCAGAATTTACCATTTTTTGAGGATGGGATTGAGGATACAGGTAAAAACGGTACAGGTGTTGATGGCAGGGGTGGTTTTCATGCAATATTGCATCCAAATGAACGTGTTTTGACAAAGAAACAAAACGCAATGATTGGTGATATTACAAATGAAGATTTGGCCAAACTGGCTTTAAGGCATCAAACAGGTGTGATTGATCCTGCAATACATCAAACCATAATTGCAAAATCTGATGAACGTGTTGTTGAACGTTTGGATTCACTTGAAAAAACAATTAAAAATAAACCTGTTTCAAATATTGAATTGGAACGCATTATTGATGGTGCATTGCAGGTTGTTAAAACAACAACAAAAGGCAAAAAAGTAATTTATAACAGGTACAAAATTAATTAAATGAAACATTTTTTAAATGATATTGAGGTTGCACCACGTAATGTTTTGGATTTTGGTTTAACATCAAATTTTGGCGGTGATCCATCAATATTACAAATTGATGCAGATAAAATAATTTTGCCACGTGAGGGGTTGAAAATCATACAGGATTGGATTGCAACACAGGGTTTATTTGAGGGCATACCATACCGCATTGAAATGGGCAATCAAATATCATTGGAGTATTATGTTGATTTAACAGAATCCGCAGTGATCAGGGATTTTGAAATTGAAGTTAAAATTAAAAAACGTGGTGCATATGATAATTTTTTTGATAATGCAAACGGTACATCATTTGAATTAATGGCTGAAAAGGGTGTTAATTTTCCATTTGTACAAATCCCGTACCTGATCGTTAAAGATGATGTTTTAATGAGTGGTTTAACCATTTCAATATCATTGTACACCATGACTGATGCATTAGTGCAAAGCATAAAGGATTTGGTTACACAGGCATCAAACATTATTGAGGCCGTAACACCTAACATTGGTTTACCGCCTGCACCGCCAATTGGTGAAATAATAACATTGGCATTGAAATTCACTGCACAGGTTATTTACACCGCATCATTATTGGTTGCCATTATTAAATTGGCCCAACAAATGTTTGAATTAATTTTTCCACAGGTCAGATATTACAAAGGTGCAACGGTTAAAAATTTAATACAGGCAGGATGTACATATTTGGGTTACACATTAAATTCAACACTGTTAAATCAATTAAACAGTTTAACAATAATGCCTGTGCCATTGATAAAAGAAAAAAAATCTGTTGTTGATTACATTGAAAATGATTTAAATTTTGCGTTTACAAAAGGGTATCCAACGGCACAGGATTCAACACCAACATTGGGATCATTAATTGATGCGGTTGAATTAACATACAATGCACACACACGTGTTTTTAATGGTGAGGTGCAGATTGAACGCAGGGATTTTTGGAGTGGTAACACACCAAACAACATTTTGCCTGCATTAAACATGCAGGATGATATGCAGGGTGAATTTCAATTTAATACGGATGCAATTTGGAAACGGTATTATATTCATTATGAAATTGATTATGCAGATTTTCACACCGTTGATTTTTTTGATCCAACAGATGCGGAATTTAACACAGAGGCATTAAATGTAATTAATCAGGATCTGGTGTGTATTAAGGGATTGAATGATGTAAACATTCCATTTGCATTGGGTGTACGTAAAAACAGTTTAAATTGGATTGAGGATTTTGCAAAAGGTTTTTTTAATATTGTGGATAATATCACAGGTATATTTGGGGGCGGTACATCATTTGCATCACAGATCACAAACCGAATTGGAGTTACGCAAATTGGATCACAATTTTACAGTAAAACAAAAATATTGTGGCAAATTGGCGGAAAACAACCATCAAATTATGTGAATATATTGGGTGCAAAGGGCCTTTATGATAATTACCATTACATAAATCAAATACAATTAAACGGTTATAAAATAATAAATGATGCACCTGTGCGTATGACAACCACAGATTTTGTAAATTTGCTATACAACAATTTTGCCGAAATCAACGGAACAAACTGTGAAATTATTAAAATTCGTTTTAATAATGAAACATCACAGGCCGTTATTTCATACAAAATACCGTTTGATTATGCCACAGGCAAAGTAATAACAACAGTAATAAATGATTAAAAAATGGATAATAAAACTAAAAAAATAATTGATGAAACTGGAAATATTATTGGTGATTTGACTGTTAATTTAGGCAAATTAATCAAACAACAAAACAGGGCATTAAATCAATTGCCAAAGGATCAACGTGAACAGGTTGTGAAACATCAGGCCCATGTGAATAAAATTATGAAAACAATAAAAACTGGTGATATTGATAAGATCCAACAAATAATAAATAGCCATGCCAATACAAATAACTGATCAATTATTTCAAAACTCGCAGTTTACAAACTCGTATAATCAATACACTGCAAATGCAGGTGATAGAACATATTGTGTGTTTTCTGTACGTACTGCAATGAGGGTATCCAGTGTTGATAACCCATTATCATTAGATTATTCATTGAATCAGATTACATCACCTGCGGTTTCATGGTTGGATGAGGGTTTTCGAGTTGGTAACACTGTTCAAATTTCAAAATATAATTCAACAGGTTTGGTTTATGGATATTATAGAGATATAACGTTTGTTGATGATACACATTTGGATTTAAACGGTACCGCAGGGCAATGGTATGATGTTGCAAATAATGAAATGTTAGTTATTACGGTTGTGAATTCATCACAGGATCCATCACCAAAACAATACACTAACATGGAATTTTTAATTAATCATTCATTATCAGGCCAGTTGGGGAACAGTTTGAGTTTGATTGATGGTGAGCCAACACGTGTATTGTTTGAAAATATTGATACATTAAGTACAGGCGGTGCATTAACAGGTTTAATTGTGCCAAATCAATCAGGGCAATTTTTGATTAATGCGTTTTTAGTATTTACAGGTACAAACAATGATGGTTTTAATAAATATTCAATACAAACCGCTTTAACACAATCAGGTGTTTATGATCAGGCATGGTTTGCACAGGCATCATATTTAAAACTTTTTGCTCAATTTAGTTGGCAACCACAACCACAGGATCCATATCCGCCATCAACAGTGATATATGATGAAGTTGCAAACACAGGATGGTTTAATGAAAAATTTAATGTTGGTGTTTCACCTGATTCAATGGTACAAAACATACCTGAATTGGATTACTGTGTGCCATCTGTGCATGAGGTAATTATTGATTCACAATTAACTGATGGAAATAAATTTGGTATTGGTGGGTGTTACATTTCAATTGATGATAATTATTACAAAAATAAAACATATCCACAACAAAATATTACAATGTGCCTGCCAACAACACGTTTGGTGGTTGGGCAAACATTCGCATCCGCACCAAATAATGATCCTAATTATTTAGGTGCAGGTTATGATATATCAATTAATTCCGTTGCAATTGGCGGTGGTCAGGTAAAGGTAAATTTTACATTTACACCAAATGCATTATTTAACACCTTTATGGAAAACCGTGATGATGGTGATAAATTATTTTATTTATGGGTTACTGTTGGTGAAGTAAATTTTTTGGCATTTGATGGCCAATTAAAATGTGATCCGCCTGTTGGTGGTGCGTTAGGTTTAACAACCAATTTTGGTTTTTTAGATCATGGGCAAAATATCACACAAATTGGCGGATCAAAACAGGGATTTGTTGCAAATACAGAGGATGATTGTGCATGGTATGGTACGTTTTTATTAGATAACAATCAGGTTTATGATCGTTTAACAATGGAAATTGAGGTATTTAATGGCACATCACAGGATGATTTCGGTTTGCAATCATCACAGTTTTCATTTGGCGGTTTGCAAATTAATAGTGCAGGACAATATTTGATAAATGAAACATTGCCAATTGTATCAACATTACCATCAAACAGTGCAAAAATTAATGCATTATTTAAACGTGTGCCTGCAATGGATACGGCAACACAGTATGGTGTTTCTGTTTATTATCCATTTTTATTAAACTGGCAATATTGGTTGGAACAACAAAATGCATCAACAGATTTTTACCCAACACAAAACAGGAATTGGGAACAATATGATGATATTCCTGCATGGGAAATCAGGTACAAAATTTCATTGATTAAAGATGGTTTGGCCTTTATTAACAGTAATGTAATACGTGATTTACCGTATGATTCATCAACGGTTATTGATCAGGATATTCAAATGTTTATTGAATCAACAGGGCAAAATGTACAGGTTATTGCAATTGGCAACATAATGCGTATTGTGGCAACACATACAATAAATGATGGCCGTGCATGGGATCCAAATGATACATGGGGCATGATTACAGTTGAGCCGTTTGAATCAACCGTGCGTACAATATGCAGTTCAGTATTACCATTTGATAATGATTTATCAAATCCTTTACGGCCAATAAATGGGGTGCAGATGATAATTACATATCCAACACAAAATGTGGCAAAAATGGAATGTTTTTTCAATCCTGATATAATTAATTTGGCAAATGGTGCTAAATTTACAACAAAAATAAAAGGTTGCCCAACATCATTGAATACAAACGGCAAACGCACAACGGATGGAACGTTGAAAACAACAAGTGGTTTATTAACAACAGAAATAAAAACATTAGCAATTTAAAAAATTAAAATTATGGCAGAAATACACAATTATCAAAACGAGGCAAACATATTTGGGGATGATGATTTTTATGATATTGATTTTTACACAGGATCAGGTTATGAAACAAAAAAAATAAAAGGATCAACAATAAAGGCAGGTATTATTGCATCTGTTCCTGCACCAACAGTAAAAACAATTTATTCTGATGATGATAATGTTGCAGGAAATAGAACAGTAAAAGGCACCGCAGGAACGCATTTTTTCAAAATGATTGATTTCAGTACATTTGAATTTACTGCACAAAACACAGAATCAGAATGTTTTAAAATCAATGTACCAACAGGTGATTCATTCACATCATTTGTGATTGCAAACAGTGCAAATAACAATCCAATGTTTTCAATTGAAAGTGGATACGTTAAAATAAATGATAAATGGCGGTTACCATTAAATGATGGTGCAACAGGCCAAATTTTATCCACAGATGGTGCAGGATTGGCCCAATGGATTGATGCACCAACATCAGGTGTAATCAGTGTTGAAAATTTAACAGGTGCAATTGATTTGATTGGTGATGGTATCCAAATTGGTACCAATAATTTATTAAATCAAATCATACTGGAAAACAATGAAAAAATTGATGCACAACAATGGAATAGGCCAAAGGTTGATTATTTTGAAAATGATTACTTTATTTTCAAATTTGATAGTTTATTGCGTTCTTGGATTATAGAATTAAAACCATTTCCGTTGAGCATATTGGGGTGGGAATTTATTGCAAGTGCATCAATTGCAACAACCGCAAATTATGCAACACAGGTTGGCAACATGAACAATGTGGGATTCCAATATCCAATTTGGCCAACAGGAACGGCAAAAAACAATCACATGAGGTTTAACGTTTCAATCAGGCCAATTGTAAATTTTCTTGAACCACAACCAAAGGTTTTAATTCCAATGTTTCAACAGGAATGTTGGGAATCAAATGATACAGAGGGCAGAATTTTTCAGGTATCATCTGTGTTGAGGCAAATTGATTATAATATAAAAGTTATAAACTAAAATTTTAATAAATAAAAAAATAAATAAATTATGGCCTGTTGTATAAATTTAACATATGAAGTAAACAATATACCGTACACAGAGGAATTAACAACCGCAGGTGTTTTCAACGGATCAGATTATTTTGAATTTACAGGATCAGATGGCATCAGATATTTCATTTGGTATAATTCACCGCCTGATCAATGGTTGATTACACCACAGGTTGGTGATTTGGCAGGTGGTATAATTGGTGGCACAAAACAAACTTTACAAACCACATGCCCACCAAACGGCATAAATGGGCAGGGCATTTGGGAATTACCAAACCAGTTGGCATTTTGGGATGGTTACATGATTGCGGAATGCGTTGTTGATTGCCCATGTTTAAAATTAACAATTGAGGCGGATTTGTTTCCTGAACAAACAATTACATCATACAATTATTTTGTTGCGAATGGCAGAAAACATTTTAAATTTGAATACAATGGTATTGATTTGGTTATTTATTATGATGGCACACAGTGGCAATGCTCAAATTTTTTAAACAATGCACAAAACACAGTTTACGTAACATTAAAAACACAGGATACATGCCCAATTGCAGAATTTGTTTTTCCGCCAAATCTTATAAAAAACGGATCATTTTCACAGGGCAATGCTGATTGGAATATTGGCCCTGATTGGGTAATTCAAAATCAATCACGGATCCAATCATTTGGTGATTCATCAACACAATATTTATCACAGGTTGTTCCTGATATTACTGTTGGTAAAAGTTATTTAATATCATATTTTGTTTATACAAATACATTGAGCAATAACAGGTTGATAATGAGTGGCACCAGTGCGTTTCCTTTAACCAATTTACCAATTATTGCAAATGCGAGTAATTCAGTTATATTAACGGCAAATTCTGCACCATCATCAGGCTTTGAATTTAGAATTGCAAATTCATCATCAAATTCCAGTGGTGAGATCATAATTGGTGCATTTGAAGTTGTTGAACAAATTGATCAATCTGATAATTGGGATATGCCTCCAAACTCTGCATTTCAGAAATTAGTTACATTTAAAACAGAGGGTGTTGATTGCCCAAATCCATGCCCATGTGTTGGGTTTATTTATCAAGATTACGTAAATACAACACCAACACAGGTTGATTTAACAGATACGGCAGGCGGATACAATGGTTTTGCGTTTTGGAGTACACCATACCCATTGGATGCAGGCAAATGTTTTTACATTTGGATGTTTATCAATGAAAACGGTGGGTGCCAATGGGCCATATCATTGGATGAATGCAACAGTACTGATCCACGTAATGGTATTTTATTGGCATTACTGGGTGTACCAAATTTTGAAAACTGTGAGCCATGCCCATACGGCCTGTACACAAACACACCAGAGGGCAACAAAATATTTTCAACAAATGTTAATATTATTGATTGTGCAGAAAATGAATGTGATTATTTAGAGGACAGAATTGAAAAATTTTATGATGCAATCAGGTTTCCAGTTGTGTTTGAAGAAGAAGAAAAAGGATGGATATTTTCATGTTGTGAAACATTTTTGGTGTTGGCAGATCCATTCAGTGATGAATCATACAAAAATGATGTAAACAGTGCATGGTGTAAATTATCAGATCCACAGGATACTGTTGAATTTAAATTGTATAAAGATGGTATTGAAACAAATTATCAACCAACAAAAACACCATTTGTAAATGAGCCAAATGCATTTTATGCAACAATTTTTTGGAAAGAAGTATTGCAAAATGAGGGCATAGGATGTTACACATGGAAAGTTGAATATAATATATCAGGTGTAATTTCAAACTTTGTTTGGGGCATTTATAGTTTAAAACAATATAGCATTGCAACCGCAAATCAAACTGCACGTGTAAGGGTAAAATTTAATTTAATACAAGCCATTGAGGGTATTAATTTTACTGATTCAAATGTTGAGGATTCATTGAGGTTTTTCGGATATATTGGTGAACGACAACCAAACATGGAAATTGATAATTTAATATATCAGGATCGAACAATGAAATCAGTAATCAGGCAAAATTTAAATGAATACACAATTACAACGGATCCTGCAATGGATGATATTACACGTAAATTATGTGATTTGTATTTGTTATCTGAAAATGAAATGTTCATTTCAGATTACAATATTGTAAACCACAGTTACAGGTATCAGGATTTGCCAGTAATTGTATCAAACACACCTGAAATAAATTACATTGATACATCCCAACGCAAAGCCATTGTTAAATGTGTTGTTTCTGATCGCACAAAAAATCAAAGAACATTCTTTTAAATTTATAACAATTGTTTAAATTTGTTAAAATTGAAAAACGCATACAATGGATCAGGAAACGGCAAAATTTATTATAAGTATATCAGGCACATTATTGTTGTTGCTATTAACTGCAATAGGATTTTTTATTTCACGGTTAATTTCTGATGTTAAAAGAACATCAATTGAAGTTGGTAAAAATAAAGGCAAAATTGAGTTGGTGCAACAACAACAAATGAATGATATTAAACGCATTGAGGAACGCACACGGTTGGAATTGCATACATTAACAACAAATGTTGGTGTTTTATCTGATAATGTAAATTCATTGGTAATTGCATTGGCTAAAAAAAATTTAAAATAAGATGATAAAACGTGCATGGTTGTATATTAAAAAATTAATACGATCAAATTCACCTGAATCATCAAAACGTTTTTTGGCCATTTACACGGTATTGTTTTTGGCAACATACGCAGTAATTAGATACACAAATTCGGAAAATTTAACAACAGTATTGGCAGAATTATTGGGGTTTGTTTTGGCCCTGATGGGCATTGCATCATATCAAAACATATTAAAAGACAAAAACAAATGATCAAAATTAAACACATATTTATTGTTTTAATATTGATTTCCTTTTGTTTTTCATCCTGTTCACCTGTGTACAGGCATGCACGTTTGGTAAAAAAATATCCTTTTTTACATCAAACTGATAGTGTAAAATTAACAGATACTTTGCGTGTAGAGATTCCAAAAATTCAAGTTGATACAGTATTTAAAACAAACATGTTGTTGGATACCGTGTACATCACAAAGGAACAGTTAAAAATTAAAATGTTTACAGTACGTGATTCCATTTATGTTGATGCGGTTTGTGATACAATTTACGTTGAAAAAATTGTTGTACGTAAAATACCAGTAAAATATTATGTTACAAAGGATCATTGGTTTGATCAGTTTAAATCATGGTTAAAATGGGTGTTTATTGTTTTATTAATATTTTTAGGATTGCGAATAATTTTTAAATTTACGTGATGAAACATACAAGGGTACGCAATTACACGGATGATCAATTGTTGAATCATGTAAAAACATTGCAAAATTTCAGATCATTGCCAAATGCCATTTGGATTTTGGGTGTACGTTCAAATGAGGATACACCAAATATTTATGATGATAAATTTTACGTATTTGATCATGATAAATGCGTTGATGTTTTAACAGGCACAACAAATTGTGGTTTGCCTGCATTAAAGGGCGGATATAAAAAATACAACAAACACGGTGCATTTGTTTTAAAATCTGATATGTGGCACCATAACATGTGGAAATACGTGTACAGGGCAACACGTGGCCATGAATTACGGCAAGTTTATCCAGTGCAGGGTTACAGGGATGGAAATAATGATGATAAAAATGATGAAATTGGGCCTGTTATTACTGGGTATTTTGGCATAAATTTTCACACAAATACATTTAAATGGTACAATGCAGTGATCAAATGGTTTATTGGATGGAACAGTGCAGGGTGTCAAGTAACAAACGACAGGATCAAATACATTAAATGGTTACACGTGTTTAAAGAACGTTTAAAAACAAATAAACAAAACAACGTTACATATTGCCTGATTAATGAGTTTGTGCCTAAAAACGCATAAAAATGCCGTTTCTGTTCATAGTAAGGATGTAAATCCCAACGGTAATTTTTAAAGGCATTGTTTACGCAATGCCTTTTTTTACCTGAAAACAAAAAAAAAAATTAAATTTATCATGTTTTATTGTGTATATAAATTAAATTTATGTATGTTTGTACTGTTGCAAAGAGGTAACAACAACACTAAAACACATAAAACACTGATTATGAACACATTACAAGAATTACACACCGCAGTTACAAACAAAGGATTTGAATTTGAAATATACACTGTTGCATTTAACAGGTTTGGTGATACAATTGGTTTAAAAAATCACCAAAAAACATTTTTTGGTTTTGGTAATGTTGATGCATGGTTTTGGTTTGAGGGTTACACTGATAATGATGCTGAAAATTTATTTTTTTCTGAAAAATATTTTCGTAATTCAGGTAAATCATACAAAACATGGAAAAAAAGACGTGAGGCATTAGATTTATTGGGTTTATCATAATACTAAAAAAACAGGGCATGGTAAAACATGCCCATTTTAATTAATAAAAAAATAAAAAAATGGAATATCAGGAATACAGTAAATTAAGCAACGAATTAAGCATTTTAAACGAGTACAAACACAAAAACGGAACAAATCCAAAAATTGAAAAACGTTTAAAACAAATTGTTAAACAAATAATGCCTTTTGCATTTTAATAAAAAACACAGAAAACATGGCAAATAATATAAATTTTACACAGGTACAGGAAACGGTTGATGCATGGATAAATGAAGTGAATCACGATTTACATGCAGATTGGAATGATGAAAAACAAAAAATGCAAATACAATTACAAAATTTATTGATTGTTAAAGCAAATTTGGAAAACATTAAATTAACTGGTGGGCAAATATTTTCATCATCAATATCAAAATAACATGAAAATACCATTTTTAACACAACGTGAAAAATCGTGCATACGGTTTTGGAACACAAAACAAAACAGTGATGTTATACGCACATCATTTAATTTGGCCCATTATTTAAAAGTAAAAGCATACAGGGATGGGATTGAAAAAAATTAATATTGAATTGTATTATGAGAATCAAAATGATTTGATGAAACAATTGTACAAATTGCACAACAAAGCATCAGAGGGGTTTTATTTTTTTTATTCAGAAAAATTTGATTTTCATATTTGGGATGTTGAGGAAATACCATACACTATTGAAATAATTGATGATGTACAGTGTATGGTTTATCAATCAAAAATGAATAAAAACAATTAAAATCTTATAAAATGAATGATGAAAAAAACATGCATGTGCATTTGCCAACGGCAACACTGGCACAAATTAAACAGTATTTAAATGATAATTACAAAGATGGTTGTTATTGCCCTGCATGCAATCAAAGGGTGCAAATGTACAAACGAAAATTGGCATCAACAATGGCATATTGCCTGATTAAATTTGTAATACATCAACGTAAAAATCAAAATCATTATTCAAAATTTACTGATATTTTAAATGCAGAAAACATCACACCATCACAACGTGCGGATTGGCAAAAGTTGGTTTATTTTAGATTGATTCAACCTGATAATGATGTTGCAGGAATGTACAGGATCACACCACAGGGATTTGATTTTGTACAGGGTAACATATTAATGCCAAAATATGCAAATGTATTAAATGGTAAAATTTATGGATATTCAATGGAACAGATACATATTAAAAAAGCATTAACAACAAAATTTGATTTAAACGAATTATTAAACATTGATTAAAATGGAAAAAATAAAGGTATTGGAATTATTTGCAGGATCCAGAAGTATTGGAAAACAGGCCGAAAAAATGGGCATGCAGGTTTTTTCTGTTGATTGGGAAAAATATGAAAACATTGATTTGCAAATTGATATTGAACAGATGCAAACATTTGATGTGCCATTTATACCTGATTTTATTTGGGCATCACCTGATTGTACAACATACAGTATTTCCGCAATATCACATCACCGTAATAAACAAATACCAACATCAGATTATGCCAAAAAATGTGATGATACCAATAAACATTTTATTTCATTAATAAAAAAATGGCAAAAGTTAAATCCAAATTTAATTTATTTCATTGAGAATCCACGTGGTATGTTGAGGCACATGGATTGGATGCAGGAATTTAAAAGGCACACGGTATGGTATTGTAAATACGGTGATTCAAGGGCCAAACCAACGGATTTATTTACAAATTCTAATGATTGGATTCCGTTACCAGTGTGTAAAAATTACAAATATGATGCGGATGGAAATATAATTGATAAACATTGCCATCATGAATCTGCACGCAGGGGTGCAAAAACAGGAACGCAGGGAAAAAAGGGATCATACGACAGATCAAAAATACCTGATAAATTATGTATTTCAGTTTTAGAATCAATTAATTCAAAAAAATAAATTAAATTTGTATAAACATAAAACATAAAACATAACACATAACACCATGAAAAAAGATACATTTTATT
>MDSY01132524.1_pt1 | contig 20873 bp, 23 predicted proteins | sample 811131 | NCBI WGS metagenome assembly MDSY01 (sample SAMN05326643, study PRJNA326480) | marine metagenome | isolation source: seawater | place: Atlantic Ocean: South West | collected 2010 | reverse complement strand
TCCGCCGCTTCCGCCGGTGTCAGGAAGCGGACCGTTCCGTCTTCCTCGATGATCATGGATTGACGCCGCGTCACTTCGGAGCTGTCCGCGCTGTCCGGCGCAGTCCGCGCCTGCACGACATTGAGCGGTGGGGACAGGCGCCCGGTCGTGGTCTGAGCGGCTGCAGGCAGCACAAGCAGGCCGAGCCCTGCGGCCAGGCTGGCAAGCGTCTTCATCCTCTCACTCCCGTTCATATCAGGCGTACATAACCGCGAATCGAGGTGGCTGTCACATGCGCGGGTGAGCTGTGTGTTGACTTCCGGTCAGCCCCCCGTCATGCGTGGCGCCCTGAGAGCAATCCTCGCGACATCGGAAGGGTAAAAGATGAGCGATCCCCGCCAGCATATCATGCCGGTCTACCGGCCGCCGGAACAGGTTTTCGAGAAAGGAGAGGGCGTCTACCTCTTCACCGAAGACGGTACGCGATATCTGGATTTCATCGCTGGTATCGCGGTCAATGCGCTCGGCCATTCGCACCCGGCCATGGTGGACGCCCTGCGCGAGCAGGCGGGCAAGCTGTGGCACACGTCGAACATGTTCCGTGTGCGCGGCGCCGAGGAACTGGCCGACAAGATCTGCCGTGACACGTTTGCAGACCGCGTCTTCTTCACCAATTCCGGCACCGAAGCGATCGAGTGCGCGATCAAATCGGCCCGCAAGTATCAGTGGGCCAACGGTCATGAAGACCGGATCGACATCATCACCTTCACGGGTGCCTTCCACGGCCGCTCCATCGGGGCGATCAATGCCGGCGGCAATCCGAAATACCTGGAAGGCTTCGGCCCGGCGCTGCCTGGTTTCGTGCATCTCGAATGGGGTGACATGGCCGCCCTTGAAGAAGCCATCGCCCGCCCGACCGCAGCCGCTGTCCTGATCGAGCCGGTGCAGGGCGAAGGCGGCGTGCGCGCGCTGCCGGAGGAAGACCTGAAACGCTTCCGTGAACTGTGCGACGAACATGGCGTTTTGCTGATCTATGACGAAGTCCAGTGCGGCATGGGCCGGACCGGCAAGCTGTTCGCCCATGAATGGGCCGAGGGGGCCACGCCGGACATTCTGTGTTCGGCGAAAGGCATCGGCGGCGGCTTCCCGTTCGGCGCCTGCCTGACGACCGAGGCCTGCGGCGAGCACATGCAGCCGGGCAGCCATGGCTCGACCTATGGCGGCAACCCGCTGGCCATGGCCGTCGGCAATGTCGTCTGGGACATCATCTCCGATGAGGACTTCCTGGCCGAAGTGCGCCGCGTCTCCGGTACGGTGGCGCAGAGCCTGAAGAGCATCGCCGACAGCCACCCGGACAAGGTCGAAGGCGTGACCGGCAAGGGCTTGCTGACCGGCCTGAAAATGAAGGGCGATCCGAAAGGCCTGCAGGGCGTCTGCCGCGACAAGAACCTGCTGGTCGGTGTCGCGGGCAACAATGTCCTGCGTCTTGCGCCGCCGCTGGTGATCACGGACGAGAACGTCCGCGAGGCGACCCGCGTGATGGACGAAGCGATCGGAGACTGGGACCCGGCCTGAGGCCCTCGGTTTGATAGAATAAAACGGCCGGGCCTTTTGCGCCCGGCCTTTTTTGTTCCAGCGTGGATCAGCGCTCGTCAGTCTCCGGCTTGCGGCCAGTGACCATGGCGCGGGCGAGGTTTTGCTTGTGGGCGAGGCTTGAGGCGACGACCCCGGCAAGGTGGAGCCCGATCAGGGCGAGCGTGATGTAGACGAACGCCTTGTGCACGCCTTCGAGTAATTCCTCTGCGCCTGATTCCTCATCGCGCCCATGCTCGCCTTCCTCTCCGAAGGCTGAGGCCATCGGCGCGAAGGTTTCCTCGGTCACGATCCCGGCCAGCGGGCCGGCATTGTCCTCCACGGCGTAGAGCGCCATGCCGGACCCGGTTGTGACGAGAAGGCTGAAAAGCAGGGCTACGACCATCGCCCCGCCTGCGGGGTTGTGGCCGGCATAATCCTTCACATGGCCCGTGAAGAGACCGCGCAGATATCCGAGGACGGCGCCGGGGCCGCGGACGAAATTGGTGAACCGCGCGTGCCGCGTGCCGATGAGGCCCCAGACGATGCGAACCAGCACATAACCGGCCACGACATAGCCGGCCCATTTGTGGATGTTGAACAGATCGTCGCCAGACAGGTAGGCGGTGAAAAACGCGATCACGAGCGTCCAGTGCCCGATGCGGACAAGGGGATCCCATATCGGGCGGGTGGAGGTCTTGGACTGGCTCATGCGAATGTCTCCGTTGCTACCTGCTGGCTGGGAGAAGGTGGCGCGAACGGGCCGCCGGAACTATCCGTCACATGACGCATTCCCTTTGCCTGCGCTTTGGGGGACAAGGGCATATGTCAGATGACGTATCCGGACGCAGAGGCCTTTTGGGCGTTGCCGTGCTGTTTGGCACGATTGCCCTGTTCATTGGGGCAGACCTGATCACCGATAGCGGGGAAGGCGCCGGGGCGGGGCATCTTGCTGCCGAACTGGTTGTACTGGTCGCCGCATCATTTGGGCTCGGTGCCATGCTGTGGCGCCTCGGCCGCCTTCGCCGGGCTCTGGCCGACGCCCGGGAGGATGCCGGTCGCTGGCAGGAGGAGAACCGCGACCTGGTTCAGGGGCTTGGCGTTGCCATCGCGCGTCAGTTCTCGGCCTGGGGCCTGACGGATGCGGAGTCGGATGTCGGCCTGTTGCTATTGAAAGGGCTCTCCCTGCAGGAGATTGCCGATCTTCGTGAGACCAGTGAGCGCACCGTGCGCGAGCAGGCCCGCGCGGTTTACCGCAAGAGCAGCCTTGCCGGGCGCAATGCCTTGTCTGCCTATTTCCTGGAAGATTTGCTGCCGGGTGCCGGCGGATGAGTATCGGCGCTGGCGCTTGGCGCGCGGGGCGCTAGGATCGCCAGATGACCAAGATCAAAACTGCCTGTGTCCAGATGCGCTCCGGCGTGGAAGTTGCCCCGAACATCGCGGCCGCCCTGACCCTCATCCGCGAAGCTGCGGGGCAGGGCGCGAAATTCATCGCGACGCCTGAGATGACGAACCTGCTGGATATCCGCCCGGGCATGGCGCGGCCGAAGATCATGGAACAGGACGACGTCCCCCAGCATGCCTTCCAGGCCCTGGCGGCGGAGCTGGGCGTGACGCTGCTGATCGGGTCTATCGCCGTGGCGCTGCCGGATGAGGAGCGCTTTGCCAACCGGTCTCTGCTGATCGGTCCGGATGGCGGCGTCATCGCGCGCTATGACAAGATCCACATGTTCGATGTGGAGGTCGGCGACGGCCAGAACTATCGCGAGAGCCGGGCCTACCGGCCGGGCGAGCAGGCTGTGCTGGCCAAGGCGCCGTTTGGCCAGGTCGGCATGACGATCTGCTACGACCTGCGCTTCCCGCACCTTTATCGCAAGCTGGCGCAAGCGGGCGCGGACATCCTCACCATCCCGGCGGCTTTTACCCGGGTGACGGGCGAGGCACACTGGCATGTGCTGGTCCGCGCGCGGGCCATCGAGACAGGCTGTTTCGTCGTCGCCCCGGCACAGGGCGGCAAGCACGAAGACGGACGTGAGACATTCGGCCACTCGCTGATCGTGTCGCCCTGGGGCGAGGTAATCGCGGAAGCCGACGGGGCGGAGCCGGGAATCGTGCTGGCGGAACTGGATCTTGATGAGGTGGCAAAGGCCCGCGGACGCATTCCGTCACTCAGGAACGACCGAGACGTCCGTATGGCGCGCCTTGGCAGCTAGCCAGTTGGGCAGCTAGCCGTTCGCGGCTGCCGGTGCGAGCAGGCATACCGCCAGCAGGCAGAGAACAAGACATCCGAGTGCGATATGCCCAGCCATGCGCATTCCTCCGTGTCCTGCAGTCTGACAGGGGGAAGGCAAGATCGGGTGAAAAAAATCTATGCGATTTTTACGGCAGCGCTAAGAAATCCGGTAAGGCCTAGCGCCCGAGGCGGCGCCGGAATTCCTCGTATCCGAAATCGCTGATCTGCTCGACGCGGCCATCTTCCCAGCGGATGGCGAGATTGGCGAGCGGCGTGCCGTTGAACGTGTTCGTCTTCACGAAGCTGTAGTGCATCTGGTCGGTGAAGATCACCTGATCGCCGGGCTTTAGCGGGGCGTCGAAGGAATAGTCGCCGATCACGTCGCCGGTCATGCAGGTGTTGCCGCCGAACCGGTAGGTGTGCGCCTTCTCGCCGGGCTGGCCTGCGCCGATGACGTCCGGCCGGTAGGGAACTTCCAGAACGTCCGGCATGTGGGTGGAGGCGGAGGCATCGAGAATGGCAAGGTCCATCTCGTTCCAGTGCAGGTCCAGCACGGAGGCATGGAGTTCGCCGGTGTTGACGACGAGGCCGCCGCCGGGCTCCAGGATCACATCGACGCCGAAGCGCGCCTTGAAGGCCTTGATGGCGTCAATCAGCGCGCTGACATCATAGCCCGGCTTGTTCAGGAAATGCCCGCCGCCGAAATTCACGGCGGAGACCTGTTCGATATATTGCCCGAAATTGTCGGCGACATGGTTGATCAGGCCAACCGAGCCCTCGTGCAGGCTCTCGCAGAGGGCGTGAACGTGGAAGATGTCGACGCCGGACCAGTCGACGCTGTCCAGCTTTGCGGGGACTTCGCCGAACCGGCTCATCGGCGCGGTCGGGTTGTAGAGATCGCCGCCGAGGGTGGCGTTGGAATAGCCGGGGTTCACCCGCAGGCCGACATGGGCGCCCGCATCGCGCGCAAGGTCGCCGAAGCGGGCGAGCTGTGCGGCGCTGTTGAAATAGATGTGGCCTGCAATCTTCGTCAGGTTACGGACCGTCTCTTCGGTGTAGGCCGGGGAGTAGACGTGCACTTCCTTGCCGAAGGACTCCTTGCCCATGATGGCTTCATGTTCGCCGCTGGCCGTCGTGCCGTCGAGATAGTCGGTCATCACCGGGAAGGCCGCCGGCATGGCGAAGGCCTTGGTGGCGAGCAGCACTTTGCAGCCAGCCTCTTCCCGCACACGCTTCGCCGTCTCCAGATTCTTCCGGAGGCGCGCGACGTCGAGAACGAAGACGGGAGTGGGGATGTCGGCGGGCAATGTCATGGCGTATCCCATCTAGCACATTCGGCGGTCGCGCGAGGGATCGTCCGGAAGGAAACCGGCCTCGACGAGATTGAGAACGAATTCATCTTCGCGGCTGCAGGGGCGGAAACCCTCACCCAGTTCGGCTTGTGAGACCAGCGCGCCTGTGTCCGCATTGGTGAGCGTGATGAAGGGCGTCCTGATGCGATCATAGCCCCGTGCATTCGCGATGTCGGTCACGCCGATCTCTTCGGCGAGCGCTGCGCCACTCGGGCGGCGGACGTCGATCTTCAGGGTCAGGATGCGGTAATCGTCCTGACTGGCAAGGGCGGCGTCACGCTGGGCCGGCGTCAGCGCGTCCGTCAGGAAACGGTCAACGGTCCAGGCCTTCCGTCCGGAGAGTTCGGTCTTTTCCAGCTTCATGCAGGAGGGGCATTCGTCAAAACCCCAGACGATCATCAGGGGACGATCTTCTTCCGCCGCCTGCGCGACGGCCGCATCGTAGAGCTCGCGCGCATTGAGGCATTTGAAATAGGTCGGCTTTGCCCGCTCACCCGTGCAGCCCCCGATCGGCTGGAAGGCGGTATAGTCTATGGCTTTCTCGAAAACGAGCGGCCCCTGGGGCGCAGCGGCTTCCTGGCTGCACGCAGCGAGGGTCAGTGCAGCGAGAAGCGAGACGGCAGCGCGGCGCATGCCGTCAGGTTTCCACCGCGAAGAGTTCTTCCTGATCGCCTGGATTTACGTCGATGACGTGCCAGGGCAGGCCGCGCTTGGCGACGTCGTCGAGGAAGGGCTTGGCCGGGAATTGTTCGACATTGAACACGCCCTTGCCGGCCCATTCGCCGCGGAAGAACATGGCCGCGCCGGACACTGGCGGGACGCCCGTCGTATAGGAGACGGCCTGCGCGGAGACTTCCTTGTTGGTCTCGGCATGGTCGGAGACATTGTAGATCATCTTGGTCAGCGGCTGGCCATCCTTCTTGCCACGGACAATCACGCCGATACTGGTCTTGCCGGTATAGCCTTCAGCGAGGGAGGACGGCGGCGGCAGCAGGTCTTTCAGGAACTCCATCGGAATGATGTCCATGCCCTTGTGCTTGATCGGTTCGAGGCCAATCAGGCCGATGGATTTGAACACCTGCAAATGCTTGATGTATTCGCTGCCGAACGTCATCCAGAAGCGGATCTGCTTCAGGCCCTTGATGTTCTTGACCAGGCTTTCCTCTTCCTCGTGATAGATGAGGTAGGAATCCTTCGGGCCGACTTCCGGATAGTCGATGTCGCAATTGATGGAGAGGGCGGGGATCTCGATCCATTCGCCATTCTTCCAGTATTTGCCGTCCTGGGTGACTTCGCGCAGATTGATCTCCGGATTGAAGTTCGTGGCGAAGGTCTTGCCATGGTCGCCGGCATTGCAGTCGACAATGTCGATATATTCGATCTCGTCGAACAGATGCTCCTGCGCGTAGGCGCAGTAGACGTTGGTCACGCCGGGGTCGAAGCCGCAACCGAGAATGGCGGTGATGCCCTTCTCCTTGAAGCGGTCATGATAGGCCCACTGCCAGTGATATTCGAACTTGGCCACGTCGCGCGGCTCATAGTTCGCGGTGTCCATATAGTTGCAGCCCGTTTCGAGGCAGGCATCCATGATCGGCAGGTCCTGATAGGGCAGGGCCATATTGATCAGCAGGTCCGGCTTCACCTTTTCGATGAGGGCGACGACTTCCGGCACATTGTCGGCATCGACCTGGGCGATCTCGATCGGCGTCTTGCAGAGCTTTGCCACGTTCTCACAGCTTTCGATGCGGCGCGAGGCGAGGGTGATGTGCTTGAACGTGTCGCGGTCCATCGCGCATTTTTGCGCGACGACCGAACCGGCAGCGCCGGCACCGATGATGAGAACGCGGTCCATGATGGCTGGGCCTCCAATACTCTGCGGGGTTCCTGAATTGACCCGTCACATAGGGCAAACCGGTGGGCTTCGCCAGTGGAGACATGAGGGGTGGCGCAGCGCGAACGGCTCGCGAGGAGGGAGGAAACGAGGGTCCGCCCGCGCTGCGCCGGGGGGAGGGTCAGGCGGCCTGCCGGTAAGGAGACAGCCGGGTGAGTTCCTCGGTCAGCCAGTCATGGTGCCGGGCCAGCCGTTCGACCTGCCGGAGGTCGGCGTCGGGCCGGCTGGCCAGTTCGTCCTGCCAGGCTGAAATCACGCGCAGCTGGGTTTGCAGCCAGCACAGCATGGCGGGGTCATCGACCGGAACACACATCACACGTCTCCTTGCAATTGCGAAGCATTCTCATACCGAATGTTGCACATGGGCCCACTTGTTGCAAGTCATTCTCAAAAATGTCGCAGGCGGTCCTCGCCGCGATTTGGCTTGCCGATGGGAACGAATGCCGCTCCTGAGGGTTGTACACCTGATAAACCGACCTCTTTCAGGGGCCGGTAAAACGGTGAGGAGACACCAGATGACTCTTGAAGGCATTCTTATTTTTCTGCTGGTCGGCGGCGTGGCCGGTTGGCTGGCAGGCCTGGTCGTGCGCGGCGGCGGGTTCGGCCTTGTTGGCAATATTCTCGTTGGCATCATCGGCGCTTTTGTCGCCGGATTCCTTTTTCCGGCCGTCGGCATCAGCCTGGGCGCTGGGATCGTTGCGTCGATCCTGCACGCGACAATCGGTGCTGTGGTCCTGCTTCTGATTGTGCGTGTGCTGAAGCGCGCCTGACGCGGCGGGCATCAGCCCGCCAGTTCGGCATCCAGCTGTTTCGCAAGCGCCTCGACGCGCGACTTGTTCTTGCCGAGGTCTGACAGGCCGATGCGGGAGCGGGAATAGACCGCCACCTGTGACGTGTCCGGACCTGTCGGCCGGATCAGCACGTCCACATCGTCCCGGAACCGGGCGATAGGGGTGACAGCGACATAGCGCAGCTGGATGTCGCCATTTGGCAACGTACGCTGTTCAGCGTCCGGCTGAAGCCGGACAAGGGCTGCGGCCACGTCCGTGGCCGCAGAGGCAAACACAAGCGCGTCTCCGGTGTTTCCGGCCGCCTCGCAGATGGACGGATTGCACGCTAGGTAGCGATTGGTCGGCAGGCCAGGCTCAAGCGTGGCAAAACTGATCCAGCTCCCGGCAGGTTTGGGCGCGGAGGCGCAAGCGGCGCACAGAAGCAGGGTGGCGCAAGCCAATATGGAACGGATCATCGCGTGCCCTCCGGTATCCTGTTGTCTATACGGCGGCCAGGCCAATCCGGATCGCATCTAGCCGTATAGACAGATTTAGGCTAAGGCGCGCCCTTCATTTTAAACAGGGGGACGCCATGGCAGGCCGTCACTTCATTGATCTCTGGCATCTCGATCATGTCGAGCTACGCGAAATTCTCGACATGGCCCATGCCATGAAGAAAGCCCGCGCCGGTTGGCCGAAGGGCCGCGTCGATGACGGGGCGCCGCTGGAAGGCCACACGCTGGCGATGATCTTCGAGAAGTCGTCCACCCGTACGCGGTTTTCGTTCGACATGGCGATGCGCCAGCTGGGCGGCTCGTCGATCACGGCGACGTCCAGCGACATGCAGCTTGGCCGTGGCGAGACGATCGACGATACGGCTCGCGTCCTGTCCCGCTATGTCGATGCGGTGATGATCCGCGCCAATGATCATTCCGATGTCGAGGCGTTCGCGGAGTTTTCCTCCGTTCCCGTCATCAACGGCCTGACTGACCGCTCGCACCCCTGCCAGATCATGGCGGATTTGCAGACGCTGGAAGAAAACGGCCTAGATCTGCGCGGCGCGCGGATCGCCTGGGTCGGCGACGGCAATAATGTCTGCGCCAGCTTCATCCATGCGGCCGCGAAGTTCGGCTTCTCGCTGGCGGTCGGCACACCGGCCCGGGTCGCACCGGATGATGAGGATCTCGACATCGCGCGCGAACTTCAGGGCAAGATCGATCTCTTCGAGACGGCTGAAGAAGCCGTTGCCGGGGCTGATGTGGTCATCGCCGACACGTTCGTATCCATGGGCGACAAGGATGCCGAGCGCCGCCTCGAAATTCTGGAACCTTACGCCGTCACCGAAGACCTGATGGAACTGGCGAACAAGGGCGCTCACTTCCTGCACTGCCTGCCGGCCCACCGGGGCGAGGAAGTGGACCCCGAAGTCATCGACGGGCCGCAGAGCCTTGTCTTTGACGAAGCCGAAAACCGCCTGCACGCCCAGAAGGCCGTGCTGCGCTGGTGCCTCGAAAAATAAGCGTCAGCCGGACTGGACCTCGTCCAGCCCCAGCGCGAACAGGGCCGCCACCGCGCTCATGACGCCAAGGATGGCGATGACGGCTGTCAGCCCGGCAAAGCTTGCCACCAGGCTGAAGCCGCCGCCAAGGATCAGCACCGTGCCGATGATCGTGTTGGAAAGCGCGGTGTAGGCCGCGCGGGTTTCCGCCGTTGCCATATCGACAAGATGGGTCGACCGCCCGAGGCGGACGCCCTGATAGGCAATCATCAGGATAAAGATCATGACGGGCAGGCCGGCATTCGCGGCGAGCAGGCCGGCCGCGTTCAGGCCCAGCGTGCCGAACAGGGCGAGCGCCCCCGACAGCCCGGTCAGGATCAGAACCTTCCGGCTGGACCGGTCGGCAAGGCGGCCCCAGACATAGGAGCTGAGCAAGCCCGCGCTGGCCGAGGCGACAACCAGCAGGCCAAGGCCGCCAAACATGTTGCGCGCAGTATCGGTCTGTGTGCCCAGCGCCACCATGAAAGGCGGGGCCAGGGCGGTGGAGGTGAGCAAGGCCCGCACAAGGATGAACCGGCGCAGCTGGGCATCGCGTGCCAGCAGGCCGAAATCCTCTGCCAGCCGGCGGACCGGGCTGGAGCTGGTCTCCGGCGCGCTGGCTTCTTCGGTCAGGCTGGCGAACACGATGGCGGCAGCGACCCATAACACGCCCGCCAGCACCAACCCGCCCGTGACCAGGGCCAGACGGTCTTCCCCCGCAAAGGCGAGCAAGACGCCGTAAGCCAGCACAGCCCCGGCGCCGATCGTGCCTGCGGTGCCTGTGGCTGTGCCGCGCCGGGATTTGGCAATCGTCTTGCCAAGGACATCTTTGTAGGTGACCGAACAGACAGATCGCGCCAGCGCCAGAACGGCCAGTGCCGCGAGGATGGCCCAGCCGGCCGCGGCACCGGTCAGCATAAAGGCCGTCAGCCCCATGGCCATCGCGGCGACCCCTTCGATCAGGGCGCCGCCTGCCCAGGCCCATTTGCGGTGCTTGAACTGGCGGAGCGCCCCGGCGGTAAACATTTGCGGGAAGAGGGCCCCGGCCTCCCGGATCGGAACAAGCAGGCCCAGCAACCCGGCCGGAGCGCCGAGCGCAGTGAGCAGCCAGCTGAGGACGAGTTTCGGATCGATTAGCCCGTCCGCGATCTTGCTGGCCGACAGGCTGGTGACGTGCCGGAAGAAATTGTCGGGCTCGTGCTCGCGGGCAGTATCGGAAATATCGAGATTGCCGGGCGCTTCGCTCGTCGAAGTGAGCAAGCGAAAGACGGCTTTTTTCTTGTCCTGCACCATTGCCCGGATTGCCCTCAGCCATTCAGATCATGGAAGGATCATGTTTCCTGTATAAAAGACAATCGCGAAGGCGCAGCCACCCGCTCTTTGATCGATACACACGCAATGATCAAACCTTTGTCAGATCGGTATTTTCCCGCTGGCACGCGCGGCGCAGCCGGTTAGGGTGCGCGCATGGCAGACACAGATTTTCCCGCTGAGAAATTCACCCACCCAGACATCACGGCCAAGGGCGAGACCCGCGCCAGTGTTGCCTGGACGGGGCTGAAAACGCTCTGGTTCAATACCGGCACGCTCTGCAACATCGAGTGCCGGAATTGCTACATCCTTTCCTCTCCCAAGAACGACCGGCTGGTCTATCTGACCCTCGCCGATGTCATGCCTTATCTGGATGAGGTTGACCGGATGACACCGGACGGGGTGGAGATCGGGATCACGGGCGGTGAGCCTTTCATGTGCCCGGATATCCTGCCCATCATGGAGGCGATCCTGTTCCGTGAGCACAGCCTCCTGCTGCTCACCAATGCCATGCGGCCGATGATGCGTCCCCGCATCCAGGAGGGGCTTTGCCGCTTGCGCGATAACGGCCTCGCAGAACAGCTCACCCTGCGCGTCTCGCTCGACAGCCACGACCCGGCCCTGCACGACGCCGAACGTGGGGACGGGGCATTCGAGGAGGCCTGCGCGGGCCTCCGCTGGCTGGCCGACGAGGGCTTTCAGGTCGCGATTGCCGGGCGTCAGTCCCTGCATGAAGACGAAGCCGCGGCCCGCGCCGGCTATGGGGCGCTGGCCAGTTCGCTCGGCCTGTCGCTGGACTCTGCCGACCCCAAACAGCTGGTCCTGTTTCCGGAGATGATCCCGCAGGATGATCCGCCGGAAATCACGACGGCCTGCTGGGGCATTCTCGACAAGGTGCCGGAAAGCATCATGTGCGCAGATCAGCGCATGGTCATCCGGCGCAAGGGCGCTGCCCGTGCCACCGTCACAGCCTGCACATTGCTGGTCGACGATCCGGCTTTTGAGCTCGGCCACACGCTGAAGCAGGCGACAGCGGAGCCGGTGAAGCTGAACCATCCCTGGTGCGCCAGCTTCTGCGTGCTTGGCGGCGGCAGCTGCTCGGCCTGATCACAGACTTCAGTCTTGATACGGGGGGAGGGCGCTGCCACATGGGGGCGTCACAAGGAGCCCGTCATGGCTGACACATCCACACCCCTCAGCGATTTCGTTGCCAATTTCCAGATCGAGCAGCGGCCCGTGCGCGGCCGGGCTGTCCGCATGGGTGCGGCCAGCATTTCGCCGATCCTGCAACGCCACGATTATCCCGTGAACCTCGCCCGGGTCCTCGGCGAAGCGGTGACGCTGGCGGCGCTGGTCGGCTCGTCGCTCAAGTTCGAAGGGCGCCTGCTGGTCCAGGCCGAGGGCGATGGTCCGGTGAAGATGCTGGTCGGCGAATACCGCTCTGATGGCGGCGTGCGCGGCTATGCCCGCTTCGATATGGAGGCCTGGGAAAACCTGGACCGGGTCAACAAGGGCGCGGCCCCGCACATGCCGCAGCTGTTTGGCGCGTCCGGACGGCTCGGCCTGATCATCGTTCAGGACAATCCGGCGATCCAGCCCTATCAGGGCATTGTCCCGCTGGTGAAAGGCACGCTGGCGGAATGTGCGGAGGATTACTTCGCCCAGTCCGAACAGGTGCCCACGCGGATTCGCCTGTCGCTCGCCGAGTTCGAGCGCAAGGGAGAGCCCGGCGTGTGGGTCTCCGGCGGCATGATGGTCCAGCGGATCGCGGACGATGAGGCGCGCGGCGATACGGAAGAAGCGTGGAACGAGGCGCAGGCCCTGTTCGCGACGATCACCGATCAGGAACTCGCCGATCCGGACCTGCCGATGGATCAGCTGCTTTACCGCCTGTTCCACGAACAGGGCGTCCGGATGGAGCTGCCGACACAGCTGGACGACCGCTGCACCTGCAATGAGGAACGCCTCATTGCCACGCTGCAGAACATCTCGGACGACGGCCTGCGGGATCTGGTGGAAGACGATGGCACCCTGTCGATCGACTGCCAGTTCTGCGGCCGTCACTACACCGTGCCGATCGAAAAAGTCACCGGCGTGTCGAACTGACCGGCCGCGTCATCTCCCATTGTTCCGGCGATGGGAGATGACGTGCCGCCGATATTGCGCATTGCCTCGGCGCCCGCCCGCTGGCACACCGCGCGGATGACCTTCAAATGGCTCCCCAATGCGCTGACGATTGCGCGCTGCGTGTTCGCGCTGCTCTGCCTCGGCGGCATCGTTCAGGCCCTGCGCGTGCAGGACCTCATCGCTCTGGGCGCGGCGCAGGATGCCAGCGCGGCAGATCAGGAAAGCCGCATCGTGGTCCAGCAGCTCTGGTACCAGTTTGCCCTGCTGGCCTTTTTGTCGGGCGCGCTGACGGACTTCCTCGATGGCTGGCTGGCGCGAAAGCTCCAGGCACAGTCCCGTTTCGGGGTCTGGCTCGATCCGATCGCGGACAAGTTCCTGGTCGGCTTTGCGCTGCTGGGGCTCGCGCTGATCTTCCACACCTGGCTGATCTACATTCCGGCGGCGGCCATCATTGCGCGCGATGTTTTCATGACCTGGCTGCGCACCACGTCTGCCGGCAAGGCCGTGGTCGATCCGTCCAACCTCGCCAAATGGAAGACCGCTTTTGAAATGGCCGCCATTATTGGCCTGATGCTGCCGCTGGCGCTGATGCCACAGGCGGCGGCGTCGCAGCAACAGGCGGGCAGCCTGACGGCGACATTCATTGTGACCGGCCTTGTCGGTCTGCTCTGGATCGCAGCGGCCCTGTCGCTGCTGACCGGCTGGCGCTACATGGTGGCGGCGGTCCGCAGCCGCTGAGGCTGGATACAAGAAACGCCGGCCCAGGGGAAAAAGAGCCGGCGTTCCGTTTGCTTTGCCGGCGCGCAGGGCAAAGGGAAACCTGCTGCGCCAGCTGTCTGTTGATGACGAGAACTGGTTCACTCCCCCGTCACACAAAAAGCGTCTCACCGGGATCTTAAAAGCTGTTTAACACTCGGGGCGGAATTGGGGCGCCATTTCCACGAAACGGCCACGGGTCTGGCCTCTGTGCTGCCGCATTCCGGGCAGACCACTAGGTTTATGAAACGTAAACGCCCCATCGTCGCCTGGAAGCTTGTTGCCGTGTTCAGCGCGGCGATGGCCTTTCTCTGCCTGCCGGCGGTTCTGGCGGTGGCGGGGGTGGACGATGTCCGCGAAACCCCGGGGTCACGGGCCATCGTGGAAGCGCACACCGCAGATCTCAGCGAGGCGCTGGCCGAGCAGGGGACGCATCTCGGCGCGCCCGTTTACCTCCGGCTTACCAAGGAACCTGCTGTCCTGACGGCCTATGTGGCGACTCCCGATGGGGTGTACGAACCGTTCCGCTCCTGGGCGGTGTGCGCCTATTCCGGCAAACTGGGGCCAAAACTCGCGGAAGGGGACCTGCAGGCGCCGGAAGGCTTCTATTCCGTCGCGCCGGGCCAGATGAACGCGGCGTCGGACTATCATCTCGCTTTCAATCTGGGTTATCCCAACGCCTTCGACCGGGCACAGGGCCGCACGGGCTCCTATCTCATGGTCCATGGCGATTGCGTGTCGGTCGGCTGCTACGCCATGACCGATGAGGCGATCGAAGAGGTCTGGACCCTGATGCAGGCCGCGATGGGCGAGGGGCAGAAATCCGTTCCGGTGCACATTTATCCCTTCCCGATGACCGCAGCGAACCTGCAGCGTCATGCCGGGGACCCGAACGCCGCCTTCTGGCGCTCGCTCGCCCCGGCCTGGGAAGCGTTTGAGGAAACCGGCCACGTGCCTGTGGTGCGTGTCTCCGATGGAACCTACGAAATTACCCCGGTCACCTGATCTCACCTGGCCAGATCCGGTCTGGCACCCTGTCTCAGCGCTGCGGCGCCCAATAGGGGGACGGCGGGGCTCCGGCGAACAATTCCTGAAGCTTGCGGTGCGTGCCGGGCGTGGTTCCCTCCGGCGGGGACAGCGGGTCAGCCCAGACCGCTTCGGCGATTTCCCCGTATGAGGTCGCTTCGCCCTGCGTCCAGGTGCCGGGACGGGCCCGGTAAAGCACGACATGGTCATTCGGGAACACGAAATGGTTGGAATAGATGCCGACCAGGTCCGGTGGGGCCGTCAGGGTGAAGCCGCCTTCCTCCAGCAGCTCCCGTTCCAGCGATTCGATGCTGGTCTCCCCCTTTTCCACACCGCCGCCCGGCAGGTACCAGCCCGGCGTGTAGGTGTGGCGGATCATGAAGACTTCACCTGCCGCGTTCTCCATCACGGCGCGGACGCCCAGCGTCATCGGCCGGGAGAGGCGGAACCAGGACTGAAAGATGCGGGTGCGAATACGGGCCATGGCGTTTTCCTGACAGACTCGCCTCAAGATCGGGTGAATGCAAAAATTTTCCCGGATTGGGGTGAAAATACGGGATTCCGGTGGAAATTCGGGTGAAAACCCTGCCGAATTGGGCTCGCCATGCGCGGCGCACCGCGCTATGCAAACGCCAACAAACACAATCACGTGATAAAGATTACACAAGCGAGAAAGCGACATGATCCATCCGTCCCTGCTTGCCATCGCCGCAATCGTCGTCGTTTTCGGCGTACTGAATCTGATTGAATTCAAGCGGCTGGACTAACCGCTCGGCTTGCTCATCCCGGAGCTCTCTCTGATCGCTGCCCTCGTCGGGGGCCTGGTGATCATGGCACTGGCGGGAAATGCGCTGGTCAGTGGGGCTGTGTCCCTTGCCGCCCGCATGGGGGTTTCGCCCCTCGTTGCGGGCATTTTCATTGTCGGCTTCGGTACCTCCGCGCCTGAAATGATCGTTTCGCTCGACGCCGCCCTGTCGGACCGTTCGGGCCTCGCTCTCGGCAATATTGTCGGTTCCAACATTGCAAACGTCTTCCTGGTGCTGGGCCTGCCGGCCCTGATCGCACCGATCGCCGCTGGCGGGGTGGGGGAGAAGCGCGGCCTGATCGCCGTGATCGTCGCAGCCGTGGCGTGGATCGGCATCACCGCCCTGATGCCGCTGACACCGCTGGTCGGCATCTGCTTCATTGCGCTCCTCGTCGCCTATACCGGCCTGACCTTCATTGCCGCGCGCCGCGCCGTTGCCGTTGGCAAGGATCCCGGCGTGACGGAAGAGGAAGACCCGCACCTGCCGCTGTGGCTTGCGCTGATCTATGTGCCGCTTGGCGTCCTGGGGCTTATCCTTGGCGCTGACCTCGTGATCGAGGGCGGTGTCGGCATCGCCATGTTCCTGAACGTGCCGGAGGAGTATATCGGCCTCACGCTGCTGGCGATCGGAACCTCGCTGCCGGAAATCGGTGCAGGCCTTGTCGCCGTTGTGAAGAAGCAGGGTGAAGTCCTGATCGGCAATGTGCTGGGCTCGAACGTGTTCAACATCCTTGGCGCGGGTGGCATCATCTCCCTGTTTGGACCGATCCGCATGGCGCCGACTTTCCAGCAATATGATCATTGGGCGCTGGCGCTCGCCACGCTGGTCATCGGGGTCGTGATCCTGACGAAGGCGCGCATCGGGCGCCTGATGGGGCTGCTGCTGCTGCTCGTCTATGTGGCGTATATCTACGGCCTGATCACCGGCCTCAATATTTCCGGCTTGTTCCAGCCGGTGGGGACATGACGCCCGGTATCGCGCTTATCACCGGCGCCGGGGCCCGCCTCGGCCGCGCCATGGCGTTGGCGCTTGGTGAAGACGGCTGGAAAGTTGCGGTGCACTATCACAGCTCCAGCGAGGGCGCAGACGAGACGTGCGATAGGATCCGCAAGGCCGGTGGCACGGCAGAGCCGGTGCAGGCCGACCTCGCCGATGAAACCGACCGCAGCGGCCTTGTCGCCGAGGCGGCAAAGGCCCTGGGCGGGCCGGTCAGCCTGCTGATCAATTCGGCCTCCACTTTCCATGACGATACGGCGCTGACCCATTCCCGGGAAGACTGGGATGCGCATATGGAACCCAATCTGCGTGCGCCCATCCATCTGGCGCAGCAGATGGCGTCCGACCTGCCGGACGGCGAAAAGGGCCTGGTGATCAACATGATCGACCAGCGCGTCTGGAAGCTGAACCCCATCTTCTTCACCTACACGCTGTCCAAGGCGGCGCTGTGGCAGGCAACCCAAACGCTGGCTCAGGCGCTTGCCCCCGATATCCGCGTCAACGGCATCGGTCCCGGCCCGACCCTCGCCAGTGCTCATCAGACGCCGGAAGAGTTCGCCGCCGAAAAGGCTGCCACGCTGACAGGGCAGGGCTCCTCGCCCGAGGAGATCGTGCGGGCGATGCGCTATCTTATCGCGGCGTCCAGCGTGACCGGGCAGATGATCGCCAGCGACGGCGGCCAGCACCTGATGTGGCAGACCCCGGACGTGCAGGCATGAACTTTACCTCGGATACGTCGGCGCCCGCGCATCCCGCCGTGATCGAGGCGCTGGCCTCGGTCAATATCGGCATGGAGGCAAGCTATGGCGGCGATTCTGTCACGGCTGGCCTGCGCGAGAAGCTTGCGGCCTTGTTTGAAACCGAGGAGTTCGAGTTCTGGCTGACCGCGTCGGGTACGGCGTCCAATGCATTGGCGCTGTCCTGCTTCTGCTCGTCCATCGGCGCGGTGCTTTGCCATGAGGAAGCGCACATTGCGCGGGATGAACGGGGCGCGCCGGAATTCTTTTCCGGCGGCGGCAAGCTGCAGCTTCTGACCGGCTTTGGCGCACGCATTGACCGTGAGGCGCTGGAAACCGCGCTCGGCCAGATCAATCCGTCATTCGTGCACGAGACGCCCGCCGAGGTGCTGTCCCTCACCAATCTCACCGAATGCGGGACGGCCTACCGGGCGGCCGAGATTGCGCTTTATGCGGGGCTGGCGAAAGAGAAGGGACTGTCAGTACACCTCGACGGCGCCCGCCTCGGCAATGTGCTGGCCAATGGCAAGACGGCCGCCGCTGAAATGACGTGGCGGGCCGGTGTCGACGTGCTGACTTTCGGCCTGACGAAGACCGGCGCCATCGGGTGCGAGATCATTCTTCTGTTTGGCGATGCCCAGAAGAAGTCCGGAGAGTTGCGGGCGCGTGCCAAACGGTCCGGTCACATGCCGCCCAAGATGCGGTTCCTCGCGGCGCAGGCGCACGCGATGCTGGACGATGGGCTGTGGCTGCAGCTGGCCGGGCAGGCGAATGCCCGCGCGCAGGCGCTGGCAGACGTGTTCATGCAGGCAGGATTCGATCTCGCCTATCCGGTCGACGGCAACGAGGTGTTCCCCATCCTGTCCAAAGACGCCGCCCGGCGTCTGGTTGCGGCCAGCGGGAAATTCTATCCCTCGCCCGGCGGAGCCTATCGGTTTGTGTGTTCGTGGAGCACGGCAGAGGCCGAGATCGCTGCTGTGGCTGACGCCCTGCGGGCCTAGGCCGTCTTTTTGAACGCGCTGCTCAACCAGTTGCTGAGGTGCTGGACCGTCGATTGATCGTCGAGCGGTGCGAGCGCCCGGCCGCCCAGCAAATGCTGGTGCAGGCACATCAGGATAACCGGGGAGAACATGGCGATCGAGGCTGTCCGGATCTCTTCCGGATCGTCCGGCGACCCGGGCGTGCGCGACAGCTTGCGGCAGACGCAGTCGAGAGAAGGTTCCAGGACGTGTTCCAGATAGGCCTGTCCGACGTCCGGCTCGGCCATGCCTTCCACCATTCCGAAAGCGTGCATCCGGAAAAAGAGGTCGTCGCCCATCCGCGTCAGGGCGTGCCGGAAACAGGCATTGATCGCGTCCGTCATGCTTTCAGACGGTTGCTCCAATTGCCGCCAGATGGGTTGGGCACGTTCGCCCAATTCGGCCATCATGGCGATGACCAGCCCTTTCCGGTCCGTAAAATAATGGCGGAGGGTCGGCTCGGACGTTTCGGCGGCGAGGGCCAGCTGGCGCAGGGAGGGCCGCTGGATTTCACCGGACAAGGCGAAGGTGATTACGCTTTCAAGCAGTGCCGAGCGCTTCGCGTCAAAGTTGTAGTTCCGGGCGCCGGGTGTTCGGGCCATGGATGGGCCTGCCTCTCTAAGCGATACTGACGGAAAACATTGGATCAAAGTCCCCAGATCAATAGTTTGGACTAGTGTAGTGCCGTCATTCGTGTCAACGATGCAAGGCCACTCGCTCACCTGAAACTGTCAGGTATCGTGACATATACAGGCAATGCTGCCGCAATTTGCACCGGAAACCGCTGCGGCAGAAACGCCGCGACCTGCCATTTTTGCGTGCATCTCCGTCACTTCCTGCCGGGCGGGATATTGCCGGACTTGCCACTGCCATACGACAGCGCCTAACGCGTATAATAGCACAACCGGAGGCGCGGCACACGCTGTCTGCATCGCCCGGCGGGGGCGTGCGGTATGTAAAAGGCATGGCAAATACCGGACTGAACCCTGTCCAGTCCGGCAAGATGGGGTGAGGCTGGCGATTACTGGTTGTGGGCGCGCAGGTCGTCCAGGATCAGGTCCGCCATATGGTCGTGTGCCGGCACCGACGGGTGCCACTGACAGCCATAGGCAACGGATTTGTCACCGCCATCCAGGGCGAGATAGCGGATGGGCGTGCCTGTTTCCGCATTCACCGCATCGACCGCTGTTTCCACGGCATGGGCGAGAAATATCTTGTCGTTCCCGCCCAGCATCGGGCCGGTCAGGGCGTAGATTGTTGCGTCCGGATAGCGGTCGCGCATCTGGGACAGCAGGTCTTCCATTGCCGGGATGAACTGGTCTGACGGGTCGTTCTGGAAGAAATCATGGGTGCCCAGATTGATCAGGACGAGTTGCACCGGGCCGGTTGCGTCCAGACGGGCCGTCTCGTCGGCCTGCGTCAGGCGCATCGACATCGTATTGGTCTGGTCGTCGCCGTAATTGTGCACAAGGCCGATGCCGGGCCAGGCGAACATGACATAGTCAACGCCAAGCGCGTCAGCGACCTGAGGGCCAAAAGCCTTGGTCTGCGAATTGTATTCGGGGGTCAGCGGGCAGGTTGTGTCCGGCCCCATCGCGCCGAGGCCGAGCGAGATGGAATCGCCGACAATCAGCACTTTCCCTGGCAGGTCCGGCAGTGGACCCTCGGGCGTATCCTGATTGGCGCTGGCGGGCACAGCCAGAAGCAGCGCGCTCAGCAAAAGGCGTTTCAGCATGATGGAGTCCCTCTCTTTCAGCCGGATTCCGTGCAGAATTTGAGCTCAGCCTTGCATGGTGCGTGCCAGATTATTGTATTTGCTGAATTTAATCAGGAGGCAGGCTCGCCGGGACGAGGCCCGGCATCCGCCAGCACCGACAGCACATAATCGGCGCGTGTTTCCACGGGGGCTTTTGGAAGGACGTGCGTGTCATAGCCCAGCGCAGGGAGGGCCGCTTCCAGGCGGGCATATTCGGCAACCGCTTCATCCATCCCGTGCCGCCGGGCTTCGTCGCTCGTGAAGATGTCCGGCCAGGGCGGGGCAAGGAACACGGCCCGGTTGTAGCGATAGTCATCGGCCAGCGTCTCGGCCTCGGGATGTCCGGTCACGTGGCGCAGGGCCACAGCCGCGTCCATCACGCCCCGGTCGAAAAAGACAGGGCCGGAGAGGTGCCGCGACGCCCGGTGGTCCGCGACCGCCAGGTCCAGCGCGCGGTGCAGGAACGCCTCGATATCCGTCCAGGGCAGGGCATCGCCGCCGCTTGCCTGTTCGGCTTCCACGATCCGGCGGCCCGGCTCCTCAACGACATGATGCCCACGTGCCTTCAGCGCCTTCAGCAGCGTCGACTTGCCCCCGCCGGAGCATCCGGAGATCAGAATGAAATTGTCCATGAAGCGAAACCTCCAGGAAACAGGTAGCAGGCTATCACCATATTTCTTACTTGAGTTGAGATGTGTCCACCTTACGCTCAACCTGAACAGCAGAAGGAAGTCAACGTGCTGAACTGGCGGTCGGGCCTCTGCCTCGGTTTCATTATGACGGGCCTTATGGGTGCCTGCGAGCGGCCAGCGGAACAAGTGCCGGAACCTCTGCTGAAAGAGAATCTGCTGCAACTTCCGTTCGTGTCTGACGCCGATATTCAGGAAATGAGCGAAGCCGGGCAAGCCGAAGTGACCCGGGTGATCGAAGACTGGCGGGCACACGCCGTGCAGGAGGGGGGGTGCATGACCCCCCCCATGACTGCATGCATGCGTCTCGACCAGC
>MDSY01150682.1_pt1 | contig 20876 bp, 20 predicted proteins | sample 811131 | NCBI WGS metagenome assembly MDSY01 (sample SAMN05326643, study PRJNA326480) | marine metagenome | isolation source: seawater | place: Atlantic Ocean: South West | collected 2010 | reverse complement strand
TTGTCTGGTGCAATTGGAAGAATATCAAGAGCATATAAGAGACTTGGCTCTATTCAATTCAAATCTCATTGGTATAGAAAGTTTATTATTACTTTGAATCCATTCAAATTCTTTTTTTTAAATAATAATAAATTAAAACATATTCAAAGTTCAATTAATTATAATTTAATAAATAATAAGGAAGAGGGCATAAGCCATATCTCAAAATCATTAATTGACTTATATAAATATAATAATGATTTTTCAGAGAAATATTTTAAATGGAGATTTTTTCAAAAAGATTCACCTTTAACTTTTTTTATGTCTGATGATAGAACGGAAAACATGATAATTTTTTCTTTGGGTTTGAGAAGGGTAATCCCTTTCCTTAGGATTATCTCTGTTAGAAAAAAAGATGATGACGTTTTAATTAGCATGCTAAGGTCAGTTGAAACTTTCGCATCAAAGGCAGGTATTCCTGTAATTTTATACTCAATTACTGAAGATAGCCCGCCACCAAAAGAGCTAAATTATAATGCTTATAAAGAAGTGCCGAACTCATATATCTATTCTAAAAAAATTAAACTTCCCAATAATATTTCTATAAATGGTTTTTCAACTGATCTTGGTTTTGACAGTATTTTCTATAGAGGCATTAATGAAAAAATTAAATAAAGGTATCGTGACTCTATCTTTTGACTGTGAGGCAAAGTGGGGGATGGCTGATTTAACCCTAGATTGGACAAAGGATATAACAAATGAAAATTTGACCGAAACGTACGAATATATTCTAGACGTTTTAAAGAAATATAATATTCCCTCTTCATTTGCTTTTGTTGGAGCTATGACACTCACAAAAGATGAATTTTTTAGCAAAACTTCACCTCTTTTAAATGGAAGGAATCATATAGAATGGCTTAAGCCAATTCTTGAACAAGTAAAATCTGATGATGATGGATGGTTTCTTCCTAATATCTTAGATTTATGCAAAAGAGATGGTATGCATGAAATTGCATCTCATGGTTTCACTCATGTACCATTTGGGAATCTCTCATCTAAAGAGATGGAAGATGAAATGAGGTTAATACATCAATGGGCTATCGAGAAAAACATAAATTGCAGTACTTTAATATACCCCAGAAATGATATAAATTTTACTGAGAATCTTCATCAATACAATATTCAATTATATAGAAGTCCGCCTAAACTTTTTAATGTAAAAATATTTCCAAAGTTCCTAAATACCTTTTTTGAAGAGGTTAATATTTTTAAAAAAAGTGAGGAACTCGCTCAAGACGGGATAGCATTGCCTGGAGGTGTTTTTATTAATTGGAAATATGGACCGAGAAAATTTATTCCAAACTCAATATCTAATATCAGATATCAAAATATATTAAACCATGCTGTAAGAAATAATAATGTTGCACACTTCTGGACTCATCCTCATAATTTTATTACAGCACCAAAATCAAAAATTATATTTGAACGTCTATGCAGGTCAATAGAAGAAAAAGTTGAAGCAAATGAATTAGCAATCAAACGACAAACAGATTTTATTTAATTATTTGTAGTTTCTTGCTTAAATATAAATATAGTTTATTAACTGACATTCTTATTAGGTGTATAAATGTTATTTCCCTATCTCTATTACCTAAATCTAAATAAAAGAATTTTCCACCAGACCGAACATTACTTACCCCCATATCAAATATAGGAATCTTTAATTTCCATGAGCAATAATTAAGAGCTAATTGATCTCTTTTTGCTTCCTTGGAATACTCTTGCCAACATAGATGAAGTAATTCTTTAGATTTCTGCGTATTTTTACTAATTATTATATTGTTCTCAAATAAACCTCTATCCTTTGGATAAAACTCTTTCTCATATCTTTTCATATGTTTTCTTATTCTCCAAAACCAATCAAGAGAGTCTTCAATGCATTTTTCACCCTCCTTATATATACAGTTTCTTTCGTAATGCCTATATAAAAAAAGATCCTCATTTTTTTTAGAGACTTCATTTATAAGAGAAGAAATATTACCTGTAATTTCAATATTACCATCAATATAAATACTAATATCATGTGTTGGAAGAAATTCACTTGGATGAAATTTAATATATCTATTTCTATCTTTATTTGAGAAATTATCTAACCCATTAATAGGTTGCATAAACCAGCCTTCAGGAACATTCTCAAATGACTCTGTAAAAAATATATATTTTATATCGTTGCTTATCTCTTTGTGAACCACTGGTTTTTCATAATTCCCCGTTACACAAGAATAAATAATTATTTTTTTATCTGTCATAAATTTTTACTGTAGCTATTTTTGAATAGCAATTTTAATATTATCTAATTATAATGAATAAAAATTAATTATAGGATTTATTATGGAAGACAAGCTTATTGAAATACTAGCCGAAGCACTAGAAATTGACCCAGATATGGCTAGAAATGATCTTATACTTGATCCAGAAGACAATTGGGATTCTATTGCAATGCTATCTGTAATAGCATCAATAGATGAAGAGTTTGATATCCAATTAGATGGAGATGAGCTTGCTGCCTGTTCATCTTTATCACAGATACTAAATTTATTAAAAGATAATTCTTGAGCAACCCTACCTTACAATCTTTTTCAAAGGATTTTTCGGTATCAATCATTTTTGCTGACAGACCAGCTAACGAAATTTTTTTTATAAATATTTATTATTTTTTTGAGGTTTTATTTTCACCATTTGCAAGTATCAGAATCTTTGAGTTTCGTTTCCTTCAAAGCAGAGCAATTATTATAAAAGAACTAAAAAAAGCAAACATTAATATTTCTACTATAAAAATATCAATATCACACAATAAAAATTCTTTTATAGCCCTGGCATCGAAAAAAAATATTAATATCGCAATTGACCACGAGCTAAGTGGCAGAAATATTTCAAAAGCTTTGAAAAAAAAAATTAATGAAGTAATCAAACCTGAATCACTATCTGCAATTGAATTTATCAATATAATAGAAACCTTAGTTAAAATAACAAATAAAGGCTGGCAATCCTTATTTCCGCATACGGAAATAAAAGAAATTAATAAGTTGGAAGGTATTTATTTAACTAACCTTGATAATGAGTCTATTTATTCCAAATTCTATGGCTATAATGGCACTCGGGTATGTATAAGCTCAGACAATTTAGAGATATTTAAATGATAGTATTAACAGGCGCCTCAGGGGGTATCGGATTAGAAATTTTAGAAGGCTTATCTAAAATTGACGATGTGTTGGCTATCTATAATTCATCTAAACCTAAAAATATAAAGTTACCTAATATTAAATTTGAAAAAGTAGATATATCTGATCCCGATGAGATATTAAGTTTTATTGATAGTAATAAAAAAAATCTTACAAATGTAACTTTAATTAATCTAGCTGCAGTTTCAATTGATGGATTGTTAGCAAATTATGATTTAAAAGATTGGGAAAAGGTTATTAGAGTTAATCTCTCATCTAATTTTCTTTTTTCTAGATACTTAATTCCTCTAATGATCAAAGATAAATGGGGAAGAATTATCCATGTTTCCTCTACAAACTCTGCCATAGGAGCTGGAGCTTACTCTTCTTCTAAGTCAGGTTTAGATGGTCTTTCTAAGGCCTTATCAAGAGAATATGCAAGATATAGCATCACCTCAAATATAATTAAGTTAGGCGTATTTAATACTGGAATGTTCCATGCATTGTCAGAAAAAAATCAGAAAGCTTTTTTAGATCAAATTCCTTCAAAGAAACTAGGACAAACCTCGAATGTAACTAACGCAATATCTTTTTTAATAAACTCTGAGTTTGTTAATGGAGCAACAATAACAATCGATGGAGGAGCTTCATAGTTCTATGAAAACGAAAGATTATAATGTAAAAATATTAAAAGGCATGACTCTTGATATTACTCTTGGGAGTGGTGTTTTTGAGCCAACTGGAACATCAACTGAAATAGCTATGGCAGTTCATGATTATGTTGATATGCCAGGAAAAACTCTTGATTTAGGCTGTGGTTCTGGAGTTGTAGGATTGGCTTTAGCTAAATCTAATAAAACTGATGGCATCTTGTTTGCTTCTGATCTTAGTGAGGATGCTGTTCATTTCCTAAAAATTAATGCTAAAAAGTATGGTATTGATGTCGATGCAAGAGCAGGAAGTGTTTTCGAACCCTGGGCTAATGAAAAATTTGATCTTATTGTTGATGACATATCAGGAGTCTCGGAGAGAATTGCTGCTATTTCACCTTGGTTTAATGAGACGGCATGTGAGTCAGGAGAAGATGGCACTAAGCTTGTTATAGAAGCTATAGAGCAAGCACCTAAACATCTAAACAAAAATGGCAAATTCTTTTTCCCAATTCTATCATTATCTAATTCTGATAAAATTGTAACTTTCGCAAATAGTGTTTTCCACTCTGTTGAAAAAATTTCTTCTAGACAATGGCAAATGCCTAAAGAAATGACTATTCATAAAGAAGAACTTTACAAGTTAAGAGATAACAAAATTATTAATTTTGAAGAAAAATATGGCTGGATGCTTTGGTCTACTGATGTTTATGTTGCTAGAGATCCAAAGTAGTTAATGAAAATCCAGTCTTACATAGATAAAATAGAATTTATTGTCCCCAGCAATAAACTTTCAAACGATGATTTGGTTAAAGAAAATCCATCATGGGAAGTAGATAAAATTTACTCTAAAACAGGTATTCATAATAGATATATTGCTGATGCTGACACCACATCCACGGACTTGGCCGTTGAAGCCGGAATATCTTTTTTCAATAAATATCCAGATTTAAAGGAAGAGGTAGAGTACTTAATTTTTTGCACTCAATCACCAGATTTTTTTCTGCCAACTTCAGCATGCTTGATACAAGAAAGGATTGGATTGAGAACAGAAATAGGTGCCATAGATATCAATCAAGGTTGCTCGGGTTTTGTATATGCTTTATCGTTAGCAAAAGGAATGATTGAAAGTGAACAGGTTAAAAATGTTTTAATTATTACTTCTGAGACTTATTCAAAATATATAAACAATAAAGATAAAAGTGTTAGAACTCTTTTTGGAGATGCGGCATGCTGTACTTTTATAAAATCAAAAAAAGCAGATACTGAACAAATTCATAAGGTTATTCATGGTACCGATGGCGCAGGTGCAAAACACCTTATAGTTCCTCATGGAGGTCACAAAAATCCAATTGATGAACTCTCTTTTATAGAAGAGGTAGATGCTTCAAAGAATGTTAGGTCGCCATCTAATTTATTCATGAATGGCGCTGCTATATACACTTTTACTTTAACAAAAATACCCAAGATTTTTAATCAAATTTTAGAATCTAATAATTTATCAATAGATGACCTTGATTTAGTTATTTTTCATCAAGCAAATAAATTTATATTAGATGCAATGCAAAGAAAGTTAAAGATACCTGATGAAAAAATGCATAGATCTTATATGGAATATGGTAATACCGTATCGTCAACGATACCAATAGGCATTAAAATTGAACAAGATAAAAAAGATGAATCTGAAAAAAAAATTGCCTTAATTCTTGGTTTTGGTGTTGGTCTTTCTTGGGCAGGCACTATAATCAAATTCTAATTAAATAATATTACTAAACTTGAATAAATTAAATTATAAAATTTCCGTATCTGGTCTTGGCTATGTAGGGCTTCCAGTGCTCGTGGCATTTTCTAAAACTGAAAAGGTCGTTGGCTTTGACATAAATAATCAAAGAGTCGAAGAATTGAATCAAGGGCATGATAAGAATAACGAGGTTCATAAGAATGACCTTATGAATGAAAATATTAACTTCTCTAACAATGTTATGGATATTAAAAATGCTAATTTTCATATAGTTGCAGTACCAACCCCTGTTAGTAAAAATAATGAACCTGATCTAAGTCCCTTAATCTCGGCGTCCGAAAAAATAGGATCAATTTTAAAAAAAGGAGATATTGTTGTATATGAATCAACTGTTTATCCTGGAGTCACGGAAGAGGTATGCATTCCTATCCTAGAAAAAATATCCTCCTTAACTCTAGGAAAGCATTTTAAGGTTGGGTATAGCCCTGAAAGAATAAATCCTGGGGATACTGAGCATACAATTGAGAATATAATTAAAGTTGTCTCTGGTTCAGACCCTGAGTGTTTGCAAGCTGTTGCAGATACATACAGTAAAATCGTTAAAGCGGGTGTTTTTAGAGCCGCATCCATAAAGACCGCAGAAGCAGCAAAGGTTATTGAGAATACCCAAAGAGATCTTAATATTGCCCTAGTTAATGAACTTGCTTTAATTTTTAAGAAATTAGATTTAGATACCTCTGATGTCCTAGAGGCAGCAAATACTAAATGGAATTTTTTAGATTTCAAGCCTGGTTTAGTTGGCGGACATTGCATTGGAGTAGATCCATACTATCTTACCTATAAATCTAGGGAGCATGGCTATGAGCCTCAGGTAATTCTTTCTGGAAGAAATATTAATGATTCTATGTCTCATTTTATTGCAGATCAGATCAAGCAGGAGATTGAAAAAAAAGATATCAAAAATTGTATTGTTTCAGTTCTAGGGCTTACCTTTAAAGAGGATTGCCCCGATATGAGAAATTCTAAGGTTATTGATATTATCAATGATTTAAGTAAATTGGATATTGAAATTCAAATAACTGATCCTTTGGCTTCATTTGAAGAGGCTCATGAAGCTTGTAATTTAGAACTAACGCCACTTTTAAATTTAAAGCCATGCAATATACTGTTAATGGCTGTTGCCCACAATGATTTTAAGGCACTTAATAAAAATAAAATAAATGACTTAGTTCTAAGTAACGGTACTATCTTTGATCTTAAAAATATGTATAAAAAAGGCACTTTTAATGATCTTGGATTAAATCATTGGAAACTATAAGAGAGCTTATTTTTATAAAATAATATGATTAAAGTTTTAAGAATTTTAAATAGGTTTAATATTGGAGGACCAACCCATAACGCTACTTTTTTAACAAAGTACCTTGAACCAAAATTTAAAACAAAACTTATCGCTGGAAAAAAGCTTGAATCAGAAGCAGGATCAGAATTTATTCTAAAAAATTATGAGATTGACTTTGAAATTATCAATAATATGAGTAGGTCTATAAATCCAATCAAAGACATTAAATCATATTTAAAAATAAGAGAAATTATAAAAGACTTTAATCCTGATATTGTTCATACCCACGCATCAAAGTCTGGAGCCCTGGGAAGGCTGGCAGCAATAAGTATGAATGTGCCTATTATTGTCCATACCTTTCATGGCCACGTTTTTCATTCATATTTTGGTTATTTCAAAACTAAATTTTACATTTTTTTAGAAAGATATTTGGCATGGAAATCCTCTGCAATTATAGCAATTAGTAAACTTCAAAAAGATGAATTGATTAATGATTTTAAGATATGTCCTGCAGATAAGATGCATATCGTGCCTTTGGGGTTTGATTTAGATAAATTCCAGTTAAATATCAGTCATAACAGAAACTTATTTCGAGATGAGTTTAATTTAGTTGATGATGAGGTTGCTATTGGAATTATAGGAAGGCTAACCCCAATAAAAAATCATTCTTTTTTTTTAAGATCTATTAAAGATATTCAGGATCAAACATCAAATAAATTTAAAGTTTTTATAATAGGTGATGGCGAAGATGGAGATTACCTTAAGAACCTTGCATCTAAGTTAAATTTAAAGATTAATTCTTCAGATCAAGATGACCCGTTGATATATTTTACATCTTGGAGAAAGGATATGGATGTAATCTATGCTGGCTTAGATATAGTTGCATTATCATCTTTAAATGAAGGAACCCCAGTTACTTTAATTGAAGCACAGGCTGCAAATAAACCTATTGTTTGTACAAACGTTGGCGGCGTTCATGATGTCGTCATTGAAGGCACTACTGCCATGACTTGTGCGAGAGAAGACCGCGATGGCTTTTCTAATAACTTAAGAATATTGGTAGATGATGATATTTTAAGAAGTAAAATGGGAGACGCAGGTTATAATCACGTCTCTAAGTTATTTGGCTATAGAAGATTGGTTAAAGATGTAAGCAACCTATATGAGAATCTCTTGAATGAAAAAAATATCTAAAAATCCAATAATAAATAAGAATTATCAAATTCCTAAATTGCTTGATGATAGTGAAAATATTAAAAAATTTCTTATAAAAAATAAAGAGAAGCCTGTTGTGCTTGTTCAGGGTTTAGGTTTTGTTGGTGCTGTAATGTCTATAGTGTGTGCTAATGCCCTAAATGCAGATTATGCAGTCATAGGCACTGATTTAGCTTCAGAAGGATCTTATTGGAAAATAGCATCCATTAATGATGGCTTTTTTCCAGTAACATCTTCCGATCCTAAGGTTGAGGAATACTATTTAAAGGCAAGAGAAAAAGAAAATTTATATGCTACTTATGATAATTTTGCTTACCAATATGCAGACATAGTTATTGTAGATATCAACCTTGATGTTCAGAAAAAATCTCTTGATGATCATGGTCTTGCTAGTTTTGATGTTGATTTATCTGGATTTAAGTCAGCTATTAGAGATATAGGTCAAAATTGCAAAGAAAAAGTCCTTATTTTAATAGAAACTACAGTTCCCCCCGGAACTACAAAAATTGCTTCAGAGATAATCGAAAGAGAATACTTAAAAAGAGGACTTTCTTTTGATAATGTTTCAATAGGCCATTCTTATGAAAGAGTTATGCCGGGTCCAAATTATATAGATTCAATCCAAAATTTTTATAGAGTTTATTCAGGTATAGATGACAAGAGTGCAGATAGCATTGAGAATTTTTTAAGAACTATTATAAAAACTGATGAATATCCCTTGACGAGACTGGGAAACACAAATGCAACTGAAATATCCAAAGTTTTAGAAAATTCATATCGAGCAATGAATATTTCTTTCATAGTTGAGTGGTCAAGATTTGCTGAAGAGGCTGGTGTTAATTTATATGAAATTATTAATGCAATTAGAATGAGACCAACTCACAAAAATATTATGCTGCCTGGAATAGGTGTAGGAGGCTATTGTTTAACAAAAGATCCATTGCTTGCAAGCTGGGCAAAGCAGAATATTAACGGTACTGGCTTTGAGGGTCTTGAGATGAGTGAAATGGCAGTCTCTACTAATGATAAAATGCCAACCTACGCCTTTAACTTCTTGAAATCATTTTACGGTGATGGTTTTCTTATTGGTAAAAAAGTTCAATTATTGGGAGTATCGTACTTATCTGGAGTTGGTGATACTAGATATACACCCGTAGAAATTTTTTATAAAGAACTTATAAAAAATCAGTGTGAAGTCTATCTTCACGACCCCTACGTCACTTATTGGGAGGAGCTAGGTCTTCAGGTAGATCAAAGTCTAGATACATTAAAAAACAAGGATATAGATATTGTAATATTCTCAACAGGTCACTCAGAATATACTAATAATGAAAATTTAATTTCGCAGCTTAGCGAGCTAGATAATTTATTAATTTATGACACTATCGGAGTTCTTACCAATAGAGAAATAAATATTTTATCAAAAAATCATGTTGTAAAAGTCTTGGGAAGAGGCGATATTTAAAAAAGGATAATATTAATGAAGAAAGTTATTATATTGGGCGGAGCAGGTTTTATCGGGCTAAATATTGCTAGATACTTAATAAAGAATAGAAATTATAAAATTACGATTGCAGACAATCTCTCTAGAGGAAAGATGGATTCTTATATGAAAGAAATTCTTACAAATGAGGACGTAAATTTTATTGAGGGTGATTTTACAAAGGAATCTTCATACAATAATCTTGATACAGATTATGATTACTGCTACATGCTTGCATCGGTAGTGGGCGTAAACAATACCTTAAAAATTCCAGGAGAAATTATAAGAATAAATACCTCACTTATCTTAAATACTCTGGAATGGCTAAGAAAAGGATCTGCCAAAAATGTTGTATTTACATCTACTAGTGAAAACTATGCTGGAACTATCGATAGTTTTGGATATACCATACCAACACCTGAAGATATTCCATTATCTATCGCAGACATTTCACACCCTAGATATACCTATGCCGTTACCAAGATGTTAGGAGAATCTGGTTTTTTAAATTATGCAAAATCATATGACTTTAACTGCACTATAGTTAGATATCATAATGTCATAGGACCAAGAATGGGTTTTAAGCATGTCATACCGCATCTAGCTGAAAGATTTTTAATGAATAAAGAGAACCCTTTCTTGATGTATGGCCATGACCAAACAAGAGCATTTTGCGATATAAGCGATGCGGTCGAAGGAACTGTACTTGCTATAGAATCTGATAAATCAAATGGTGAAATATTTCATATAGGTTCAGATGAAGAGATTTCTATAGAAAAGCTAATAAAAGCATCTGGCAATTTTTTTGATTATAAGGGTGATTATGAAGAAGCTCCAACGTACCCAGGGTCTACCAATAGAAGATGTCCAGATATTACAAAGGCTAAGGAATATTTAGGATTTTATCCAAAAGTTAAATGGGAAGATTCATTGAATGCCACCCTTTCCTGGTATAAAGACTTTTTTGAAAATGGTGAAATAGCATTTGAGAAATCATTTGAAAAACCTGAAAATGTATAATTTTTTCAAAAGATTAATTGATATCTTGCTATCGGTAATAGGTATTTTTATCCTTCTACCAGTTTTTATACCTATTATATTTATTCTAAAGTTTACAGGAGAAGGAGAGGTCTTTTATCTTCAGGAAAGGGTTGGATTGCAAAACAAGCCAATTAAAATATTTAAGTTTGCTACCATGCTTAAAGATAGCGAAAATATGGGATCGGGTATATATACCGCTAAGAATGATTCAAGAATACTGCCTTTGGGTAACTTCCTTAGAAAGACTAAAATAAACGAATTACCACAAATATTAAATATTTTAATTGGTGATATTAGTCTAGTTGGACCAAGACCTTTAATTAAGAGAACCTTCAATCTATACGAGCTTAGTAGTAGAGACATAATATCCTCTATAAAACCAGGATTAACTGGAGTAGGGTCTATTGTTTTTAGAAATGAAGAGGAGTTATTACAAAAAACAGAGTTACCTCTTGAAGAGTTTTACGCAAAGGAGATTACTCCATACAAAGCTAATTTAGAAATCTGGTATGCATCTAATAGAAGCCTTTATTACGATGCAAAAATTGTTTTTCTAACTGCATGGGTCATTGTTTTTTCTGAATCTAATCTCCCTTGGAAGTTATTGAAAGGTCTTCCCAGCAAACCAGGTATCTTATGATAGATCTATCAAACATTTCTAAAGAAGCCCCTTACGCAAGATTTGTTTCTGAATACAAAGAAGCTTCTACTTTAGACCAGCCAAACATAGAGGCAATTTGCATAAGCTCATTTGATATAAAAAAGAGTGAACCAGACTCTCGCTTTGTTAACTTAAAGAATATTACAGGCAACGAGTGGATATTTTTTACAAATTATAATAGCCCGAAAGCTGAGCAGTTTGAATCTATCGATAATATTTCTGCATCATTTTTTTGGCATAAAACAAATTGTCAAATAAGAATTAAAGCAGTTATAAAAAAAACTAGTTCAAAATATTCTGACGATTATTTTAAATCACGACATAGATCCAAGAACCTATTAGCCATTGCCTCAGATCAGTCAAATGCCATAAGTTCTTATGAAGATTTCTTATCAAAATATGAAAACTTTAAAGAACGTGATATTGACCTATCTTCAAGGCCAAAATATTGGGGTGGATATACTTTTACTCCCTATTATTTTGAATTTTGGAAGGGGCATGAGAGTAGATTAAATAAAAGAGAGATTTTTACTATAACTGATAATGTCTGGACTTCGTCCTTTCTTCAGCCTTAGTATAAGTCATTTACCTTATATGATAATTAGTTTAAAATCACTCGCGATGCATAAATCAACAAAACATAATTTCCTATCTTCAATAAATTTCTTTTGTTAAATTTTTAACATATCAATGTACTTATACTCAATATCTTCAATTAGAGGCCAATCATAGCTACCCCAAAAAAAAACAGCACACCAATTAATGAAAAGATAAGAGCTGCTAATGTAATGCTCATAGGATCTAATGGAGAGAAACAGGGCATGGTTGCCTTTGCAGTAGCTCTAGAATCTGCAAAAGTTGCATCTCTTGATCTAGTTCAAGTCTCTCCCTCTGACGCTGATCCCGTTGTTTGTAAATTGCTTGATTATGGAAAACATGTATTCGAAAAGAAAAAAAATACCTCTTCTTCTAAAGTAAAAACGAAAAGAAATACAACTAAAGAGATTAAATTTAGACCATCTACAGACATCGGTGACTATAATATTAAATTAAAAAAGATTAAAAGCTTTATTCTTGACGGAGATAAGACTAAAATAAGCGTCCGTTTCAGAGGTAGAGAAATTCTTAATAGTGATATGGGTCTTAATTTACTAAATAGATTAAGAGATGAGCTAGAGGATATAGCCCAAGTAGACCAAGAACCTTCACTTGAAGGAAGACAGCTACTAATGGTTCTATCGCCTCTAAAGAAGAAATAAATTTTAAAAGAAGAATACTATGGGATACAAATTAAAAACACATTCTGGAGCTGCTAAGCGCTTTAAGAAAACAGGCACATCTGTAAAAAGTAAAAGTGCAAATAGGAATCATATCCTAACAAAGCAGTCTACAAAAAGAAAAAGACACAATAGAGGACTTACTAAGTTAACAGGTGTTGTACTTAAGATGGCCTCAAAACTTATAAGAAGATAAATCATGCCAAGAACTACCAAATCAGTAACCGCAAGAGCAAAACACAAAAAAGTATTAAGTGCTACTAAGGGCCATTATGGCGCTAGAAGTAGGTTGTTTAGAACTGCTAAGCAATCAAATATTAAATCACTTCAATATGCCTTTAGAGATAGAAAAAATAAAAAAAGAGCATTCAGATCTTTATGGATTGCAAGAATAAATGCGGCATCAAGAGAGTTGGGAGTTTCATATTCAAGATTAGTCCATGGACTTACCTCTCATAATGTTGAGTTAGATAGAAAAGTTCTTTCTGATATAGCTATTCATGATTCTGCTACTTTTGAGACAATTCTTAAAAAAGTAACTAGTTAGTTTCTCTTATAATGTCAGAAGAAAGAGACATTATTCTTCCAAAAATCTTATTAGATAAAGGCTCAGTTCATCCAATAAATAATATGAAAGATTCTATTATGAATCTACTTCATTCTTTTGGATTTCAGATTATTGATGGTCCAGAAATAGAAACAGAGCACTACAACTTTGATATGCTTAACATTAAGGAATCTCACCCTGCACGTCAGATGCATGACACCTTCTATATTAATAATAAGGATTATGTTTTAAGAACTCATACCTCACCAGTTCAAATTAGAAGCATGTTAGAAAACAAACCACCTTTAGCCTTTATATCTGGTGGGAAAGTTTACAGAAAAGATGATGACGCAACACACCTCCCAATGTTTCATCAAGTAGAAGGCATATATGTTGATAAAGATGTTAATTTTGCTCAACTCAAAGATCTTATTTATAAAATAATATATTCCCTATTTGGCGAAGAGGTTGAATTAAGATTTCGTCCATCCTTCTTTCCATTTACAGAGCCGTCTGCTGAAGTTGATATATTGTCTAAGGATGGAAAATGGTTAGAAATACTAGGTTGCGGGATTGTAAATCCAATAGTTTTAGATAATTGCAATATTTGTTCCAAGGAGTACAAAGGTTTAGCTTTTGGGCTGGGAATTGAAAGAATAGCAATGTTAAAACATGGCGTAAAAGATATAAGAGAATTTTATAAATCTAATTTAGATTTTTTAAATCAATTTAAATGAAAATAGCGTACAAGCATCTTTTAAATTTTTTAATAGATAAACCCTCTATTGAAGACTTGTCTTCAAAATTATTTCAGTTAGGTCATGAGCATGAAATCGAAGATTCTATATTTGATATGGAATTTACTCCCAACAGGGGAGATTGTTTATCATTATTAGGCTTGGCCAGAGATCTAAATGTTTTTTATGAAACCAATCTAGATTTAAATATTCATACTTCAAAAGTTGCAGACCTTGACTTAAATTTTACCAATAATGTCGAGGAAGAGTGCCCAGTAATATCATTTTTAAATTTAGAAATAGAAGATACAGTAAGCAACTACAAAGATTATCTCGAGGATTACTTTACTGATTTAAAACTAAATAAGAATAATTTTTTTACTGACGTATCAAACTATATTGCATATGAAATGGGCCAACCCACTCATAGTTATGATTTTGATTCATTTGTTGACAACAATATCTCTCTTACAAACAAGATAACTGAAAATAAATTTAAGACTTTACTTGATAAAGATATTGAATTGGATGGAACTGATATGGTTTTTATGAATCATAATAAAGTAATAAATTTAGCCGGGATAGTCGGAGGTATGGAAACCTCATGTTCTAAAAAAACTAGAAATGTTTTAGTTGAATGCGCCTATTTTTTACCTGAATCAATAATAGGTAGAGCACTTAAATACAATGTTCAATCTGATGCTTCTCATAAATTTGAAAGAGGTGTTGACCCTCAATTTCAAGAAAAAGTTCTTAGACGATTTATTCAGATTGTTAGTGAACACTCAAAAATAACTAAAGTAGAAATATACACGAATTCTTCTAGAGCATTTAAAGCTGCTGAGTTAGATATTAATATTGATGAGATTAACGCTATTTTAGGCACTAATGAAACAATTGATAATTATAAAAATGCTCTTATCAAACTTGGATTTAAGGTTAGTGATTTTATAAAAATTCCTTCGTACAGAAGCGATATACTCAATCAAAATGATCTTGCTGAAGAGTTTGCAAGAGTTATTGGCTATGACAATATCTTGTCTAAACCCATTATTCTTCCAAATATATTAGATCAAAAGGTTGATTCAATTGAAGAAAATATTAAATCATTTTTAATCCACAATGGGTTTTTTGAGGTTATAAATAATCCTTTTTGCAGTGATGGCAATAAAGATTCAATTGAAGTTGATAATCCATTGGATAGTAATAGAAGGTTTTTAAGAACAAATACCATAGATTCAATAGTAGCTAACGTTATTTACAATGAAAAAAGACAAAAAGATTCTATAAAGCTATTTGAAATCTCAGATGTTTATTCATCAAAAAATATTACTGTTGATAAAAGGCTTGCAATTGCAGTCTCAGGTAGACAAGGCCATAATTTTGAAGATTTTAATAAATTATTAGATAAAAAATATCTGTCTAACTTGCTCAAGGAAGTAAATTCAGATATTGAAAAAGACATAATTAATATATCTAAAGAAAATCTAGATTCAAAATCAAAGACAAAGATATTTGCAATTGAGCTAAGCATTAAAGATATTAATAATAATTTTATTAATGTTTCTGAAAAAAAAGAAGAATATACTCAATACGTCCCAATATCTGAATTTCCTTCTAGTTCTAGAGATTTATCATTCTCAATAGAAGATTCTTCTGTTATAGAGCAGACAATTAGAAAATTAGATTCTATTAATGTAGAGTATTTAAAAGAATTATTTATGTTTGATTTCTATAAAAATAGCGAAACAAATATTACCAAGGTGGGGTATAGATTTATATTTCAGTCTCATCACAAAACATTAACTGATACTGAGATAGATGAAATTATAAAAAATATAGTGGATTCAGTTCTTTTAATAAATTCGGTTTCCTTGCCAGGCGTGAAATAAATTAGTCTACAAATATTTTTTATAGAACTATAATTGGTTTACAATCATACCAATACATAAACTTGAATCTAAAACATTAACATTAATTTTAATCTAAATATGAAACATAAAAATCTTTATCTATTCTCTATTATTCTTTCATTAATAGTATCAGTCTCTAATCAAGCTCAAGCTCAAGATTTTGATGATGCGTTTCTAGATAGTCTCCCTGAAGGTGTTCAGGAAGATCTTATGAAAAGAAAGGCTGATAAAGAAGAATTAGAGGAAGACAAATACAGAAGACCTTCCTCTTACATAGAGAAGAAAGATTCAAAAAAAAAGCTTGATGAGCTTCAAAAACAACTAGATATTCTTCAAAGTGAATTATCAGAATCTAAAGATGATGATTTAGAAAAAAGATTTGGTTCAAAAATATTTTCTCTTATGCAAACATCATTAATGCCATTTAATGAGCCTAATTTTGATGGAAGCTATGTTTTAGATTTTGGCGATGTACTAGAGCTTCAGCTAGTTGGTCAAAAAAGTAATTCTTATATAATGCCAGTTAAAAGAGATGGGTCTATTAATATTCCAGAAGTTGGGAAGGTATTTGTATCGGGACTTTCGTTAAATAATGCTGTAAACACGATATCTAAAAAAATAAAATCTTCTTTTACGGCTGTTGAATCCTATACAACCCTTGTAAGTGTTAGAGATATTCAAGTAATAATTGCCGGCAATGTTTTCAGTCCTGGACCATATACATTGAATGGTAACTCTACATTGTTTCATGCTCTAGCTATTTCAGGAGGCCCGTCAGATGATGGTTCGTTTAGACAGATAGAGTTAGTTCGCGGAGATAAAATCATAGAAACCGCTGATTTCTATGAAACTTTTATCAACGGAATATCAACTTTTTCTTCTAGATTGCGATCTGGAGATCTTGTATTCATAAGACCTGTATCAAATCTAGTTTCAATCTCTGGTGCTGTAAAAAGACCAGGAATATATGAATTGAAAAGAGATGAAAATTTATCATCAGCTATTTTATTTGCCAATGGTATAAATAATAAAGCTGACCTATCACAAATAAGTTTAATTAGAATAGAAAATGGCTTGGTATCTAATATAAGAGTAAATACATTATCTGATTTTGACAATATGCCTTCCAAAGATAGCGATAAGTTAGTTGTAAGAAGTTTTTCCTATAGATCTGTAGAGATTGAAGGGGCTGTAAAAAATCCTGGCAAATACTTAGTTAATGAGGGGGCTGGCATATATGATCTTGTATCAATAGCAGGAGGTTATACTAAAACTGCTTATCCTTTTGGCGGCGTTCTAGAAAATATTCAAACAAAAGAAATCAATGAAAAGGCTGGAGAAAAATTATATGAATCTTTCATTGATGAGCTTTCAAATTTATCTTCGTCTACTGGGCAGCAAGGAGACATGACATTCCTTGCCGAGATTATTAATGAAATAAAAAATACCAAGGCTTCAGGAAGGGTAAGCGCTGAATTCAATCTTGAAAAATTGGAAAATGATCCATCGCTAGATATTTTATTGCAGGATGGAGATAAAATAACAATTCCTGAATTTTTGGATCATATTTATATTTTTGGTGAGCTCAATACTGAGGGAACGATTAGATATAAAAAGGGTGCTGATATTAACTTCTATATTGATAAAAAGGGTGGTTATAATCCTTACGCAAATAAAAAAAATGTATATGTATTACATCCTAATGGCGAAACATCTTTAGTTTCTGGTAATAGAAATATTTTTATGAAACAACGTAATAAAGATATTACCATTTATCCAGGTTCTGTTATTTTTATCCCTCGAAAAGCAGCTAAAGTTCCTTTTTCAGTTGCAGCTCAAGCATATGCTTCAATTCTAGGAAATATAGGCGTATCACTCGCATCAGTATCAGTTTTAAAAGACTAAGCTTTTAAAGGTGTTAATGCTTAACTCAATAAAAGGACTACTATTTTTATTCATTGGTATTGGGATATTAATTCCTAATGTTTATTCCGATAATTTTCAATACAATACTTACAATAACCATGGCATGGTTGGATTAATAAATATGCCAACAGCCCGTATTCATGAAGAAGGTTCACATGGGTTCTCTTTTTACTACGGAACACCTGATCAAAAAATGACAATCACATCGTCACCTTTTGACTGGCTTGAAGCATCAGTATTTTATTCAAATATTAAGAACAACCCAGTGGGTTGTAATTTTCAAAATTGTCGAAAAGATAAAGGGTTTAATTTCAAAATTAGATTTAAAGAAGAAGGAGTATTGCCTGCTATTGCCATGGGTATAAGTGATATAGGGGGAACAGGTCTGTATAGTTCTGAATATTTAGTTGCCAGTTATGGAATTAATAAATTTGATATGCATTTTGGATTAGGATGGGGAACACTCGATGGCAAATCAAGCATTAAAAATCCATTTAGCTATCTCAGTGATAGCTTTAATGAAAGACCGGGTATAGAGAATATACAAGGAGGGCAATTTGCACCCTCAACATATTTTTCAGGGAATAGCGCTTCACCTTTTTATGGAATCTCTTATGCAGCCCACCCTAAAGTTTTATTGAAACTAGAACATGATACAACTTTAACAGACAGATATGATCTCCCTTATGATACACCTGAATCTAGGATTTCTTTTGGATTAGAGTATCTCATTAACGATAATATGAATATTGGTATTGCTGCTGAAAGGGGAAATTTTATTTCATTCAGATTTGCAGTTAAACAGAGTCTTGAAGCTAAAGAATACAAATATTATAAACCTGAAAAAATAGAAGGTGAAACCTCTGAAACATCTTTAATAAGAAACCTACAGTCAAATGGAATAGGCATTAATAAAATAGTTGAAAATGCAGACAGTATAGGTATAGAAATATCTCAATTTTCACATCCGAGTTTAAATGTTATAGAAAATATAATAATGACAGCAAGAGGTGAAAGTGGAATACAAAAAGAGATAAAAGTTAATTATCAAATTGCAGGTCTTCAAGCGGAATCAGAGTTTGATCAAGCATTTATAAATAGATCTAAATCAATATATGAAAGGCAAGGAAAAGCTGCCTTCTTTCAAGATACAAGATTATCAGTAAGGCCTTTTATCGCTGCTAGAGAAGATTTCATAAAACTTTCTGTATTACTTCAAAATGATGGTGAATATGTGATGAAGGACAATTTTTTCTTCTCATATAATCTTAAATATTCTATTTGGGATAACTTTGAAGATTTAACTTATCCAGCAACAGAAATATACTTAGCTGAAGTTCGTTCAGATGTAAAAGAATACTTAAAAAACTTTGATGGAGGGATAACAATCGGGAGAGCTCAGTTTGATTATCATATCTCCCCCAAAGAAAATAATCATTTGGTATTTACAGCAGGAATATTGGAAGAAATGTTTTCTGGGTATGGTTTTGAATATTTATATTTTGACAATGGCAAGGATTATGCTTATGGTTTTGAGATATTTGATGTTGTAAAAAGAGATTATGAAATGAGATTTGGAACTCGAGATTACAACAATACAGTCGGCTCAGTTAATTTCTATTATAGAAACCAAAAAATAATACCTCTTGATGCTAAAGTTTCATTCGGTGAGTATCTGGCTGGAGACAAGGGCTTAACTGTTGAACTTTCAAGGACATATATTAACGGAACAAGTTTCGGTGTTTTTGCAACCTTTACTGATGTTACAAGGGAGCAATACGGCGAAGGTTCATTTGATAAAGGAATTTTTTTCAATATCCCTATTGGTGGAAACATAGGAAGCTATACTTGGAGGCCTTTAACAAAAGATCCTGGATCTAAATTGAATAGAAAATATACTTTATATGACCTCCTAGTAAAATTTCGTCCTTATTATGAATAGTTATTTATTAGCCATTTAAAAATAACCCAATTTAATATTAATATATAAGAAAAAAAATACATTATAAATGTACATAACTGAAAAAATGTTTATAATTCACAGTCTATATACATATTATGAATTAATTGATGATAATTTAACTCATATGCGGTATATTGATGAATTATAGAACCAAAAAAATCATTACGAGAGGAATGAGAATATGAAACTAAACAATATAAAACTTCTAACAGCTATTTTTGTAGTCGCGGGATCTTTATCTATAGATGCTTATGCAAATGAAGATACTCTATCTACAACAGAACTTGTTCAAATAGAAAATAGGATTGATAGAATGAGCAATAGACAGCTCAACACACAACGAGTTCAATTAATGAATGAAGCTGCTTTTCTCGAACAAGAGCAAGGTCAATCACAAAGCCCAAATAAGGGTAAGTCCATTTCAAAAAGATTAAGTGAAATAACAGCAGAATTATCTTTTATCCAAAAAGCTTTATTAGTTTCTGTTGGTGCTGTGGCCGTGTTAGGCGGTGATGACGGATATAGTGATAATGTTCCTCCAGTTATTACAATTTCAGGTAGCGCTTCTCTAACAATAGAGTTAGGAACTACATATTCGGATGCTGGAGCAACAGCTTCTGACGCAAATCATGGAACTACTACCGTTTCCTCTTCCGGTAGTGTCGATTCAAGTTCAATCGGTTCTTACACAATAACTTATACAGCTACAGATCTTTCTGGTAATACTGCAACAGCAACAAGAACAGTTAGTGTTACTGACACAACAGCTCCTGCTATTACTGTGACTGGATCAAATCCAGCTACTGCTGAATTAGGTGGAACATACACAGATGCTGGAGCAACGGCTACTGATACTTCTGGCGCAGTTACCGTTACTTCTTCAGGTACTGTCGATACAACTACACTCGGTGCTTACACAATAACTTACACATCTACTGATGCTTCTGGAAATGCAGGAACAGCAACTAGAACTGTAAACGTTACTGATACAACAGCTCCAACTGTTACTGTGACTGGAGCTAATCCACTTACTGTTGAGTTAGACGGTACATATACTGAATTAGGAGCAACCTCTGTAGACACTTCTGATACTCCATCAGCTGATGGAAGTGTTCCTGGAACACTTGCAGCTGTGGCCTCTGGTACTGTAGATACAACTACACTTGGTGCTTACACAATAACT
>MDSY01022280.1_pt1 | contig 20885 bp, 21 predicted proteins | sample 811131 | NCBI WGS metagenome assembly MDSY01 (sample SAMN05326643, study PRJNA326480) | marine metagenome | isolation source: seawater | place: Atlantic Ocean: South West | collected 2010 | reverse complement strand
TGGGTGCTGCAAATGTTTGTAGCTTAGTCATAATAGTACTCCAATGTAGGTGTGGTAGTGATATTTGTGAGCCACTATATGATGTGGTTCGGTTTAGGTTGATTGATATCTTACATGTTGACTAAATACGGAAAAACATAAAAAATACGGAAACATTGTTCGTAAAAAGAGAACTATAGCTATGGGTCAATTAGAAGATATGCAGGTATTTGTGAGAATAGTTGAAGCTGGTAGCATCACCAATGCGGCTGCTCAGCTCAACCTAGCAAAATCTGCCGCCAGCAAACGCCTTGGCGATTTGGAACATAGGTTAGGTACTAAACTTATTAACCGCACTACCCGCACATCTAGCCTCACTGAAGCAGGTAGCCAGTATTACCAACGAGTAAAGCTGTTGCTGGGCGAGGTAGATGCGTTAAACGAAGACATGGCATGCAAAACCCAAGTGCTTTCTGGGTCTCTAAAGCTGGCCCTACCCTTATCTTTTGGCGTAACCCACCTAACGCCTGCTATCAATTTATTTATGCTGCAAAACCCCCAACTAAAGATTGAAATGGATTTTTCTGACCGCAGGGTCGGTATCATAGAGGGTGGTTTTGATCTAGCACTGCGCATCGGTGCGCTGGAAGACTCTAGCTTACAAGCTCGAAAAATCACCTCCATAAAGCAGATTGTTTGTGCCAGCCCAGGTTACTTAAAACAATGGGGAACACCCAACACAGCAGCCCAGCTAAAAGACCACCAATTACTCCAATACGGCAACTGGGCCTTGGCAGGTATGCCTTTGATGGACCAAGCAGGCAAGCAACATTTGGTGAATGCAGAACCTTATATTACAGCCAACAATGGTGATGTATTAAAACAGCTGGCACTTGCCGGGCACGGCATTGTTATGTTGCCAACATTCATTGCCTGGGATGCTTTGGCTAGCGGCGAACTAGTACCTATATTAGATCATTACTCTTTGCCTACCATGCACGCCTATGCAACCTACCCACCTACAAGGTACCTGCCACACAAGGTAAGGAAGTTTATTGATTTTCTTATTGAACGCTTCGGTGACACGCCTTATTGGGATAGTGAACAGGCAGATGAGATACCTGCTACCCCATAAAGTGGCTAATTAAACAGGCATAAATTCAATAAGGTTAGGTTAAATAGGGTTAGGTTAAACAAGGTTAGATTTCAGGTTGTTATAATAGGTTAAAGTAAGTTGTTAAGTTCATTAGCGTTAATCAGCTTTCGTAAATCACTGACTCCACCCACTAGCGTACCGCTCACAAAAACCTGGGGGTAGGTTGGCCAACCGCTCCACATTTTAATGGCTAAACGTTCTCGCCACATGCTGCCATAGCCGCCAAATTCTAAATAGGTTACTTTAAGTCCCTGTTCTTCTTGTAACCGGCGAGCCTTCTTTACTGCAGGGTTAGAAGACATACCTACAACTACTGCTTGATTATTGGCCACCGCGTCAATGACTTGGTTAACAGTTTCTGAGTGAAATTGCACAATATCTGTGCGAATAGTAGAGTGTACTTTAGTAATATCCAATATATGGCGTTTTGTCATTAGTATGTGTCCATGGTGGCTAACACTGGGGTGGCATGGACCAACATTAATTGGACCAATTCAGGTATTAAAAGTTGAAGTAAGGGCTGGTAGTATAACAATTTTATAGAGCACTATAGTACCGTATCCGCTCACTTTCACGCCCATAGAACAATGTATTAATAAACTGGCTGCTATCACTTCAGGATTGCGCAGATTGGTGTAGTTTAGGTTCCTAGTGGGCAACTAGGAACTGTTCATAACGCTACTATTTGTTGGCGCAAAAACTAGGCTAACTGTAACTCAAATCCTTAGCTTTTCCATGGAATATCACATAGGCGAGAATGGTGTAACCAATCAGGATTGGGAACACAATGAGGGCACCAATAAGCATGATCATTAGCGATGACAGTGCGCTTGCTGCCTCTACGATAGTCATTTGGTTGGGGATGATATAGGGATAGAAGCTGTAGGCTAACCCTATAAAAGACATAATAAAAATTCCTGTTGTTGTAATGAGGGGTACCCAACAATAGCGATCATTTTCGAAGGGCAATTTGCGCAGTATGAAATAAAGGAAGGCAATTAGCCCAGCTGTTGCAAGTGGAATTGGTGCAAGCCAAAAAATTTCAGGTACGCTGAACCATTTGCTGTAAATTCGCTCACTTACTAACGGTGTAGTTAATGAGATTAGCCCAATGCCTACAATGGTGTTTATGAGGTGATATTTTGCCCATTTTATCGCTTTTCTTTGCAGACCACCGTCGCATTTCATGATGAGCCAGCATGCACCGATAAGGCAGTAAGCTGATGCGACCGCAAGTGCGGTCAGGATAGAGAACAAAGTAGCAAGCGGGCTGTCTTCAAATCCCATTATGTAAAAGCCAAGCATATAACCCTGCGATAGCGCGGTGAGGAGTGAACCGCTGAAGAACGCTAAATTCCAGCGCCATTTTTTTTGATAAGGGACTTTGGCGCGAAAATCAAAAGCAACACCACGAAATATTAAGCCAAAGAGCATAACGGCCACCGGAAGATAGAGCTCAGTTAGAACAACGCCATGTGCGGCAGGAAAGGCGACCAGCATCAAGCCAACGCCCAACACAAGCCATGTTTCATTTGCATCCCAAAATCGGCCTATAAAGGCTATTATGCGGTCTTTTTCTTTTTCGTTGGCACTATCACTTAACATGCCAACACCTAAATCATAGCCGTCTAACACTGCATACATCAGCATAGACAGCCCCATGAGAAAAGCGAAGGAGTATGGAAGCCAATCCCCACTTGAAATAACATCCTGCATATCTCTTTCTCTCCCTTATTTTACTGCAGTAACCATTGTGCGGCGCTCTGCACCCTGGACAGATGGTTTTAGTGGGTCCCGATGACTACCATCACCGGCATGCTTTGCCATGTAAATTAAAGTACTGATATAGGCGCCCAGCAAGACGACATAGGTCACTAAATATGCAGTCAAGGTTGTTGCTACCATGCCACCACTAATAGGACCTAAGGCTTCTTCAGTTTTCAATACGCCATAAACGAGCCATGGCTGGCGTCCTATTTCGGTGACATACCATCCTGATATGGTGGCAACCCAGCCAGAAAAGGTCATGGCGACCAACACCAAAGCCAGTGGCTTGGTAATGTCTTGCTTGCGCCAGAGGAAAAATGCCGCTGTCCATGAGATCAATAGCATCATTAGTCCCATGCCAACCATAATTCGGAATACCCAGAATATCGGTGTAACTGGCGGAGCGTATTCAAAGGCGTCAACGCCCTGTACCTCACCATCCCAATCGTGGGTAAGGATAAAACTAGCAAGTTTGGGAATCTCAATCGCGTAATCAATTTGTTTGGTTTCACTGTTGGGTATACCGAACAGAACTAGGGGAGCACCTTTTTGTGTTTCCCAAATGCCCTCCATAGCTGCGATTTTTGCGGGTTGATGTTCTTTAGTATTCAGCCCGTGCAGGTCACCGACAAATATTTGTAAAGGGATCAGCAATGCAGCGATAAAAATTCCTGTTTTCATGCTCTTCATCACGGTGGGTGAGCGGTCATTAATGAGCCAGCGGTATGCCGAGATTCCCGCAACCAAAAATGATGCGGTTAAACCAGATGCAATGAGCATGTGCGTCAGGCGATAGGGCATGGAGGGATTAAAAATAATATCCCACCAACTAGTGGCATGCGCTTGTAATTGCCCTGCCTCATTCGCAATCATTTCAAACCCCTGTGGGGTGTGCATCCAACTGTTCAGTGCAATAATCCAGAATGCAGATAAGGTTGTTCCTGCCGAAACTAATAATGTAGCAAGCGTGTGAACCCATCCTGGAACACGGCTGAAGCCGAATAGCATGATCCCTAAAAATGTTGCTTCCATGAAGAATGCGGTTAGTAATTCATAGGCGAGCAATGGCCCGGCCACGTTTCCCACCACTTCCATAAACCCTGGCCAGTTTGTGCCAAACTGAAAGGACATAGTGATGCCACTGACGACACCTAAAGCAAAGCTGAGCGCAAAAACCTTAGTGAAATAAAAGTAAGACTGCATCCATGCTTCATCTTTGGTTACGCTATAACGCAGTTTAAAAAACAGTAATATCCAGCCCAATGCAATGGTGATTGTTGGGAACATGATGTGAAATGTGATGTTTGCTGCGAACTGCATTCTTGACAAAATGAAGGGGTCCAGTTCCATAACTTATGCTCCTTTGGTACCTTTATCACTCTTTTTTTTACCACCTGGGATGACACTTAGCTTATTTTTCATGTCGTACAGACGGTAGACTTTTGATCCCATTTTCAACAGGCTGATGAGACGCTCTGTTTCCATTTTCTGCATCTCTTCGTACCAATGGGTGAGCATATCAATCAAGTCATGCATTTCTTTCATTTTTTCCTGTGCATTTTTCTCTTCTTCAGAAGAGGGGCTTTGCATGATTACACCACGTAACATGGAAAGCGTGGGATCGATTTCACGCTTTCGGCGTGCCTCAACAAGGTTGCGCACAATGTCCCAAATCTCTTCGTGCGTTTTATAGTAATCTTTGCGGTCATTTGGAATGTGATGCAGCATGATGAGGTTCATAGCGTCTAACTCTTTGATACCCATCGCGACATTAGAGCGTGAAAAACCCAGCTGTTGGACGATATGGTCGGCGTTAAGGGGCTCATCAGAAAGATAGAGTAGGGCATAAATTTGGCCTACTGTGCGGTTGATACCCCATCGCGAGCCCATCTCACCAAAATGTAGAACAAAAGTTTGCATCAGTGGTGGTAAAATCATTTATCTTTCCTGAGTTTTCTGTATATACTGTAAATATAGAATATTATATCAGAATTAGCAACATGAATTTACTGGAAAGCACCTATGAAGATTAAAGATAAATTGGACTATGAAACTAAGCCAAAGCCATTCACTTTGCTACCCGATGCAACCGTACAGGATGCACTAGATGTGATGTGTGAAAACAATTTTGGTTCAATTATTATTGTGCATGATGATGAAACCATTGCTGGCATCTTAACCGAGCGCGATATGATGCGGCGTGTGCTTCATCCGGGCTTAGAGCCAGCCGATACTACTGTTAAAGAAGTGATGACCATTAAGGTTCGTGCGGCAAATGAAAACGATGATCTTATTGATTGGGTGCAGATCATGACAACTGAACGTTTTCGCCATCTGCCAATTGTTGATGAGCAGGGGAAATTGGTCTGTGTGATGACACAGGGGGATTTTGTTTCCCACACATGGCCAGATTTGTTTGATCATACGCGCAAAGCTCTCAAACAGCGGCTGGGTATCCCTTTTCAGTTTTTAATGGTGGGCGTTGCTGTGGTCATCATCGGCCTTATTATTGTTGAACAAATTGGATAGAACTGAAGCAAAAACTGAGGCTGTCACCAAACAGCCATGGTAGACATTTTTTGTAAGGCATTAGCTTAAAGTTAATCAGTGTAGGGACACGCTTGCAATCAATAATCCTCCTGTGGATGCTATTTTAGTAGGCAGGGAACAGTTGAGTTGAGTTGAACCAGCGCACAACCATGATTATAAGTGGCCCACCTTCACTAATATCATTGTGGCCTGCTCCACGTAAGGAAAGTGCTCGCTAAGGTGAGGACTACGAATCCAAGATCCCTGTGGGTAGCGGCCATACTCATCAATTAACTCCCCACTTATTACAAATATCTCTTCACCACCAAAGTGTTTATGCCGTTGAAAACGCTCACCTTTAGGCCACATAACCAACGCTGTAGATTCTCCTTGATAACTATGCAAAGGCATCACCATTAAATTGCCACTGCCAGATAACCAATTTTTTTCTGTTGTATCAATAGCTATATGTTCATGATCACCAGGTTGAAATTGGTGTAGTTTTACCAATAATACGCAGCCTCCAGTACTAAAAGGTGCGTGACGAAACCCTTCTGGATTACGAAGATAACTACCCGCATGGTAGTCGCCACTGTGGTCAGAGAAGTTGCCAGATACAACAAAAATTTCCTCACCTAAAGGATGATCATGCTGTTTAAAATTAGCCCCTGGTTCAAACTTAACCAAGCTGGTGGCGTGGCCTCTTTCTGCATCTTGTCTGGCTAAAGGTTTACGCCAAACCCCTGGATGAGGACTAGCTAACCATGGTTGCTCGTGTGTATTAATAAATAATTTTTCATCAAAGTTCATATTGAGCATTGAGTATTCTTTAACGCCTGCAACCTTAAAAGTAGATTATTACTATACTCCTACACGAGCGCATCTGGCAGTAGCACAAGCCCCAATAACTAAATTCTTACCACCTACGAACACGTAATGGCCTTCACAGCAGCAGCACTGTCTAACACAGATTCTTTAAGTGGCCTTGGGGTCCAGTTAAACAAAGTGCGAGTATGTGCATTGTCAGCGTTTAGGTTCATACCTAAAAGCCCCAACATACCCTTTGCTTCACGATCAAATAGTGACATAAAACGCAGCAGGAAATTTGGTGCCACGCGTGTGCTAGGGCCCTTGTAGTCATTATCTTTTAAAATTTGAGCCACTTCTATAAAGCTACTGCCCTTACTAGGCGCAGCGACAATTCGTTTGCCTAGCGCATCAGGCGTGGTCATTGCTTGAACATGTAAGGTAGCCACATCACGCACATCTACCAATGGAAACACAAAGCTTGGTAGCAGCGGCATTTTTCCACGCAGCATCTGATCCAACATGTCCATCAATTGGCCGGTAATGACTTTACCCAATGGTGGGCCAAATACTCCCCCTGGGTGCACGCTCACCATTTCCATCTTATCTGCACCAGCCTGGCCTTCTATAAAGTCCCAAGCTGCCTTCTCTGCCAAAGTTTTACTTTTAGTGTATGTGCTGATGTTGGCTGCGTTAATATCAGTCCAATCTTTAGGACCAAATACTCCCGTTTTCATACTCCCCATCATGGCTAGAACAGAGCTGGTTAAGACCACCCGTTTTACCCCTGCTTTTTGGGATGCTCTTAACGCACGTAAGGTGCCCTCTACCGCTGGAATGATCATTTCATCATCAGATTTTGGGTTGGCAATGACAAAGGGAGAGGCCACGTGCATCACATAATCACATCCTTGTACTGCTTCATCCCAGCCAGCATTATGGGCAAGGTTTAACTCAACAATACTAAACTGGCTTATATCTACATCAGTTGCAGCCAATGTATCACGAACCTCTTTTTCTTTGTTGTTACTACGCACAGAGCCTCTAACGGCAAAGCCTGCAGTTAAAAGTTGCTGGGCAATGTGCAGCCCAATGTAACCAGACACTCCCGTTAGAAGTACAGTTTGTGGCATATCAATTTCCTTCGTGATGGATTAATTACGTACCAGCCGGTATATTAAGCATCGCTTTAACGCCTGTCAAATTAAAATACCAAGCCGTACTAATTAAATGAATACTAATAACTCAAATAACTCAAAAGCTGCAAGAGGGCGCCCCCAGACCTTCAATCGTGATCATGTATTGGATGTAGCGATGCACGCCTACTGGCATGACGGTGTTGATAATGTCTCAGTAAATGAAATTTGTAAAAAAGCCAATGTTGCCAAACCCGGCCTGTACCGAGAATTTATCAATGAAGATGGTTTGATGAAAGCAGCACTGCACCGTTATCAACAAAAGGTATTGGCACCTTTATTCGACGCACTAAAAGAAGATACACCGTTTAGGGAGACCCTTGGTAACATCGCCTCTTCCATTACTATGGAACACAATGATGAGCAAGTGCCTAAAGGATGCCTTCTGGCTAAAATGCGTCAGTCGCGCTCATACATGGGTGCCGACACGCAAGAAGCAATAAGCCACATTCATGAAGGGGGGCTAGATGCTTTATACCATTGGGTTTTGCGCTCAAAAATAAAAGGTGAATTCACCGCTGATATACCCCCGAAATTGGTAGCCACCTACATTGACACGCAGATGCACTGCGCCATGTTGCAGTTAGCACAGGGCGGACAAAAAATAACCGTAAGAGCAGTGCTTACATTATCATTTTCTGTACTGATATAATTAGACCTGTATACATTTATGAGAATTGCAACCTATTGTAGGCCATTGCAATGGCTATGAAACTAAGGTGGATACTAGTGTTGTTAATAGCCTCACCAGATGTTTTGGTGAGGGAAAATACAGATAAAACGACTACCCTGGTTTTCTTTTGATGAAATCTTTAAGCTGCCATTGTGACGCAACATGATACGCTTAACGATAGCCAGTCCCAAACCAGCGCCACCACTGGCACTAGAGCGGCTAGGGTCAACTCGATAGAAACTCTCTGTTAGGCGCGACAAATGCTCTTGCCCAATACCATCGTCGGTCACCGTGCAACACAGCCCATCATCAGTCTCGTGCCATGTGATGTTTATATGTCCGCCACTGTGGGTGTATTTAACCGCGTTGGCTACCAAATTAGTCAATGCACTAAGGATTTCCACCTTAACGCCCATGACACTTTTTTGACTTTCAACATGCATCGTTATGGTGAGCTGCTTGTTAAGTTTTTGAGCAGATATTTGGCCCTCATCAAGTACCTCTTTGAGAAGTGGCTCTATGTCGTTATAGGCTACGTCAGACACATTTATAGTGTCTTCCAAGCGCGACAATACCAACAGATCTTGCACCAGATTAGTCATGCGGTGCGTTTGCGCTAACATACGCAGGTGAGACTTTTGGATATGAATGTCTAGCTCAGGGTGGTGCAGTTGAAAGATTTCCAAGTAGCCTTGAATGGCTGTTAGTGGCGTGCGTAATTCATGAGATACATTACTAATAAAATCTCGCCGCATATTTTCCAAATTTTGACTATCGGTAATATCTCTTACAATCAACAGATTGTCACCTTTAGCAAACTCAGTAATAGCAATTTCTAACAACTGATCAGGATTGACTGGCGAGCGCACCGCAATAGGTTGTCTAAAATCGGCTTGTTGGTAATAGGCAAAAAAATCAGGCTCGCGTAATAGGTGAAGTAAAGGCGCTCCACAGTCTTGCTTCTTGTTCAGCCCAAGCATTTTTCGCGCCGATATATTCCACCATTCTAGTGCACCGCTGTCATCAATCGTCACTACACCCTCTCGCAGTGCATTAGCCGATTTTTGAATACGAAGAATAGAAGCGGTTAGTTCTTGCTCAGACTTAAAGTGCTTAACCTGCAACTGGGCAATACGATCAAATACTCTACCCCAAACACCTTGTGCGTCAGGTAGTTCGGCTTGGCTGTCATCACTGTTTAGCCACTTATTAAGGTGATATAAATTGCGTGCATGATAAAGCAGTATAGCCAATAAGCCACTGGCAACAGCCCATCCTACAGACCATAATATCGCCCCCAGCATCATGCATAAAAACACACCGACGTAAGCTAAAGGCACCCTAGCCTACTTCGTCAAGTTTGGTAGAAAAACGGTATCCTGAACCACGTACAGTTTGCACCAGCTGCGAATGCTCGGTCCCTAACGCCTTTCGCAGTCTGCGAATATGCACATCCACAGTACGTTCATCGATATACACATTTCTACCCCAAACATAGTCGATCAACTGACCGCGGCTATATACCCGCTCTGGATGGGTCATAAAAAATGTCAGCAGGCGTATTTCAGATGGGCCAATAGAAATGGGTTGGCCTTTAATAATAACCCTTTGTGAAGCTGGATCTAAGGTTAATTCACCTACTTGTATTTTAGTCTGATCTGCCACTACCCCAGTGCGGCGCATAACCGACTTAAGGCGTGCTACTAGCTCCCGTGGGGAAAAAGGTTTAGTGATAAAATCATCTGCACCCGAATCTAAACCAAGCACTTTATCAGATTCTTCTTCCCTTGCTGTGAGCATAATAATTGGTAACTTAGCAGTTAACTCATCACTTTTTAAGCGCCGTGTAAGCTCAATGCCACTACCCATAGGCAACATCCAATCCAACAAAACTAAATCAGGTTGAAGGTCAATAATATTGATGTATGCATCTTTGATATTATCAGACTCAAAACATATAAAACCAGCCTTCTCCAATACAAAGCGCAGTATCTCACGTATATCTTCTTCGTCTTCAACGATCAGTATTTTGTTTTGCGTCATGCTGGTCTTCTATAATTCAGTAACATACGGTCATTGTGCCAAAAATACATGGCCCCCACATGGATGGACCATTTGCTTTAGTTGTTCAGGTCTAAAGTTGCATGCATCTGAGCAACAGAACTGTGGCTCACGTTAATCCCTTTTACCAGATAAATTAGATGCTGCGCTACATTTTGGGCATGGTCACCTACGCGCTCCAGACTACGCAACATCCAGATGATATGCATACATTGCTGAATGGTCCCAGGCTCTTCCATCATTTGCGTGACTAGTGCTCGCATGGCAAACTTGTATTCTTTATCGACTTCATCATCGCGCTTGGCCACTTCATAGGCTAGGTCTGCATCATAGCGGGCGAACGCTGTTAATGAGTCGCTCACCATGGTGGCAACTAAATCGCCAATATGTCGCACCTGAAGGTACCCTTCGCCTGGAAAATCTGCAATTAACTTATTAGCACTATTGGCAATACGGCATATTTCATCACCCATACGCTCTAAGTCAGCTACAGCTTTGCTGATAGCAATTACTAAACGTAAGTCACTGGCTGCAGGCTGGCGCCTTGCAATAATACGCGCACATTGATCATCCAAGTGCATTTCCAAAGTGTTAATCTGGTCATCAGCCTTAATGGCTGTTTGTAGCAGAGCAGTGTCACCCGTTTTCAAACCAATCATAGCATCTTTTAGCTGTTGCTCTATCATCCCACCCATAGCCATTAGGTGCGTACGAATCTCATCTAGTTCGGTATTAAACTGTTGAGATATATGGCCTACATGCCCGTCTTTACTAGTAATATTCATCTGAGAGTCCTTAATTACCGTTAACCGTAACGGCCAGTAATATAATCTTCTGTTTGCTTTTGTACAGGGTTAGTAAATAATTGGTCGGTGGTACCGAACTCAATTAAATCACCCATGTACATGAACGCTGTATAGTCAGACACTCGAGCAGCCTGTTGCATATTATGTGTCACTATCACGATGGTAAAATCTTTCTTTAGTTCATGGATCAGTTCTTCAATTTTTAACGTTGAAATAGGGTCCAGCGAGGAGGCTGGCTCATCCAGTAAAAGAATTTCTGGTTTCACTGCAATAGTACGAGCGATTACCAGCCTTTGTTGCTGACCACCAGACATCCCCAAAGCACTTTCGTGAAGGCGGTCTTTGACTTCATCCCATAAAGCGGCAGATTTAAGCGCCCATTCTACGGTTTCATTAATCAATCGCTTTTTTTTGATGCCTTGAATACGCAGACCATAAGCTACATTTTCGAAAATACTTTTGGGGAAAGGGTTAGGTTTTTGAAACACCATGCCAACCCTACGGCGCAGCTCTGCTACATCTACACCCTTAGCATAAATATTTTGCTTATCAAGGGTGATTTCGCCATCAATATTACATGAATCGACCAGGTCGTTCATGCGATTAAAGCAACGCAATAAAGTTGATTTGCCACAACCACTGGGGCCAATAAATGCGGTTACTCGGTTACGGGGAACCTGCATTGTTATGCTATTTAAGGCTCTCTTGTCACCATAATACAAATTTAACCCATTCACCTCTACAGCAATGCGCTCTTGCTCCATACTTAGGCCTTGAGGCGCGTTAATGGCAAGACTAAAATTGGTTTTGCGCTCTACTTCCATCATATTTGCTCTCATTGATTAACTCTCTAATGCCTTATATTTCTCTCGTAAACGGTTACGAATAGCAACAGCAGACAAGTTTAAAAGGGCAATAACCAGTACCAGTAAAAAGGCCGTTGCATAAACTAAGGGCCGCGCTGCTTCTACATTTGGACTTTGAAAACCAACATCGTAAATATGGAAGCCTAAATGCATGAATTTTTGGTCCAAGTGCAAAAACGGGTAGTTACCATCTAATGGCAAGGATGGCGCCAACTTTACTACACCCACCAGCATCAAAGGCGCTACCTCACCAGCTGCCCGTGCCACTGCCAAAATAACACCCGTCATAATCGCTGGGCTAGCCATCGGCAAGACTACCCGCCACAGGGTTTCAGCCTTGGTTGCCCCTAACGCTAAACTACCCTCACGCACTGCCCGGGGGATGCGTGACAAGCCTTCTTCAGTAGCCACAATCACCACTGGAACCGTTAATAATGCTAGGGTTAACGATGCCCAAAGCAGGCCTGGCGTGCCAAAAGTTGGCGCCGGCGCTGCCTCTGGGAAAAATAATTGGTCAATGTTTCCACCTAAAAAGTAGATAAAGAAACCTAGACCAAATACCCCGTAAACAATAGAAGGTACTCCTGCTAGATTATTTACCGCTATACGAATAATACGGGTCACAAGGCCTTGTCTAGCATATTCGCACAAGTAAACTGCCGCTACCACACCAATAGGCGTTACCATCACGGACATCAACAAAACCATTAGCACAGTACCAAAAATAGCGGGGTAAACCCCCCCTTCGGTGTTAGCTTCACGTGGTTCTGTACTAACAAATTCCCATACTTTTGAAATATAAAAGGCAATCTTCTCTATGCTGGTCATGGCATTAGGACGATATGCGCGGACTACTTTTGATAGGTTAATCTCTACTTGAGTGCCATCCATTGTCTGTGCAATCATGCTGTCACGTTCAAGATCAGCGTAAAGATCAATCAATTTCTGCTGCAGACCAGCATAGCGCTGATCGAGTTCGCTACGTTTGGCATCCAGCTGTGCTTTTAAAAGAGGTGTTAGTTGGTTTTTAAGTTCAAGACCACGCTGCTGAAGCCGCAACCGTTCCATACCATAGTTAATTTTTCCAATAGCACCTTTTTCAATGCTTTGAATGTCATCATAGATAACTAGACTTCGCTCTACCCGCCCTAAAAACAACTGCCACATATCCTCATCAGCATAGTTATCTCGGTCAACAATCATAGACCCAGCTTCTTTTAGCGCTACCAGCCTACCGTAGAAATTACCCCATTCGCGCCGCTCTAGGGCCATCATTTCTTGTGGGTAAACGATGCTCGTTAAGTCTTGTTCTAGCACCCACAAAAAATCAGCCCTAGTGACGTCTCTGTTACCCGTTTTAATAAGTAAACGTTTGGCACTTTCTTGGCTAGCAGGAAGGATAACGCCCGAGCCACGGAGTTGTTCAGCACTCACCAGTTCATCATCAACAATGCTACCAATCAAACGAGTTGATTGTTGTTGAACTTGCACTTGTGCCTGCAATATAGGTGCAGGCCAGAAATGCCCTAAGCCACGCACTGCGATCAATGCTAACACACCTACAACCATAATTATGTTGATAGACACTGCCGCGCCGTTGAGCCAGATCCAGGGTAAACCACTGGAAAACCATTGTTTTAAACCAATTCTCATCGTTCGTAACTCTTACAGTGAACCGTACTTTTGACGTAAACGTTGGCGAATCACTTCAGCTAACGTATTAACAATAAAGGGAAAGGCAAAAAGTACCAAAGCAGCTAGGAACAGGATGCGAAAATGCGACCCCCCTACTTCTGACTCTGGCATCTCCACCGCAATATTAGCCGCCAACGTGCGCATGCCCTCAAATATATTCATATCCATAATAGGTGTATTACCTGTGGCCATCAGCACGATCATGGTTTCACCCACGGCACGTCCCATACCAATCATCACAGCAGAAAAAATACCTGGGCTGGCCGTAGGTATAACAACACGGGTTAAGGTTTGCCAAGGTGTAGCTCCCAAGGCCAAACTACCTTGGCTTAGGTGTTTGGGCACACTAAAAATGGCATCTTCGGTAATGGAGAAAATAGTAGGAATCACTGTAAATCCCATGGCAATACCGACCACCAAGGCGTTACGTTGATCATAATTAATACCTAAATCTTCACTCACCCATTGGCGCATGTCACCGCCAAACAGACTCGTTTCTATACCATCACTTAGGGGCATAGATAACCAGGCTAAGCCAAGCACTACTGGGATAATTATCACAACGTCCCAGCCGTCAGGTAATTGCCACCAAGAGTCTTTGGGAACCTGTGCCCAAAGGTAGGCAAATATCAAGGTGCCAAAGGGCACCACTACTAGTAAAGTAAATACACTGGCTAAATTAGTCTCTATAAACGGGGCCAACCACAAACCAGCCAAAAATCCTAAAATAACTGTGGGTAAGGCTTCCATTAATTCGATGAGCGGTTTTACCTTACGGCGCATTGCCGGTGCCATAAAGTAGGCTGTATAGATCGCACCACAAATAGCCAGTGGGGTGGCCATTAACATGGCATAAAAAGCTGATTTTAGGGTACCAAAAGCTAATGGCATCAAACTATACTTTGGTTCAAAATCATTAGATGCAGAAGAGGATTGCCAAATATATTCCGGGTTTTCGTACCCTTCGTACCAAATTTTATTCCATAAGGCTGTCCAGGAGGTGTCTGGATGCTTATTATCTACCTGCCAAAAACTCAATTGCCCTACTTCATTTTCTACCAACATAGCGTTGGCACGAGGCGACATAGCAATAAAACGAATGGGGTTTTTGGTGAGTTTTTCGCTATGCACCTGAACGCCTGCTGTGGCACTAAAAAAGGCAATATTGCCCTTAGCATCCCCAGTGGTAAAACCTCGGCGACGATGCTCCATGGCCAGTAGTTGAGAACCCTGTTGTTGATCAAAATTACGGATATGGGTCAGGGTCCAGTGGTTATCTTTGTCTCGTACCATAAACCACTGACTTATAACGCCATTCACATCTGCCACTGTTAAAGTGGACCCACCCAAAAGTAGCTGAGCGTCACTTAACTCATAATTTGACAGTTTGTGTACCGCATGTAACCGCGGGCTAGCCACATTTCGCAGATCCAAAATGCTCAAATTAGCACCTCGATCTATCGCCATCAACCAACGCTGATCAGGTGAAATCAACAGCTTGAAGGGCATTGAACTTAAGGTAGGTAACTCATAAGTTTCAGCACTAAGCTCCACTACGTCACTCATGAAATTTTGTTCTTTATTTAACCGGATCAACGACAGCTGATTATTAGCATTAGCGGCCACTATAATCAGAGCCTCTTCGCCGTCTCTAATCGCCAGTTCTTTGGCCTCCCCAAAATCAACTGGAAGCGCTATAGCTTCAGCGCCATAGGGTTATACTAATAGTGGCGTGATGAGGCGCTGATCGTCTGGATAAGTGATGTCATATTCTGGCTTTGATACGAGGATGTTGCCCTGGTCACTGGCTATTGCAAATAAGCGGCTGACATTATTTTCTAATGCGAACGCACTAATTTCTTCTGGCTGGCCAAAATTAAGCTGATCCTTAACCAACACTTGCCCATCTTTTGTTGCAAAAAAGTGTACATCACCGTTGTTTGAAAGTTTGAAACCTACTTCGTTTTGTTCTTCCACACTTAGGTGCAGGCTGGGCACATCTGAACCCACCTCATAAGTGCTATTCTGCTCATCCCATGGGGTAATGCTCGCCCCTTTAAACAGTGGCACCACCTCATAGGTTAGGTACACAAAAATCAACAAAATAGCCACAATAACGCTCATACCACCAATGCCAACAAACATGGTGGTGAGGCGGTCTTTTATGGCCCTGAATTTACGGTTGCGTCGCAAAGCTGGAGTATTAAAATCCAAGTCTGGAGCAATTATAGGTGTTTTATATTTCATGCTAGCAAGTGTAATAGGGTTATATGACAGTAATATGACAAGCCGGTCACATATCGATAAATAGGTTTGTGTAAAAAATAAAAAAGGGCCTGTTCATTAATGACCAGACCCTTAGAAAACCAACTTATCTAGCCAGCTAATGTAGCCAGCTTAATAATTATTGCAAATCTAGCGTTTTAAGATATTTCTCAACGACCTCAAGAGGAAGTGGGATATAGCCATCTTTAACTACAACTTCCTGACCTACTTTGGACATTACTAATTTCACAAACTCACGCTCTAAAGGTGCAAGTCCCTTGTTAGGTGCCTTATTGATGTACACGTATAAAAAGCGAGATAGCGGGTATGTACCATTAACCGCGTTGGCAGGCGTTGCTGCCACGTAATCGTTGCCTTTCTTAGATAGTGGTATGGCACGAACTGATGAGGTTGTGTAACCGATGCCTGAATATCCGATACCGTTTAAAGACGTTGCTACAGACTGTACAACAGACGCCGAACCTGGTTGCTCGTTAACCGAGTTTTTGAAGTCGCCTTTGCAAAGCGCCTTTTTCTTAAAGTAACCGTAGGTGCCAGATACAGAGTTACGGCCGTAGATCTGAATATCTTGACCACCTAAAGCACCTGTTACACCAACCTGGCCCCACTTGGTAATATCTGCGTCACCACCACACTTGCGTGTAGCAGAGAAAATTGCGTCTACGTCTGCAATCCGCATCCCTTTTACTGGGTTGTCTTTGTTAACAAAAACAGCCAAAGCATCTATGGCAACGGGCACAGGAGTCGGCTTATAACCGTATCTAGCTTCAAAAGCTTGCAGCTCATTATCCTTCATCATGCGGCTCATAGGGGCCAAATTAGAAGTGCCTTCTGTCAACGCCGGCGGCGCCGTAGAAGAACCCGCTGCTTGAATCTGAATATTTACATTGGGATAATTACGCTTAAATTCCTCTGCCCAAAGGGTCATCAAGTTTGCAAGCGTATCAGAACCTACTGAGGAGAAGTTGCCAGATACACCACTCACCCTAGTGTATGTAGGCAAATTGGGGTCTATCAAATCAGATGCGTGCACAGTAACTGAGAGGGTACTAGCAACCAACGTTATGGCAGTTAAAAACTTCTTGGCTTTCATAGTTATTCCTAAGGTTTTGGATATCATTTAAGATAGAGCCATTGTAGGAGTAGAATATGACAGCCACATGACACGTGAAAAATAATTTTCCACGTGCCTAAAAGTACACTTTTTGTAGCATTTTATGACTGGGTTTTAGACAAACTAGTCGAAAGATTTATCTGTTAACACCGACTTTCACAGGCCCTTAGTGAGTGCTTCTAAACTAGTTATAGTTACCTTTAATGCCATCGATTAAGGCGTCGCCTGCCTACTTACTGGGCACCTTAACCTTATCGCGCCATACGCTTAAACTTCACCAACATACTCGCCTCGTGCTGGGTAATTATGGTTAATAGCAAAATCTAGCGCACCTAATAATTCAGAAAACTGTGGCCTAGCAAACGGCATGGTCTGTACCGACCCATAATAAAGAGACTGATCTGGGCTCACTAGAAATACCCCAGGTTCTGAAAACAAGGCAGGTTCTTCAATCCCTATTGAGGTTTTTCCTCTAGAGCTAGAAATATACAGCCCCCATTCTCGAGCCTTAGCAAGGCTTAATCCATAACCAAACTGAAGGTTACCTGCGCCCACCTTATCTGCCATTTGTCGGGTGCGCTCTTCGCCGTCGCAGCTAATTGCAATACAAGTGACGCCTCTTTTAGCAAATTCTTCTACATGGTTCTGAAAGTCTTTTAGCTGATTTGCACAAAGAGGGCAATGTAACCCTCTGTAATAGCAGATGATAACGCCGCGTTCTGATACGTCAGACGACAGGTTAAATTGTCCATGATCAAGGGTTTCTAGCATAAGGTTAGGTGTTTTCTGACGTGGTAATAGCATACTGTTTTCTCTCAAATGTGTTTTAACCTTACTATAACTGATATTATTATCTGTAAAATACTATTTAATTGACTAAAACACCGATATGTCCGAATTTGACCGCCTTTCTGCTCTTATCAATCGTTTTTCCTTAAAGGTGACACCTCAACAAGGCCAGCAAGTGAACCTAATGGTCTTGCAAGACAAAAAAACAGGGCAGCCCACTCAAATATTGTTGGCACCACTTAGTTTTTTACCTAAACAAACATTGGTGGATGAGCACGTAATGTTCAGTGCCCACACAGATTGGGGTGGCCGTGATAACCCTCTATTCGCCACACTACCGCGTTTAGTTGAGATCAATATAGATCGTAACTCAGACCTTTCCATGCTGGCACGCCTACTTAAGACAGAAGCTGAAGCGCAGCGATGTGGGGCTGGTGGTGCACTTAATCGCTTGGGTGAAGTGTTAATGATTAGCATACTACGCGAGCAAATAGAATTAGGCTCTACAGCCCCTGGACTGCTCAATGGGTTAGCCGATAGCAGGCTAAGTCGAGCGATCGTATCCATGCACGAAGCACCAGGAAGACGCTGGAAAAATGAAGACCTTGCGCATATCGCTGGGTTATCGCTGAGCCGTTTTACTGAATTATTTAACCACCGGGTAGGACAAACTGTGCAAGCTTACCTTCGCCACTGGCGCATGATCCTGGCATGTCAGGACATAGAACGCGGTGATCGTATACAGACCATCGCCACGCGCTAAAGCTACGGTTCCAGTGAAGCTTTAAGTAGAGCGTTCCGGCGCCAATTCGGCCACAACCCTATAGCCCATCGTAAAATTTCTTGAAGGTGGGTTAATTAAAGCTATAACCATTTTCAATTGCGTAGCCAAAGCCACCTAAACTATAGAAATAAAAATTAGTTACGACCTTGGTTCAGGCTGTATAAACCGTTTGCTTAAATCACTTAGCTGTTTCATTTGCATGCCATAATTGCGGCAGCCTTTGCACATGGCAGTATGTAATTTTACACTAGTAGATTCTATAAAAGTCAGTTTCCGGTCTTGTGCTTGCGATAGAAGCTGGGTAGCTGATTTACAATTCATCATTAGTTAAGCCCCTTTATCAATCCAGTTTGTTTGTAAACACTTTCTAAGTTTTGAGCGAGCCCGGTAAAGTAGTACATTAAGACTATTTTCAGTCATTACTAATTGCTGACATATTTCATTAGTGCTTAAACCGATGAACTCACGCATCATATATGCTCTGCTATATTGGCCAGGCAAGCCTTCTAAACAAGCCTCAAATACCCGCCAAAATTGATCGCTAGCGGCGCTTTCACTGGGTTGCTGCCATGCAGTAGGTCGCTCAGACAAGTGCCAATAACCTCTATTGTCAAATTGCTGATCCCACACTTCTAGGCCAGCTTCATCTTCCTCATCATTTTGTACCAAACTACTGGGTACAAGGCGCTGGTTGTTACGAATTACGTCAATAATCTTATGCTTAAGTATGGCAAATAACCAGGTTTTAAATGAAGCTCTTCTACCAAAGGTTTGTTGGTTTTTTAAGGCCCCTATAAATGCGTCTTGAACAGCATCTTCGACAATACTGGCATCTTGTAGCTGCAGTGTTGCAAACTTGAGCATTTGTTGGCGTAACTCGCTCATGAATGCTTCATCTTGCGTCCAGTCATGGGTTTGTGGCGCTACAATGTTCGGTGCTGTCATAGCACATTCTCTAGTATTCTGTGGAGCCTCCACTTTAGTTGGTGGGCCTTTACTATTCAAGTGATGGTCAGCCGACTATTGATTAACGTACCGGTAAACGCTGGTATTGTCATGAAAAGCTGCCCATGCAAACCAAAATAAGGTAACACTGGTTAACTCCTTACCTTGCGCATCCTGCAGCCAGGCCGTTTGACTGGCACTATGGTAATGCACTACAACTGCCTTGCCACCAACATAGTCTCGAAGGGGTTGACCTGCCTTGGCCAGCTCAACCAATGGCCAAGCCCTGCTTTCGCCGTTTACTTCAATACCTAAAACGCGTTGTTTGGGGTGAAAACCTTCAGCTCTAAACTTAACCGGAAACAAGGTTGCGCTTGTCTCCTCGTAACCGTCGTAGGGGTTACTGCTATATTGACGTGAGTAACCCGTGTCAAAACTCAATACTTGAGTATGGGGGTGGATTTTTTCCAACGTGCCCAGCTGGTATGTTGAACCGCTATTGGTTGAAGCCGTAACCCTTGCTTTGTTCCAGTGACGGCTTGCTTTTTAATCTGTGACCAGAGGGAATCTGTTTGCCGGTCAAATAAAAGAACATCACTATTATATAGCAATCCTGAAACACCAAAATCTAACACTTGGCCATTGAAAGTTCGTTCAAATACCATACCCGAACCGCATAATGGGCAATAGGTGACGAGTGTAGGCATATCATCTAACTGGTCGTTTACGACCTCGTGCCAGTTTAAAATGCGTATAGGGTAAGCTTTGCTGTGGGTGCCGTCAGTAATACCTAAAACCATGTCATTTGCATTCAACTTAAGCATTTGGTCGGCGGCTATGAATATAGGTTTATCAATTGCAGGAATACCGTCTTTAGCGGGCCCATCTCGATAAATCTGTGCTACTGGCAAACTGCTTTGTGACAAATTGAAGCCGTTTAAGCTAGCCGCAGCTGCACTATTGGTTATGAACGTTACTGCTAACAGCGCCGTTAATGATACAAGAGATTTGCGTTGAAACATGTGCTACTCCTTCAGAAAAAACTAACAGTGATTGGAATAAACGTTGTTATTGTGCACAACTTACTAATGTTAGTCGGATGGCACATTAGGTTCTTACACCTTATTTAAAAATAACTAGGACATCCCTATAGGCACCTGTCTTACGGCTCTGTTGCACAGTCTTCGTCCATCCAGCCCATTCAGATCTTTTATCATCACACCTCGAAGCTGTAACTGCAGCTCAAGGGCATCTCACTCCATGAGTTCTGTCCTGTCCTGCGGTCATTTAGAGGCTGCCACCAACCACCTGCAGCATATAGGTAGAGCCAATGGCTTAGTATTATAAAAATTCATGTCCTACTTAAAAACTTATACCCCGCGCATTGTGGTGATATCAGGAATTATTGTGACTGTCATTACTTTGCTGGCTG
>MDSY01057695.1_pt1 | contig 20890 bp, 20 predicted proteins | sample 811131 | NCBI WGS metagenome assembly MDSY01 (sample SAMN05326643, study PRJNA326480) | marine metagenome | isolation source: seawater | place: Atlantic Ocean: South West | collected 2010 | reverse complement strand
GCCCACAGGGACTTGAACCCCGAACCTGCGGATTATGAGTCCGTTGCTCTAACCAATTGAGCTATGGGCCCTTAAATTATTTTTTAAATAATTTTTTTCGTATTTCTGTGGCGGAGATTTCACTTATATTATCAGGTGGAACATGTTCAATAATATCATATCCAACCCCGCGACCATAATTTACAGACTCAATATCAGGAATAATAATAACTTTCACTCTATTGCTATTGACCAAATTATATAATTCTTTTTCAATATTTTCTTTTACTGCTATAGGGTCATAAGGATTTTTATCATCTTTACTGACCTCCCTCACACAAATAAGAACATTTTTATTTTCATTTAATCGTTGATCAATAAGCCAACGATGTCCATCATGCCAAGGTTGCCATCTTCCTATAAACATTGAGTATTTCATCTCTAGATTCCTCTATATTTAATTTACCAGTATCAATTGCAAGGTGATCTCCTAAAGGAGTTTCATAGTCTTTTGCAAAAAAATCTTCTCTTCCTCTTATTTCTGTGGTATGCAAATAAACTTCTAAAAAAGGAAATTCATTTTTCAGTTCATCTCTAAGAAATCTATATGGAGCAACAATAGATACTATACAGATATAATCTTTATTTGCTAGAAAACGCACAATTGATATAGCGGTGGAAATATTTTTGATTCTTCCTTCTTTAGAATAGTCTTTATTTTTATTAATATTTCTTAAATCATCGCCATCCAAATTAATTATTTTTATATTTGGATTATCTTTTTCTAAAGATTGAATAAGAGAATTTGCTAATGTTGTTTTACCACTACCCGGTTGACCTGTAAGCCAAATAACCATAATAATTCAGATTTTTCTTTTACAGAAAAAGTTCATCCCTTTTATTATAACTTTCATAAAAAAGAAGAAGTATAGAAAAAATAATAAATAAAGAAATAATCGATTGAAGAAATCCGCTACCAGCTTTATAAGGAACAAGATATGGAGCATCCAAAAGAAAAATTGTAGATGTATTATCTTGTTCGTTAATCTTTGCAATTTCTAATTGATCAGCAAGAGTTATAGACAATTGATTATAAAGAGTTATATCTTTTTTAATTCTATCTCTTTGTACATTTAAAAGAGGAGATTTATCCAAATTTTTATTGCTCTGAAGAAATAAAATAAGTTCATTTTCAGCTTTTTCTAGATTGGCTTCTGATTGAGCTAAACGAGAAGTAACAAAAACTCTCTTTTCTTTTGCTTTTGTATTAGTAATTTCCCAAGAATATTGCACAACTGAATCATATATATTGTTTAAAATTTGTTGAGATAATTCAGGATGTTCCCGAACAGTCACAATAATTTCATTTAAAGAACTCACTTTATCTTCTGTATGATTTATACTATTTCTAAGAATTTCCTTTGCTAAGATTAGTTTTTTTTGCTCAACAGATAAATCAGCTTGTAAATTAAACCTTCTATTAGTTTTTTTAACAAAAGTAAATGGGTTCAATGAGAAAACATCATTATAGCTAACTCCCCAATGATCAACTAAAGTTTTTTGATCCCCTTCAATATTATATTTTTTTTCTACTATTTCTTGTAAGAATTTTTCAGAATTAAGGTATTCAGATACAGAAAAACCTAAATAAAGAGCTTTAGCAAACCTATCTCCTGTAAAACTTCTGATAAAACTTAAAGCAGACGATTGAGTACCTTCATTGTAATTAGTATAAAATGAAACTTTTGAAGAATATGATGGAGTTTTAATAACAAAAAAGTAAACTGTAAAAATCAAAAATATTAATAAAAAAATTCTAGAATACTTTCTTAGAACATGCAAAATAAAAGAAAACAAATTCTTTAAATTAATAAATTCATTCTCTATAATTGGTTTATTCAATGATTTAATTCCTAATTATCACTTTGATTATCTACTATAACCAAAATTGCTGCAATATTAGCAAGCGTTGTTGCAAAATCTGCAATGAACGCAGTAATATCAAATGATGTTGGGTCAGGGTCAACTGGCACAACAATAGTATCACCTGGTTTTACTAATGTACCCAAACCCTGAAAAAAAGTTACTTTTTTTATTCTTCCATTAGCGCGCTTAACATATATTTTTGTTGAAAGCGTATTTGGTTTCGGGCCTCCAGCAAGATTAATATATTTATTTACTGTTTTTGCTTTAGAAAATGTAATCAAACCTGGATTGTATACATTGCCAACAACACTAACAACATTCTCAAGAGGTAAGATATTAACAACCGAACCATCAGTAAGTTCAAAATCTAAATTTGCATCATTCACTTGAGTTTTTTCTTCAATTTCATTGCCTACATCATCGAGAGAAGTAAACACTTCTGTAACAGTAATAGCTTCCGGATTTGCAAGCTCAGTAAAACCCTCTGCAAGTTTAATAGCATCTGCAACAGTCATTCCTTTTTTGAGCTGAAAACTACCACGCTTGTTTACTTCACCTTCCACTGAAACTGATAAAAGGTTTTCATAGAAAGGGTCTTCATAAACAAAAATTTTATCACCAGGAACTAGATTAAAATTATTGGACTCCTTATAAGATGTTATAAATTCTAACGAATAAAATTGTTTTTCATCTTTTCTTAGAATTATAATTTCATTTTCAAGAATAGTTTTTCTATACAAAGAATCATTAAATCCACCTGCTGTATCTAAAACATTTTTCAAGGATGTTGAAGCAGGATATTCTCCAGGAAATTTTACCCTTCCGAAAATTTCTACTTTTGTATTTGATTCTCCAATGCTTGTAATCAAAACAGAATCTCCATTATTAAGCTTAGTTTTTGAAAATTCTTCACGTTTAATAATAATAGATTGCTTTGCACTATCATCATTAGTGCGTTTTGAAACTGGTAAGATTTGTTCCAGTAATGCTTTAGATCCTGCAATAGCTGTTGTCCCACTAGCATAAAAAATAAGATCTTGCAATGATTCTTCACCAATCATTTCAAAAAATCCAGCATTATAAATTTCCCCAGTAATTTTAACTCTATTAGAAATTGGTGGCACATGTATTACATCTCCATCTAGAATTTTTGTAGATGAAAAATTATTTTTTCCGTTTGAAAAAAAAGAATAAAAATCAACAGTTGAAATAACATTGTTATTTCTAATTAATTGAATATTTCGTAATGAACCTTGTCTCTTAACTCCACCTGCTTGAACAAGTGCTGAGAATACATCAGAAAAAGGGTGGATAAGATTAATTCCTGGTTTTTCAATCTGTCCAGAAAAATAAACATTTATAGATTTTAATTTTCCTAATTCTAACATTAATTTAGTTGAACTTTCTTGATCTTTTAATGTTGAATAAATACGAGATAATTCTTCAATGAGTAATGATTCAGCTTCTTTCAAATTTTTATTAGAAAGATTAATAAAACCAACATTTTTATAGTAAATCATACCATCTTTATTGATAATAAAATTTTCTCTTGAATTTGTTTCTCCCCATAGAGATATAATCAGCTCATCGCCTGGGCCCAACTTATAGTCTGAAGGAGTAGGAGTGTTATCAAAAAAATTGATATCTCTTTTAAAATAATCATAACCAAAATACATATCAGGACTAACAGGTGCTTCTTCTGAAGAAATTTGAACATCTGAAATTGTGGTATTTTTTGAGCTCATTAATTGATCTTCGGTGCTATCTGAAGAAAGACCTTCCCCAGAAAGCAATTTAGATCTGATTGCATCTAACTCAGATTTACTGAGTTTATTCATATCATCAATAGAAATCTGTCCAAAAATGATACTAATAAAACATAAAAATATACTATATTTTTTCATCATCACGAGAATTTAGTCTGAAATACGTTTTTTGCAAATATTTTAAAAAATATCGTAGTGTTTGTATTTATCAGCATTTTCCAAAATGTTTGTAAACATGCTATGAACCATCTCATTATAAGATGGGATAACATAGCCCAATTCATTTCTTGTGTCTATTAAACTTTTATCATTCACAATAGTTTCATTTTTATTAATAATAAATCTCTGGTTAATATTATTATTAAAAATTTTTAATAATTCATACTTAGAAATGATATTATTGTTTGATATGTGATATAGGCCAGTAATTTTTTGATCTATAACAATTTTAATAATTTTTGATAGTTGTAAAGTGGTGACTCCAGTCCATATTACATTAGTATAACCTTCTATGGTATTATTTTTTTCTTTTAAGAACCAATCTAATAAACCTTGACCGTTTGATTTTAGCTCTGGTCCTATAATTGATGTTCGGATAGTAACATTTTTCTCATCAATAATTTCACCATTATATTTTGTTTTTCCATATATAGTATCGCTATCAGGAACATCGCTTTCAATGTATGATCCTTTATTGCCAGAAAAAACACAGTCTGTAGAAATATGTATTAGTTTTGCATTTATTTTATGACATAATTTGCTTAACAAGTGTGGGAAATGAGAATTAATATAAGTTGCATTTTTAATATCCTTTTCCGAGCCATCAATTAAAATACCAATACAATTAATAATAATGTTTGGTTCTATTTTAGAAATAAGTTTTTCAAGTTTATCAAATTGATTGACATCAATAATTTCGGTTTTATTTCTTAATTGATTTTGATAGGAAACATCATAAATATCATATTCTTGCAAAGAATCAAAATAGTTTACAACTTGATGACCTAACATTCCTGTTGAACCAAGAACTAAAACTTTGGTTTGCAATCTATTTTCTCCAAACTGTTCTGTTTATATAATCAATATGGCTTAGTATAATTCGAACAACTTTTTTAGAAACATTATCTACATTATAATCATCGATCATTTTCATTTTACTTTTATCTTGGTTTTGACCGACAATTACCTCAATCCCATCAATTACATCAGCTGGTTTTAAACCAGTCATAATTAATGTTCCTTCATCCATCCCTTCAGGTCTTTCATGAGATTCTCTAATAGTAATTGCTGGAAAACCCAATATAGATGATTCTTCAGTAATAGTCCCACTGTCAGATATAGTACAAAATGAATTTTTCTGAAGATATATATAATCAAAAAATCCTAAAGGTTTAGTCAGTTCAATAAGAGAATTAAATTTAAGATTCTTAGTTGAATTAATTTTTTTCTTGGTACGTGGATGAGTAGATACGATTATTTTTTTATTATATTTTTCAGCTATAGCATTTAATGATTTTACAAAATTATTAAAGTTTGTTTTATTGTCTAAATTTTCTTCTCTATGCATGCTTACTAAAAAATATTTCTTCGAAGATATTTTAAATTTCTTAAGAATATTTGATTTATTGATTTGATTTTTATAATGATTTAATATTTCAAGCATAGAGGACCCAATTTTTATAACAGTTTCTGGTCTAATGCCTTCTTTAATTAAATATTTTCTAGCATGTTCGGTAATAGTCATATTTATATCGCTAAGTGTATCAACAATTTTTCTATTTAATTCTTCTGGGACTCTTTGATCAAATGAACGATTTCCTGCTTCCATATGAAAAACAGGTATTTTTCTTCTTTTTGCTGCAATAACAGATAAACAGCTATTTGTATCACCATATAGCAGTAATGCATCAGGCTGAATTTTCTCCATAAGGCTGTCAGATTTAGATATAACATTTGCAATTGTTTTAGCTGCATTTTTTGCGGCTGAATCTAAAAAATAATCAGGTTTCTTTATTTTCATATCTTTAAAAAATATTTCATTTAATTCATAGTCATAATTTTGACCAGTATGAACCAATATGTGCTCTGTATATTTTTCTAACTCTGGTATAACCATACTTAACTTGATAATTTCTGGCCTAGTACCTACTATAGTCATAATTTTTTTCATCTACTTAATTCCCCAAGCTCTCAATGTGCTATCAATTTCTGTTAGATCCAGTAAAGTTTTAATCAATTCTTTTTCATTGAGCTGTTTGGTGTTATGAGAATTATATTCATTAGCTTTACTTATTTTCTTTTCCCCTTTTTTAAAATATTTATCATAATTCAAATCTCTATTATCAGATGGAATTCTATAATAAGAATTTAGTTCCTCAGCTTTTGCCATTTCTTCTACAGTAAGTAGACTTTCATACAATTTTTCTCCATGTCTTGTACCAATAATTTTGATTTTAGATTTTCTATTGCCTGATATTTTTTTTAAGGTATTTGCAAGTAATCCTATTGTAGTAGCTGGAGATTTTTGAATAAAAATATCTCCATTTTCCCCATTTTTGAAAGCAAATAAGACCAAATTTACTGCATCATCAAGACTCATCATAAATCGTGTCATTTCTGGATTTGTAACAGTTAAATCTTGATTATTATTTAGTTGATCGATAAACAATGGAATTACAGAACCTCTGCTAGCCATCACATTTCCATATCGAGTGCAACAAATTGTGGTAGACTTCGAATCTATATTTCTACTTTTTGCGATTATTACCTTTTCCATCATTGCCTTGCTTGTTCCCATAGCGTTTATTGGATATACAGCTTTATCTGTGCTTAAAGCTATTATTTTCTTTACTCCAGCGTTTACTGCTGAATTCAAAACATTTTCAGCGCCTATTACATTAGTTTTAACAGCTTCAAGAGGATAAAATTCACATGAAGGAACTTGTTTTAAAGCAGCAGCATTAAATAAAAAATCTACCCCTATCATTGCATCATCTAACGAAAGAATATCTCTTACATCTCCAATATAAAATGTTAGTTTTTTATTGGAATAATATTTACGCATGTCATCTTGTTTTTTTTCATCACGACTAAAAATTCTAATTTCTTTAATATCAGTATTAAGAAATTTTCTTACTACAGCATTACCAAAGGAACCAGTCCCACCTGTAATCATTAATATTTTATTTTTAAACATATTTATCCTATTTTTTTATTTTTAATGCACAATTTTTTAATTTAGTTAAAAATAAAATCCCATGTATCATTTACTGCTTTTTCCCAATAATAATCATAGGATTTTTCCCAAGCTAATAAACTATATTTTTTAAAGTTGTCAAAATTTTCAAAATTATATAAAAGTTTATCATGTAAAGATTGTGGATTATTTATATCAAAATAAAATGGATTATTTCCTAATATCTCTGGTATGCAAGATTGATTAATAGAAAAAATAGGCAATCCAGATGCCATTTTTTCGACAAGTATAAAGCCAAATGTTTCACATGACGACACAAACAAAGCAATATCTGTTTTATAGTGTAACATCTTTACAACTTCTTTCTGGGTACAATTAAAATATAAATTGATATTATTTTTAAAATTACATTCATCAATTTTTTTTAAAATTGGACGTAAAAATGGACCATCTGATAGAATTAAGTTTAATTCAAAATTTTCATTATTTTTATATAGAACATTAAAAGAATCAATCAATTGAATATGGTTTTTATAAGCTTCAGCGCTTGATACATATGTATAAGATATTTTTTTATTTTCATTTATTTTCTTTTCTAAATTTTCAATTCTATCAATAATAATATCTTTAGATGTTCTAAATATATCATCTACACCATGAGGAATTATTTTATAATTAACTTTTTTATTGAGATAGTTTGACATAATGTGATGTGAATTTTCTGTATGAAAAATATGCTTTGTTAATCTTTTTGATGAATAGACTAATGTTTTTAATAAAAAATGAAGTCTAATTTTTTGCTTTATAGGAGATCTAGAAATTTGTTTTGGAAGGAAGGGGTGAATATTTTGAAAGACACCTACAGATTGTGGATGCGAGAAAAAAAAGTGTCCTCCAGGACAAAAAATATAATCTGGGTTTTTAAAATAACAAATGAATCGAAAAATAAAAAAATTCCATAATAAATTAAATGGTGAGGGCAGTCTTCCGAAAAAATTAGATTTATAATAGATATTTTTTTTGAAAGGTAATTTTTTCAATAAATTTGGCTTTCCCCATACTTCATAGATAATCTTTTTATTATTAAAATTATCTGGAGCACCATTTAAAATATTAACTAAATGGTTTAGCCCTCCAGTAGAACCAATATTTATCGCGTCAATATAAACAAGTATTTTTTTTGACATGTTATTTTATGGGTGGAAACCCATTCCCATATAAAATAATTTTTGAAATAAAATCAATATTTGCATATAAAAAATAAAGACTAGTAATAAGCATCCCTAAATTAAAACCACCACGATATGGGAGACAATAATATAAACAAAACATATAACCAATCATATTTACTCTATCTCCTCCAACAAGGTATACAGCCATAAACAATGTTGAAAAATAAATAACGGTTTCCATTCTATCTTTTGTATAATATAAAGCTATAAGAAAAAATATCCCCATTCTTAAAAAATCAAAAAGAGTACGATCGTCCCCATATGCTAATATTTTCCCAGAAAGAGTATTTTGTATTATAAATAATCCAATCCCTAAAGCTGGCAAGATTAATAATAATGATCTCTTGAATTGAAACTTAAATAAAAGAGGTTGTAATTCATTAAGCAATAGCTGCAATGCTCTGCCTAATAAGAAAATCAACATCTGTAAATGAGAAAATATTGATAGAATTAAAAACAATAAAAATCGGGGTAGTTTTTTTCTATAAAGAAAAGCCAATAAAAAGAAAATAAAACCAAATTTTAATCTTTCTCCTGTAAAAAATAATACATATAAATAAAAATTTGTAAGAATAAAAGTAGATGTGACTAAAAAATTGACTTTAAAACTATCAAATATTTTTATAAATAATCCCGCTAAAAATGTGTTACATAAAGAAAGGAAAAAAATTCTATCAATTCCTAGGTTAGATGCTGACCAAACCAAAATAAAATGAACAAATTCAACAGTAGTGATGATATAATTATAAAAATAATATGCATTAACAATATCAAGTCCTTTTAGTCCATTATATATTGCTCGATATCCATTATTATCTCCGCCTACATATAAATTTCCTAAAATTAATGAAATAATAAATACAGAAAGAAGCAGCATTATTCTCCAAAAAACATTTATATCAAAAGATGATATATTCAAAAGACTCTTAGTGTCTATTATCATACAGAAAATACCTTTACAATTTTTGATATATGTAGATTTTTATAAAATTTAGGATGCGGAGAATCTGTGGATAGAAAAAAACCTGAACTCACTCTGTCTTTTTTAAGATATCCATGCATACCAGCTTTTAATTTGTTTTCATTATGAAAAAAATCAGGACTTACTTGAACACCTTTTTTAGCCCACCAAACAATATCAGCAATATCTTTTATGGGCGGTAATCCTTCATTTTCACAATCATAATCATTAAGAAAATATCCTTTATTTTTTAATTCTTCATTAGATAGTAGTTTTTTATGAAAAATATGCAATTTCTCTTTATTGTCTAATTTCCACCATACTCTTACCATTGTTGAATCTAAAAAATAATAAAAATCTTCCCCTAGTTTAAGATTCATATCATTGCTAATGGAGTCAATAATATTTTTTATATTAATGCTTGTATTAACATGTTCCATACCATGGTCGCCTAAAAAAGAAATATTACACTTTCCATTATGATGTTTTACACATTTATGGTAGAAATTTTTTAGTATTGAATCTATTTCTTTAAGTGCTTTAATTAATTCCTTTGAATGAGGACCAAATTTATGGCCAAATACATCAGCTGTGCTAATATATACCGGAATGAATGAATTTTTATAGTGAGAAAGCTTATTTAAAAGCGTTTGAATTCGTGAAGAATCGGTCCCAAAAGAAGAGCTGGATAATGATGTGAAATATTCCCAATTGATATCATACCCTGCATTAATATATTCATATAATAAACCTGATTTAATTGATTTTGAATAATCTTCAAAATCAATTGAATCTTCTGTAAGAATCACTCTATTTAAAACATTTAAAGGGATTCTCTGTGGATACATACTCATGGATGATTTCTTTAATGATAATTCCCACAAAAAACGTCTAATAATTTTTTGAAAGAACCGATTTTTTTCAAAAAAATTTAATGGAGATATTAACCAATTTGGAAGCCATGAATATGGTCGAATGTGATTATTGGATTTATGATCAATGCTGATTGCATTTACAAAACCAGTTTCAGATGGTTTTAAACCAAAAAAAATTTCTGAACGCTCACAAAAACCGCTCGATATCTCCAAATTTTTTATGTAAATACCATCATCAATTTTTGACAATAACCAAGGCATATATTTTAAATGATCTGATCTAAGAGCATCAAGAACTATAAGATAATGGTTTTGTAAATTCATATTAAAAATAATGTGGATTCAAAAATTTATTTTCATATTCTTTTTGTGAGAAATTCTTTAAATAACTCTCAATAATATCAACTTTTTTTTGGCTATTTAGACCGCTTACACTTTTATAATCACAAAATGGCAATCCAATAACACTATTATTTTTATGACAAAATGGAATAAGTTTTACAAAGTCAATTTCTTTTTTATTATGCATCTTTTCGCTATCTATAAAATCAGATAATAATGGATATACTTTGCTGTCTAAGATAAAACAAAGACAATCTTGTTCAGCCCAGCCAGAGTATGATTTACCTTCATTAGAATGAAATATATCAGAATATTTTCCTTCATTATTTCTTAAAAATCCAACATATGGATCTTTTTTGTAACGTGTTGGCATTGTAATAAATGGATGGAATTTTTCATGTATTATAGTAGAAAAAAATATATAACTAGAAGGAATAAGTGCTAAATCACCCCATAATAAAAGTGTATCAAAATCTATATCTAAATTGTGTCTTATTAAATCTAAACATATAGCTGTACCATTTATTTGTTCAGGCTGAAGTTCAATAATATTTATTTTTTTATCCAAACTTTTGAAATTGATACTATCAAAATAATGCCTATCAAGAGAATTAATTACTATGTTTATAGATATAATATTTGATATTGATTTTTCAATAATATCTAACAAATTGGTAATAATAGATTTTTGACCATTTGGATATTCAATTTCAAAAAGAGGTTTTGGATAATTTAAATTCATTCTTTCCCCTTTTCCTGCAGCCATAATTACTACTTGATATCCTTTTTGATTAGCTAATACCTTTGAAGTATCTTTGAAATAAAGTTTAAGTAATTTTTCTTTATAATTTGAAAGTTCAAAATTTTTTGAAGAAAAAGGATTAAATATTAAACGATTATCTTCTGAATCTTTAATTATAATATCTCCTCTAATGACTTTATAGATAATGATGGGGATGGAGCATTTTGAATTAAATCAGATTTTGAAGAAATAAGTATAGATTTACATTCAAGATTATTACTAAGAGCTATATCGGTCCAAGGATTGTCCCCTATCACTACCAATTTTTCATCTTTTTTTACTTTAATCATTTCTCTTGTCAGATGAGGCTTTCCAAATTCTTTTGCTATTCGTTTATTTTCTAAAATATTAGACAAGTTTAATAAACTATCTAAAATTAAAGTGACAGTAAAATTAAATGGTGGTTCTGGTGAAATCCTATCAGGATTTCCTAATAAGATATCTGCATTAGTTTTCATAATTAGATTTAATGCTGACTCTGTTCTTGTAATCCATTGAGTATCAACTAATGAAGTAAAAACAATTGCATCAATGTCTTCTTTTGGGATATCAGTAGCTATATTTTTTACAAAAGGACTGATTTTATTAGCAACACTTTCCTGCCCGTAATGAAAAATAGTATTATAAGATTTTTCTTCTAAAAATTTTAACAATAAATCTAATGATGTAATAACATCAGGTATAGGAACATCAAAAATATTGGATAAATCTTTTTTCAATTCTCTACCTGTTTTAGATCCAATATTTGAAAAAATAATTATTTTTTGATGAAATTTTTTTAAAAATTCTTTTGATCCGTTAAGAGGATTTTTCTTATTAGAATACAATGTTCCACTGACATCTAATAAAATTTTATCAAACTCAGATAACATCTTAATTATTGTTTGCGATTTTCAATAAAGCTTTCAAAACATTCTTACCATTATGAGCATAAGAATTTAATGGGTCAGAGAAATTTCCCTTAATGATTGTTAACCAAGGGTATTGATTAAGAATTTTCTCTTCATCTAAGGTGATTGAATTTGATTCTTCATAAGTCGAATCATTAACAATCAAATGAGTCAGTAAGTCTTTTTTATTAAGTCTTTTACTGGTTGATCTATTTAAATATTTATATAAATCGTTGACTAAATCTGATACAGATAAAAAATTATTCGTTTCTTTTTTTAAGTTCGCAATCATAACCTTTGGCGCCTTATTTTTTATAATCAAATCTGCAATACCTTTAGTTTCAAGGCTTGGTAAGATACTAGAATATGGAGTCCCAGAACCATAAACAATAATATCACCATTTAATATTCTTTCTTTAATCTCTTGATTATATGTTGGAATATTTCTTAATGATTTAAGAAAATTTATTTTATCATCTATTTCTATTGATGACAGTTTTCTAATCTGATTCATTGTAATAGGATTAGTCATTTGATATATATCTTTTATGCTATCTGTGGTGCGGGTTAAAACAACAGATGCTTCATTTGGTAATAGGGTCCCATTTTTTAATAAACCGCTTAAATATCTTACAGAATTGGTGTTTTCATATATTGTAATATTTTTATTGAGATTACAGAATTTAGAAAAGGAATTAATCGCTTTATTAAAATCAAGATGATTTTCAACTAACATAGCTCCAAATAAAATATTACCAATTTTAAAATCTTCTATATCAATAATTTCATCTCTATTTTGATAAAAATAATCAAAGAAAATAATAAACTTTTTTATAATAGTTTTTTTTGTTTTTTCAGGCAATTCTGAAAGAGATGACAAATATTTAGGAAGAAAATTTTTATACAACATTTTATGTAGATTGCGATATAATAATAAACGCTCTTCAAAACTATTGACCATTGGGAATCTAGCTTCCATTGCATTTATAAGTTTTGGATTTGGAGAAAGCGAAAGTATTGCTTTTAAAAAATCACTGATTCCATGGGCCTTATAATGAAATAATCTTCTAATCTCTCCTGTTGATGCCCCGTCGTCTAAACCATTAATTATTACTGAAAGTTGATTAATTTTTTTCATTTGTTTTTTCATTTCAAAAAACAAATTTTTATTCCCTCTTCCGCCGGAAAATATGACAATATCTAGATTAGATTTATTTTTCATGTTAATCTTAATTTAGAAATAATTATTCTAAGAATTTCCATATTAGATGGATACACTCTTCCTAGATACCATTTTTCTAAAGGTTTCCTTTCATTTTTAATTACTAATGGTAATTTAAATATTCCTTCTAGCATTCCTAAAAAATAATAGTGTATAGATAATGTTTTTAAAGATAGAATAAAATTGATTATAAAATGGAAAAGTATTTCTCTGATTGCTGGCAATAACGGATAATACTTACATATAAGCCATAAAACATTTCTTGTATTATAGTAATAAAACTTAGGAGATAATCTTTTTGTTGGAGATTCCTTGTGATAAGCAATGATATCAGAACAATGTTCAATTTTATAACCATAATCTAATGCACGTATACAAATATCTGGTTCACTAGCATAAATAAAATAATCTTTTGGTCTTAAACCAATATTATCAAATACTTCTTTTTTAAGACCGACAGCACATCCAGTAAACATGGTGTGATCTTTGGGCCAATTTTTAGGTTCATTTTGAATTTCATTTGAGAAAAAATTAAAAATACGAGGGTCGACTATTCCAAGAGATTCGTCTGCTTGAAATTTTTTAACAATTTTCTCAATCCCCGTATCTTCAAAAAATGCATCACTATCAAGAAATATTAAAATTGGGCCTGTAGCCTCCACAATCCCCACATTAAATCCTTCTTCACAACCAACATTAGATGATAAATAGATTAATTTATAATTTGGATATTTTTTTCTTATGACATCAGCAGTGCCATCAGATGAGCCATTATCAACAACAATTACTTCTAGATTAGAATATGTTTGATTTTGAAGAGCATCTAATGTTTCAAGCATATCATCTTTACGATTCCATGTTACAATTATTACAGATACTAATGGATTGTTCATATCAAATTTTAGCAATACTACTAATTATGAAGTATAAAAAACAGAATTTCCTCTTTCTTTCCAAATTTTACAGTTTGGATCATGATCAATGCAAAATTGTCTAGCCAATTCCCATGAATAATTATTTTTATTACTTTTATTAAATTGATTTAATTCATCATTGGCAACCTTTAATAATTCCTTATCAACACAATTTTCAGACTTAGATAATAGGACTAAAATTTCAATTACAGTTAAATTTATTCTGTCTTTATATCTGTTTTTGTTAGTTAACCAACCAAAAAATTTACGAGCTACATTTTCATAATCATTTCTGTAATCATTAATAAGTGTAATCCAGCTAGTGTATTGTTTATTATAATATTTAGATAAGAATAACATTAATATATTTAGATGTTCATTTTTGTTGAGATACCATAGCGAAATTAAATCTTCTTCAATATTTAAGGATGGAGAAATTTTAAATTGGGTAGCCTTGTTAACTAATTCACACCATAAATCATTATCAAAAGTTTCTTGAAAAATTTTTGCTCTTTCTATATAACTGCTATGATATTTACCATTTAGTATTAATAGTGCAGATGACCAACCAAGAATTGATTTTGATATTTGTTGATAAATCCAAAATTTATCATTTTCTGTTATTTCCGACTGATTATTACCAGGATAAGATTGAATAATGGATATCAGATAAAGTAAAAGAGGGTTTCGTCCTTCGCGTAAACTTAATTTATCTGCACTAATTGATGGTATTAATTCTAGTATATTTTTGTTGCCATAAAATATATGTGATGCATATTTTAAATCATAATTAGCCATACTAGACTTTAGTTTTTTTAATTTATTTTTTTCAATTATTTCTATGTCGACTTGTCTTATATGAATTTTCTTTAGAATTAAATTCCGTAATTCTTCTAAATCAATTTTTTGTGAATTATCTTTTGAAATAATATATATATCATAATCATTAATTGGCTGAATGTAGCTGTCGACAACTAAAACACTCCCTTCCCCTCTACCAAAACCGCCAGCTAAGATAAGAGATTCAACATTTGGAAATTGTTTTAAAATAATATCACTAATTAAATCTAAATCATTAGTGATTTTATTTTGTATTGACTGACTACCATGAATTGTAAATTTTGGAATATGATTTTTTATATTCATAAATGAGCAATTTAAAATAAATAATTTTACTTATTTTATAAATATAATTATTTATATTTACTTCATATGAAAGAAAATTTCATCAATCAAATTAAGTCTAAATTATTACAAAATCTTGAAGAACTATCAAATCAGTATCATGATCAAGATAATGGTACAAAAACTAAATTTTGTGTGTTGGATAATTTAATTGATGAAGATTCAGTTCAATTAATATATAAACAATTTCAAGGGGATTATTGGATTCCAAGAAATACTTTTAGAGAACGCAAACAAACCTATGCCAAACTAGATAATTTAGATCCGATTGTATCAAATATTACTGAAGCTTTCCATGATGAAAGGATTGTGGATGTGGTATCAAAAATTACAGGAATTGGAGATTTGGAATATGACGCTTCTCTTTATGCAGGTGGAATTTCTAGGATGAATAAAGGAGATTTTCTAAATCCTCATTTAGATAATTCTCATGATGCAGGAAGAAATCGATATAGAAGATTAAATTTATTGTTCTATGTTGCACCAGATTTAGAAGAAAAAGATGGTGGTAATTTTGAACTTTGGGATGATAAAGTAAATCAACCAGTGAAAATAGCAGCAAAATTTAACAGATTAGTTATTATGGAAACTGGAGATCATACATGGCATTCTGTAGATAAAGACAAAACAGATAAAATTAGATGTTGTGTGAGTAATTATTATTTTTCTAAATCTTCTCCAAGAGAATTTGAATATTATCATGTTACTAGTTTTCTTGGAAGACCTGATCAACCATTAAATAGGTTATATAGTCGTATAGACAACTTTTTAAGACAAAGTTTTGTTCAAGTAACTGGGATTTCTAGAGGTAAAAAAGAAGTAAGAAAATCATAAATTAAATATTTAATTCAAAAATCTCTCTGATACCATACGCTGTTGAATATTTATTTTTCTCTAGTTTAAGTTTTTTCATTGTATAGTCATTATTTATAATCAAGCTCCCAAATAATCGTTGATAATATGATGGCTTGAAAATTTTAAGAAATTTGTCAAAAAATATAATATCGATTAATAAAATTTTTTTATCTAAATATTTTGCAAGCATCTGAATCAGTTCAGTCGTTGAAAGAGCATTGTCATCTACGCTTAGAAATATCCCTCTTTTTTCTAGAAAAATTATTCTATGTAACATAAAGCAAACATTCCCTACAAAAACTAAGCTTCTTTTATTTTTAATATTTTTAAGTGGTAAAATTGGAACTTTTTTAATCAAATTGATAAGGTTAGCAAAATTGGCTTTTACTCCAAGGCCATATATTAAAGGACATCTCAATATGGAAATTTTAAAATTAGTGGATTCGATATTTCTTATAGAATCCTCAGCTTTCAGCTTGCTAACTGAATAATAGTCATTAGGGTTAGTCCTACTATTTTCATAGTAACATTTATTAGATTCTTCTCCATAAACTTTTATAGTGCTTAAGAAAATAAAATGTTTCACACCACTTTTTTTTGCTTTATCAGCTAATTGTATAGTTTGATCAATATTAATCTTTTCATATTGTTCCCATGATGCCCCCTTCATTTGATGTACTAATGCAGAACAATGAATTACTACATCAATATTAGTTAAATCAAGATTGGCAAAATTATCATTGAGAAAAGAAAATGTAATAATTTCATATGATGAGCTATATTTTTTAAGAAAATAATTTCCAACAAATCCATTAGCTCCAGTTAACAAAATTCGTTTCATTGACATTATAAGTTTACTATTTTATTTGTGTAAGTTGTAGTATAATAAAAACCATAATAAGAAAATAAGGATAAAAAGTTGAAAATAGGTATTCTTGGACAAGGCTATGTTGGAAGTGCAATTAAAATTGGATTTCAGAAAAAATACAAAAAACTTAATACATTTGATAAATATAAAGACTCCTCATCTACTGTTTCTAGCTTAGAAGAATTAACTAAGTCTTCAAATATAATATTTATTTGTCTTCCAACTCCAATGAAAGAAAATGGAGAGTGCGATACTGGAATTGTTGAAAAGGAAATTATAAAAATAGATCAATATTCTAATGAATCTAAAATAATTGTTATCAAGTCTACTATTCCTCCTGGCACCACAAAAAAAATCGATGCTAAAAATAAAAATATAGATATTGTTTTTAATCCAGAATTTTTAACAGAAAAAAATTTTATTGAAGATTTTAAAAAACAAAATCGAATCGTTCTAGGTGGAAATGAAAAATCAGTTCAAGTTATAGAAAAAATTTATAAAACAATCTTTCCTTCAACAACAATTATCAAAACTGATGCAACGACAGCTGAAATGATTAAATATCTGACTAATACATTTTTAGCAACAAAAGTTTCATTTGCAAATGAGATAAAAATGATTTGTGATAAAATTGATGTTGATTATGATAAGGTAGTCGAATATTCTTTATATGATAAGAGGTTAGGTAATTCACATTGGTCTGTTCCTGGCCCTGATGGAAAACTTGGATTTGGAGGAAGTTGTTTTCCAAAAGATATTAATGCATTAATCTATTTTGCGAAAGAAAAAGGTTTAGATTTAGACTTATTACAAAGCGTTTGGGAAACAAATTTAAAAGTTAGACCTGAGAAAGATTGGGAAGATCTTAAAGGTAGAGCTGTGGTAAAAAAAGACTAGAGAGATAGCCATCTATCATTCTTTAGTGTCCATTTGATTGTAGATTCTAACCTGTCAAATGCTGACTGAGGCTCCCATCCCATATCTTTCATTTTTGTTCCATCTAATGCATATCGAAGATCATGACCTGGCCGAGAAGAGTGAAAATCAACCATCTCATATTTTAAATCTTTATTTTGAACCTTTGCAATAAATTGGGCTAACTCAAGATTATCAATCTCATTTTTACCAACAATATTAAATTTTTGACATTTTGCACCTGTTTCATCGGCGCCAAACCTATCAACATCATAATTATATAAAAATAATAATGCTTCGGCTACATCTTCTGCATGAATATAGTGTCTAGAGCCTGCAATATTTTTTTCTTTGTTCGCATGCACTGTTACTGTGTCGTTGTCTCTGACTTTTTTTATAACCATAGGAATATATTTTTCAGGATTTTGTCTTTCTCCAAATACATTCATTGTATGTGTTATAAGAGATGGAATTTGATAAGTATTTTCAAAAGCAACTACTAGCTCTTCTGCACCAGCCTTAGTAGCTGAATAAGGATTGGTAGAATTATATCTATCATTTTCTTTATAGTTTACCCCCTTAGGTGCTGGACCAAAAACTTCATCAGTACTAAAATATGCAAATCTTTCTAAACCATCTAATTTCCTTGCATAATCAAGAATATGTGCTGTACCAATTATGTTATCCATAACAAATTCTAATGGATATGTAATAGATCTATCAACGTGTGAACCTGCTGCAAGATGACTAATGTAATTAATTTTCCCAATGGTAGCAGCAATTTCAGGATTAATCTCAGCTTTTAAATCATGATGCACGACTTTCACTCTTGTTCTTTCAGATTTAGGGTGAGACAATACTACTTCGTTTAATCTATTAAGATTCCCACTAAAGTCTAATCGATCAATTGTAACAATTTCCCAATCCGTAGTAGCTAAGATTTTATCGATCACATGGTGTGCAATAAATCCTGCTCCGCCTGTTATTAAAATTCTTTTACTCATAAATGTCTGATTATTGATTTAATATCATTTTTGGAAAGATAAGGATGCATTGGTAAACTTAAAATCTTTTTCGATAAGTTTTCAGATATTGGAAAATCACCATTTTTATACCCCAAATAACTAAATCCTTTCATCAAATGAACTGGATATTTATAATAAACTACTGTTGGAATTTGGTTTTCTTTTAATTCTTCTATTTTTTTATTTCTTTCTTCTTCTGAACTTAATACAATAGAAAATAATGCATGCGATGAAACATAATTATTAGGTATGTATTGATAATTATTGATGTTTTCTCTGTATTGATTGCTAATATTCTGTCTTAAATCTAATTCGTCATCAAAAATAGTAATTTTTTCTAATAAAACAGCTGCTTGCATACTATCTAAACGTCCATTTAAACCAATCATTTGACTATGATATCTATTGCTTTCAGTAGTCCCATGAAAACGAATTGCCTTACATTTTTCTGCCAAATTATCATTATCTGTAAAAATTGCTCCTCCATCTCCATAGCAGCCCAAAGGTTTTGCAGGATAAAATGAAGTTGCAGCAGCATCCCCAAATGTTCCAACTTTTTGCCTTCCAATGGAACCGCCAAAACTTTGAGCAGCATCTTCTAGGACTTTCATATTATAATTCTTTGCAATATCATTTATTATTCTATAGCGAGCAGGAAGTCCAAATAAATCAACTGGTATAATAGCTTTTGGTATTAGTTTTCCTTCAGATATAACTCTCTTGATTGCAACTTCAAGTTTTTCACAATTAATGTTAAATGTTGATTCATAAACATCTACAAACACTGGCGTTGCTCCTAAAATGGAAATAACCTCAGCAGTTGCATGATAAGTAAATGGAGTAGTAAATACAGCATCGCCAGGTCCTATGTCCCATGCCATCAGAGGAATTAGTAAAGCATCTGTCCCTGAAGAGCAGGAAATAACATGCTTGACATTACAATAGTCTGCTAATTTCTCCTCTAACTCAAATACTTCTGGCCCCATAATATAGGCGCCATGATTAAGTATTGAGCTTAATCGTTTTTCAACAGAAGATTTAATCCTTTCTTGCTGTTTTTGGAGATCTAAAAATTGTATCTTCACTATAGTAAAATTACCAAAATTATTTGCTTAAAAATTAAAAATAATATTTACATAATAATTATTAGTTAAATTTCAAATTATAAACCCAAATATAACTGCCTCAAATCAATATTAAATGATAAAATATCAACAATATTACATTCCTATTGTATTTCTATTTTTCAATATAGCAATAGCTCAAGATTATAAATTGGACATTCATATTCAAAAAAACCCCATGGACAATCATTATTGGTGGTTGGAAAACAATAACTTTGGAATCCAACCACATGATATTAATCTCCAAGTTAATTGGAAATTAAAAACCCTGAAAGCTGAATATATGATAACGACTATAGGGGAAGACTTATCAGAAAAAATCTACATCAATGAATCTTTTATTAAATACAATATTTCAGATGATACATTTTTAAGGTTGGGTAAATATTATAAAGATTTCAGTATTTATTTAAATGATGATATTAGTTCTGGTTCAATGTTAATTAGTCATAATGCTAAAGCAATGCCAAAAGTTGGGATGGTCACCTCAAAAAAGATCAAGAAAATAGTTTTTAATGCTGGGATGGCGCATGGAATGTTTGATAAAGGAGATGTTTATACTGAAGCACCTCTATTACATGAAAAATTTATTTATATGAACATAAAAAAAGATGATATCCATTACTTCAGTCTTGGTTTCGTTCATGAAGCAATGTGGGGAGGCGCAACATCACAAGAACAAGAATGGCCATTGAAAAAATCGTCAAATATGTGGAAAGATTTTTTAAAAGTTTTTATATCAGCGGATGGGCCATATGAAGGAGGTCCGCATGCCAATGCACTTGGAAATCATTTAGGAATATGGGATTTTTC
>MDSY01032961.1_pt1 | contig 20895 bp, 12 predicted proteins | sample 811131 | NCBI WGS metagenome assembly MDSY01 (sample SAMN05326643, study PRJNA326480) | marine metagenome | isolation source: seawater | place: Atlantic Ocean: South West | collected 2010 | reverse complement strand
AGCGGCGGCGTCGCGGCGCTCCGCGGGAGTCACCGCCGACGTGGAAACTGGAATTGCCGCAGATGGTGTTGACGCGTTACCACCCGACTCCCTGCCATTCACACCAGAAATGCTTTCGTCGTACTTGCGGTACGGCGCCACCGCTGGTGTTGACGTAGCGGCGAGCTCCGCCAGCCGCACGGCTTCCTCCACCGGGGAAAGCGTTCGCGCCGCGGCGGTTGCTGGAGACTCGGGAGGTACGGTAGTTTCGGAAGTAGACGCCTTCGCCGACGCCTTTTCATCCCCACTCCCTTCAACTTCTTTCGCCAGCGCCTCTTTAACCGCGTTTTTGTAAACCCGTACGCGTCGCCCGAGTGCTCTCCACGCCGCGTCGATACGCAACGGCGGCCCGACCCGAGCGGGTACGTCCAGTCTTCGACTCTCGGTTTGCGTATGCGAAAGTTTAGCCGAGGACTCTTTACGCAATCCTGGTTTATCGCTTGGTGTATCGCGCCGCGCCAGGGTGACGTGCGCTGACCTATGGTTCACACCGGCTAACACGTCTAAACCTACTTCCTTAGTGAGGAATACTGTGTGAGCTTCGGGGGTCAACGCATCCGAGGCGCTCGACGAACCAGAGGGCTTGGATCCGCCACGTGGCATGAACCGCGCGGCGACCCCGGCGGTAGCCGCCACGCCCGCCATCGTCAAAAGGCTTTTCAGGGAAATATCGTTTTTGTTATTTGTGTCCCCTTTGAGCTTCGTTTGCGTGGTCTTTTGTTTCGGCAGTAGACCTGTTTTCTTGGGAAGCTTAGGAAGCTCCAGTAACGACTTTGAAGTAAACTTTGAGGTCTTCGACTCTTTTGGTTTCGCAGGCGAAGCGGGCTTGTCTTTGTTTTTCTGCTCCTCCTTCTGTTTCCTGACACGCTCCGCCAAACGCTCCTCCTCCGCCCGGGCCTCTCGCGCCTCAGCCTTTGCAGCTCGCGCCTCCGCTTCCTTTTCTTGCCTCTTCTTCTGTTCCTCAGCCCGCTGTGCTTTCGTGTCGGCGTCCTTCTTTCCGTTGTCCTTCGGTACCGGGGTTTCTTTGCGAGAGGGCGTAGGCTTCTCTTTTGGCTTCTCTTCACGGACTCTTTCAGGTTTAATAGTTCCGAGGCTTTTTTTCAAGTCTGTTCGTTTTTTCTGACTCGCCGCGTCGCGTTCCCGGAACTCCTTCAGCACCTCTTGCCTCTTCCGCTCACGTTCCTGGTGGCGTTGAAGCTTCTCAGCGTCTTTACGCAGCTTCTCAGCGTCTCGGGTTGTTTTTCCTTCCTTCTTCTTTTTCTCGGCAGCCGCTTTTGCCGTCTCGTCCTCGGCTTTTTTTCGGTCCAGGTCACGCGCAGATTCCTTGTTTTTTTTTGGCTCCGGCGCGGCACCCTTCTTAGGTTTCGTGGTTTGAACGACTGGGGAGTTTTGTTTGTTCTGAGTCTTCTTATCAACCTTCTTATCGACGTTGGGTTTCTTTTCCTTTTTCGTAAAAGCGTCCACGACAGCCTTCGCAGGCGGTTCCTTGTTTTCCGCCAGCTCCACGGACTTATTGTCCATGAACTCTTTAGCGTGCGCAATGCCCGTCAGCGCCGCCGCGCTCGCGGAACGCACGCCACCCGCGGCGACGTTCGTGACCCGCTCAACCCGGGCCTTTACATCCCCGAAACCCTTACCCAGCGCCTCTTTGCGTTCCGCTTTTCGTTGCTTTCGAGCCGAGTCAAAAACAGAGGCTTTGTCGACGACCTCTGGAGACGTGTCTCCCTTTTGCTTTCTGCCCTTCTTCCTGTCGTCGCGTCTAAACGCTTTGTCATCCACCCCGTCGCCCTTTTCCTTTTCTTGTCGTCGCGCCCTGACCGTGTCGAGTGTCTTAAGTACGGTGTTGCCGATCAAATCCACTGTGCTTTCGGTTGTTTGCTTGGCGTCTCGCAACACGGCGGACGCGTTGCGCGGCAACTCGGCCACGACTTGTTTCGTGTTGCTCCCCATCTGCTCCAAATCAGACGCGCTGTCGTCCACTTTGAGCCCGCTTTTCTGTTCCACGAAAGTCGTCACGTCTCGCACTGCGGTTTGCACTTTATTTCGCACCTCTTCAAGCGACTCAGCGACGGACCAGCCGGGTACGGGAGGTACCGCGGGCTTGGGGACCATAGGCGACTTCGGTCGGTGGTGCGTGTCATTCGGTTTGTTAGGAAGCCTAGGCGTGGTTGGTAAGGTACCAGAGGGTGGCCCTTCCGGTCGCTTGGAACCTACGGCTGCGTTCCCCTTGGATGCTCCAGGCGGTGTGCCAGGAGTCAAACCAGACGCACCGTCATCAGTCTTTGACGCCTCACCCCTCTCATTGCTGGGAACAACGACGTGCACATCAACATTCGTACCTGCCCTTGGGTCTCCACCTTCCGTTCCAGGTGTAGCCCCATTTGGACGCCCAGCAGGAGAGGACATGATGACACTGCACCCGGTCCGGACAAAGGACCGAGAGTGCGCGCGTGCCGGTCTGACTGAGTGCTCACTCGGAACGACCGAGTGGATCTGGCAACGCGTTTCAAAATCGAGTGCCAAGTAAGTGTGCCTTCCAAAATAGTCCGACCGACCTGGGAAGGGCTTGAAAGGCATCGCTTGGTTGAACGTGGGGTGCTGAAACGTAGCACTCGTGTTTTGAAAGAAGAAGTTGATCGCAAAAAATGGTTTTTGGCCATTTTGGCCATTTTGGCAACAAGTTTTTGGGGACGAGTCGGAGCTACAAAACATCGCCTCCCCTTCACCACTCTCCCTCTTAACACGCACGCCTCGCTCGACGCGTCGCGACTGTCAACATGGCTAAGGGTGCGTACATGTTACATTTGTGTTCACACCTCTTCACCGCGTTACGACGATCGAATCACTCTCAGCGCGCGTGTTCCGACGAGTACCCGTGACCGGAAAACTGACGCTTCCCTACTCTCCCCATCGTATCACAGAGGATGCAAAGGCCAAGGCCACGAAGGCTGCCAAGGCAGTTAAAAAAGGCGGTGGCAAGGTTAAGCTCTTAAAGAAGCGCTTCTCCCCCACGTTCCACAGGTACATAGGGTAGACGACGATCGAATCACGACATAGAGCGTATAGACGACACGTGCGGATGAGGGAAAAATCTCGGCATCGCACCGCCAACAGCATCGCAAAAATCCTCAAACCCCAACCCGGCCACTGACCATCCCCTCCCCTCCCCAACAGGCCCAAGACCTTCAAACAAACCCGTGCGCCTAAATACCCCCGCGTGTCCGTGCCTCCCATGTGCAAGCTCGACCAGTTCCAGGTACGTGTCGATGCGATTTCCCCGCGGTCCCGGGGACACCTAGCGCGTCGCTTTCGGTTAGGGTTTTAGGATGCAATGCTGCTGGAAAAATCGAGAAAAAGACCCGCGCAGCGAAGTCAGATACAGGGTCAACACGGAGTCTCTCTCGTAACTCTGGCAGCTGTTTAGTCATGCCGACCACGCATACGCCATTTTGGGTTTTAGTGTAGGGTCGTGTATCACTCGACCTTCCAAACAACAAGCGATGGACCTATAGACTGACCTCATCCCCCTTCCTCATTTCAATCCATCAGATCCTCAAATTCCCCCTCACCACGGAGTCGGCGATGAAGAAGATTGAGGACAACAACACGCTTGTGTTCATCGTTGACTCCAGGTCCACGAAGAAGCAAATCAAGGATGCCGTCAAGAGGATGTACGACATCACCGCAAACAAAATTAACACCTTGATCCGCCCGGATGGCGCCAAGAAGGCGTACGTGCGTTTGTCCGCGGACTACGACGCCCTGGACGTCGCCAACAAGATTGGCATCATATAAATTGCCTTAGTTCTTGTTTGGACTTACTTCTAGAGGGTGTGTGGGGTGTGTTGCGACGAAGATGGTGCGTGACGATAACTAGTGAAGTGTTGAGGGAGGTTGAATGTAACGACCGAAATCGAGACTGCATTTTTTGGATTCTTGTGTTTCATAGGTGCTCTCTCAATTTCTCGGTCACGTTGATAGCGTCGTGGTCCTCGATAGGAGTCGTTGAAAGCAAACAGATGCCTCGTTTGCAACGCCTAGAGTTCCTATCAGTCGACGCCTCGATTTCATTGGCCTATTGCTTTTTGTCTTTTTGGTCTTCTTCGTTCTGTTCTTCGACACTCGCACACGCGCCTCCGTTTCCCTGGCCGAGGAGACAGATCATACTACTGCTACGCGGTGTATTGTATGCACCTCGTCCTGTCGACACGAAAAGGAACGAAACGCACTCGCCGCGTGTGTGGTCCGAACGTACACACGTGCGTCTCGAAAACTTCGCAGGTCCAAACTCGCCTCGTGACGACGTACCCGCCACTCCTCGTCGCGCCGACGCGTGTTTAGGGTCGAGCCTCCTCGTTCGTCCCGCGCGGCGTCGTGCGGCTCGAGGGGTGCTCACCATGGGTCCGAGTAAGTCAAGGGCCAAGCCCACGCCCCCCCTCGGTTCCCTGGAGGACGCGCCGCCTCCGGTACGACGCTTGAGGTCAACTTCGGGATACCCGAGTGTGTTGGTTTCACAACAGGACGCGTCTCGAGGCGACAAACTTGTTGAGACGGAGGCGCGGGTAGAACAAGGGTTGGACTGTTTGCCCACACAGACCGACACGCCAAACGCGTCAGCTGATGTGTTCCAGGGTGCCGGCAGTACTCTGGATTTCGACGACGCGTTAGTGACGTTCGCCAGAGAAGAGCTGTTCAAGTCGTTTAATGACAAGAGCGACAGCGCCGCCTCGGGCTTCACCGGGTTGGCCAACGGAGCTGCGGAGTTGCTAACGTCTCACCCTGGCCGTGACGGTTTGACCGATCCACTTCCGGTCAACGGAACTGGGTTGATAGACGATATTGCCGGTCTCACCGGTATCAACGGCGAGAACACTGAAGCTTTAGCTCAGAGGTACGCGGCTTACGAGACGGTGCAGCGGCGCATGCGACGCACCAACTCGCGAAACTCTGGCGGGCACTTACTGCCAAACGCTCCGCCTTCTGGAACGCGCGTCCCCGTTCTTCGCGGGCAAATATCCGGCATCACCGGCCTCGATTCGCACGACACTCACTGGTTCGACGATTCCAGAGGCGATGTTTTAGTTAGAAGTGGAGGGCTGGAGTGGTTTGACCCGGGGTTGATGGGTCACGATTCAGGGATAAACGAGTCGTCCCCGCGGGCCCAGAGAGGAAGGTCGCTCAACGTCAATCGCGTCGACTCATCCTTCGACCAAGGTTTGTTCGATTATGCCCCGGCGCCGGGGAGCGTTAGTACGGGAAACATGCATTACGACTCTGGGCTGGACACCGGTAACTACGGTGTTCTATTAACTCAAGACCAGTCCTACTACGGGAACATCGAGAGTCTGAATCCGGATCAAGCTCGTCGTGGAGGATCCATCAACCGTCGGCAATCCCTGAACCAAACTAATTGCCCCATGGACACCAACTCGTTACGTTTCGGGAATATGTTGAGAAACGCTATCACGCCGGCCACACATCCCTCTACATGTACCACGAAGCGCAAACGAGCCACAACCACCAACAACCCCGCCAAGAAACGAAACACCGGAGGAGGCGGCGGTTCTCGCGGCGGCAACCGAAGCACCTCGAAATACAGAGGCGTAACGCACCACTGCCGGACCGGGCGGTGGGAGGCGCACATCTGGGAGAACGGCAAGCAGGTTTACCTTGGAGGATTCGACACGGAACAGCAAGCGGCGTTGGCGTACGACGTGGCCGCGGTGAAGTGCAGGGGAGACGACGCTGTTACTAATTTTGACATGGACGACTACGCGCATGAGCTGGCGAACTTGGAACAAATTTCAAAGGAAGAATTGGTTCTCTCGTTACGCAAGCAATCCAAGGGGTTCACGAAAGGCTCGTCGAAGTACAGGGGTGTTACACGCCACCAGAAGGGCCGGTGGGAGGCGCGTATAGGTCAGTTAGTGGGGAAGAAGTACCGGTATTTGGGGTTGTTTGATTCGGAAGAGGAAGCCGCCGTTGCGTACGATTCAGAAGCCGTGGCGCAAAAAGGATTCGACGCCGTTACGAACTTTGACCTCTCAGAGTACGCGCACGTCCTCGCCGCATCCATTAACTCAAAGAATCCTGGTTCGAAGAAAGGGACTACGGATGGGGCTGTTACAGAGGGTGTTACATATGCTAAAGGTGCTATGACGGGCAACACTACTACTGCTGACGCTCAAGCACCTCCCACTCCTTTATCCATCCAGCCCTCCTCTGCGGCCTCCGTCGCGGCGCGCGCTAAACGAGGCGACGCGATAAAGCCGGGGCCGGCGGCTGAGCTGGAGCCGAGTTTAGTCGCGACAACCGCGGTGAAGGCTTTTTTTTCTGAATCCTCATCTGCTGGCAAGAAGCAACCTCGGGAGCACGACCACACGGATGGCGCGGCTGCTGCGGCGGGAGTTGCGGCGGCGGCGGCGGCGAGAGCAGTGGCGGCGACGCGGGCAAAGACGATTTCTACTGCTGCTGACGATGAGTCCCTCGTGAAGAAAGTTTCCCCGGTACCAGATTCTGTGGAAGCTAAGGGTAGCAAACAGTCCACTAAAGACACTAACCCTCCTGACTCCCCCACTGGCACGGTTCACGCGCTTCGTTTGATGGTGGAACAAGCGCGCGCTGAGCTCGCTGAGACTAAGAAAGAGTTGGCGGAGACGAAGAAATGAGGGGGGCGAACGGGTTGGAATGTAAATGATGACGTCTGTACGGGCAAACAGTCAGGCGATGGGGAGTACGCTGAGATAAGTGGATTTGGTGAGGCAACATGTTGCAACTGCTTGCGTTCTGCACGATACGCTCTGTACCGCAATGCACTCGAGAGAACAAGAGATGTGAGGAGTATCCGATAGTATCGTATAGCGCAAGTGTTACATTCATAAAACTCGACGCTCGGTCTCTCTCAACTTCTTTGTCTTCGCCCACGCGCGCTCACGCCGGAGACGCGCAGCAAAGTAAATAATTAGAAAGGCATGGTGTCCTTGGGGAAGAACTCCTTGCCCTCCGCGGCTTGGGGGATCACCCTGAGGAGGGTCTGGACGGAGAAAACCGCGACGACGGCGAGGGGCGAGAAGAGGGCGAGCATCGCAACACCCAGGAAACCCTCACCCTGTGTGTGGAAACGAGTTTGAGAAGATAGGAAGGGGGTGCGGTTAGATACGACGGCGCGACGAATTAGACGCAAGTTTTGCACGAGCTCGGGAGCTCGAGGGAACGATGCGAAGCGCTCCGCCGTCGCGCGCGCTGGTGAGTTTGGCAATCTGTCACTGAAAGCCAGTCTGAAAAAAACGCGATCGATCGAGGTTGCCTTGATGGGGATCGCTTCGTGCTTTGATGACAGTCGCTTTCGATCTGTCGTTAACAGCAGTTGCCTACGTACCTCAACCTTGACGGATCCTTGGTTCGCCTTGGGAGCTTCCTTGGGCGCAGCCTTGCTGCCGCCGCCGACGGAGGGCGCGGAGAAGGAGGGGAGGGACAGGGAGGGAAGGCCGACGGCGAGGTTCTTGGTCTTCGTGGGGCCGGGGGCGGTGGCTTTGCCCGCGGCTTTCTTGTTCAGAAGCTCGGCGTACTCCGCCGCGGCGATGGCCTTGGCGTCGGAAGCCTTGTCCGCGATTTGGCCGATCTCGGTCATCGCGAGCGCGGGCTGCGCCATGATGGTTAGCGCCAAGGCGCCCGCGACGGCGGAGGACTTGGCAGCATCAGCGACGGAAGCCTTGGCCACGGTTTGCGTGCGCGCCTTTTTGGGGGCGGTGACGCGCGCGAGGGTAACAGGGGTGGACACGAGGGACATCATGATGTTCGTAACTTGGTCGACGTGTGCAACGTGTGCGTTAAGATGACCGCGTAACAAAGGGGGACGCGGGAAGAGCCGATGGGTGATCGCTCCGTCACGGAAATCAATTGAAGGCCAAGTGGATAATGCGGGATCTGGTGTTTTTCCCTCATTTTGAACGTCTGTTGACGGTCTGTGCACTAGTTCCGCCATCCGCATTCATCCCCACCAAATCTCCAGTTCACAAACTCGAAACCGAAACCAGCTTTGCCACGCTGGCGTACGAGTCGTCAAATTCACCGACTCTCGTGCGTCGCTTCGGCGAATTATTGACAGACTAAGCGTCATAGGGAAATTGACAACAAGAAGGCACGCTCGCCAACACACAGCTAGTATGGAAGATGCGCACAAAACAGAAATTCAGATTTCGCGGAAGCAAACAACGCCTTTTCTCGTTTTCTTCGCGGAGGCGATTCATTCCGCGCCGCGTCTCGTTCGGAGACGCCCTCGAGTCGTCGAGGGCGTCGAGTGGCGAACGGTGCACGATAGCCTCGACTGCGGAAACAAATCATCGGGCCACGGGTACGTCGACCCCGGATATCCCCGCTATCTGTCTTGTCGTCCCCACTGTGTCCTGAGTTGACACGATTCGTCCCCAGATTCGTCCCGAGAATGTGGAATCGGCAACCCCGGGACATCCCCCGCTCACCATCCCCACTCCTTTTCTATCCCCAGGTGCTTCCATCGACGAATCGACAAAACCAGCAATGTTATCCACTCCGAAACGAAACACATCCCCCCCTCTGAGCCCGACCTCGGCGCTGTCCCCGCCATCCACACCGCCCACATCACCCAATCCGCGGGCGAAAAAGGCACCCAAGAAGAATTTGTCGACCGGGACGTCAAAGAAGGCAAAGAGCTCTGGGACTTCCAGAGGCAAGAGCACATCAAAAACGACCTCGAAATCGAACAAGACACTTCGTGAAGCTGCGAAAGAAGCGCTGAGTGTGATTGCAGGTGTTGAGGCGACGCTTGGGGAGCGGGTTGAGGAGACTCCTCGAGTGAAGTCTCAATTGCGGGATTCACCTCGGATTGCCAGTCAGATTGAGACTGACAAGCATGATGAGCATACGAGGCGAGCATATGAGGCGGAGTCGGAGTCAACGCCACCTCCACAATCTGCGTCTCCACCCATAGAGCAAACAGTCACGACAAGTAAAAGACCTTCGACTCCAAAGCCGCTGTGGGACGGTCGGCCGTTCAATCCAAAGTCGAGCCCAAAAAGCACAGTCGCAAATAGCTCCCGACCGTCCACGCCGAGGGTAAATACCCCTATGAATTTGTCATCGTTAGCGGACCAACTGAAAGCAACCGTGAAAAAAACCAATAGTGGTACGTTGCGACGAGGCACGATCGTGTGTTTAGAGACCCCTAGGGTTATTAGTGGTACTAGGGTTTCCTTGAGTCGTAAGGTTGACTCGTTACCAAAAACCAAAAAAAACACACCCGCGACGCTTCCTCTTTCGCTAAACGTCTCGGGCGACGCTTCCGAGGAGCAGAAGTTACTGACTAAAAAGAAAGAGAAAGAGAAGATTGATAAAGCATTTTCGGCTGCGAAAGCACGCACAGCCGCACACGCCAGGGTACTGTCAGCTCGCGCCAAAGTAGATGAACAGCTGAAGCGGCCGCTACGCGTTAGTGCCACGTTTGACGAACAAGACGGCTTTCGCAAAACGCCGTCGTCGAGACCCGGAAGCGCGCGACACTTGTCGCAGCACGAATCGGAACACGCCCGGGCTTTGGAATCCCTATCCCGCCGTTCCACATTCTCCAGTAACTTGTTAGTCCGTAAAAAACGCGCGGATTCAATTCGACCCACCATGGCGTACGGCGAGCTGTGTCCGCTGAATTTAAAAAGTGAAAAAGAAAAATTCCTGAACGCGTGGGATGTGTACGAAAAAGGAAAGCGTTCGGGTCTTACCCCTGGGTTACCCGACGACCCGCAGTTTGCATACGCCGACCCCGAAGCCGCACGCGTTGCGATGAGAAGGTGGGGCCTTCCCTCTGATGAATACTTGCAACAAGCAGAGCGAGTCATGCAGAAGAAGAGAGCGGAGTATCCAAATACAAATTTGGAGGGAAATTCTTGCGACGATTTGGAAAACGAAGTGGACGTGAACGAAGCCGGCGAAGGAAATACTTCCTCCGACACAAATAATAATTCCTCCGACACTCCGTCCGACATTCCCTCCGACAGTCCGCACGACCTCACATCCTACGCCCACGCGGCTTGGGGCCCGAAAGTGTCGCCCCAGGCGTTGGAAGAAAGAGCGCGGCGGTACTTGGCCAAGCACGAGATCGAAGAGTTAGTCACCATCAAGTGGCACAAGAATCTGACCACACCTTCTATGACTGTTTCGAATTCCAGAGATTCCTTAACCGGTTTGAACACCGCGAGAGGAACGTTACACCTACCAACTACCGAGAGTAGTGTTACTACTACTCAGTCACAACCTTCCACAAAGTACCGGTTACACTGGATCGACGCGTTGCTGGACCACGAGATTGGGACGCACTTTACGATCGCAGCGAACGACGCCGTGCACGGCGATGACTTACGGGACTGCGGGAGCGTTTTTGGAAACGCCGGGAGCTCGATCGATGACACCAGGCGCTCCTATACGAATTCCATAAACTTTCCAAATGGTAAGAGTAAAGGGTACGGCTCGAAAGGCGCGGCGACGCACCGCGAACGCTTGGTCACGGAAGAGGGCTTGGCGTGCTTGAACACACACCGGTGTTCAAAAACGAAAATCCTCTACGGACCCGCATTAGCGTATTACACAAGATACCACGCCAGTAAGTGTTCCTTCTCAGAACTATTCAACCTACTGTCGGAACATATTCCCAGTGTCTCCGCGCGATGGAGCGCTTGTGTGAGGTCTAAAAGGGGATTAACGGATACGAAAGAAAAGAAAGCGTGCGCCAAAGACCAGTGTTACTTCGAAGGCGCGGTTCGGATTTTGGAGGCCCGTAAACTATTGGACTTTTCGTTGTTGCACTCGGGGAAGATCTCGTTAGAGGAGTACGCGGATGCGAAGCAAGCTTGGCTGCGGTACTCCACGCGGAAGGGGAATGTGCTTAGACGATTGAGTCATTCTGGTGACGATTCAAGTGACGGAGTTCATTTAAGAACATCAGCAACATCAGCAACCGCAGATGCCACGGACGCTTTCGCTGAAGAATCACGGAAGCCACTGGGGTACCTGGCGAACATCCGCGGCGGCGTTTCCTCGGTGTCGAGAGAGGACTCGTTGCGAAGTGCGTACCGTATTTATTCAAGAACAGCTAAGGCCAGTACCCGGACCGTGACGCCTCACTTTCTTGAGGATGAAGAGACATATTTAGCCGAGCTCGACGAGTTAGCGGAGGTGAATTGCATAGAAACAAAGGACGACGTCAAGACGCGGTCGGTTTGCGGGTGGGCGCCGCGACGCGGGTACGGAGGACGCGTGTTGAGTGCAAGGAGTCAGAGAGCTATAGAAGACACTTGCATGAGTGGAAAGTAGTATCAATAGATCATTACTAGTATCAATATCATGGTTCCCTTTCAACTTTCAACTGGTTCTACAATTTACCATTCTCGGTGAGCGCCAGCTCCAGCGTCGCTACTACTTCGTCGAACGTCGGCCTTCCCTTCGGGTCTTCACTCCAGCAAAGCTCCATCAGCCCTTTGTACCCCGGGAACGGTTCTTTCTGCGTATCGGAGGGCATCTCCGGCCGCTTACCTGTCATTATGCCCCACACCACGGACTGTTCCCGTAGCCCGTTGAACGGAACGTCGCACGTCCACAGCTCCCACATCGTAACGCCGAAGGAGTAGATGTCGACTTTTTCAGTCGCGCTACTCGGGTCGCTGAACAGCTCAGGGGCGGTCCACGGGAGCGTACCCCGCTGGCTCGCGATGCCTGAAGTGAAGGATCTAGGGTTGTTAATTTTATGATCGTCGCCTCCACCACCTATAGCCCCTATCGTGGTTCCCTTCTGTTGCTTCGAGAGCCCAAAGTCGGCGACTTTGCACGTCACGCCGCCCGCGATACCTAACTGCCGTGCGGTCAACACGTTGTCGCACTTCAAGTCGAAGTGCACGAAGCGTCTTGAGTGCAGGTACGCCATGCCTCTCGCAATGTCAAGCGCACACCGAGCCCTGGTCGAGGAACTCAGAAAACGCTTACCTGGTTTCTTTTTAGGTTTTAAAGGGTTTGATGCGGAGTCGTCTTTTTTGGAAGACTCCTCCGTTGCTTCAGCAATCGTCAAATTTTCAGCAACAGCGCTCTCCTCAGTGATCGTCTTCATCTCTTTCAGTTCCCGGACGTGTAAGTTGAGCAGCCGTCGAAGACTTCCGGAACGCATGAACTCCTCGACTATTCCAAGTTTGTCTGAATCGTCCACAACCCCGTAGACAAAAACTACGTTCGGGTGCTGCAGCGCCGCCATGACTTTGGCTTCCTTTAGGAAATTTTGCCGGGAAGCGAGCTCTTCGTGTAAATGCGCCTCTTCCTCGCGTTCGTCCTCAGAGGACTCACCGGAAACGAGGGCTTCATCATTAGGATTTTCTAGGGCAGCAATAAGGCTTTCGTTAGGGTTTCCACTAGGGTTTATGAGGGTTCCTGCTTGAGGGTTTACATCACTGCCCCTGGTGATCGCCTCTGTGCTTCGCCGTCGCGGGAACCTCGCGGAAGAAGTTGTCTGGTGAAGAAATTTCACCGCCACCTCCGAGCCGCGCCACAACGCCAGGTGGACCTCCCCGAAGGCTCCACCCCCTAACCTGTGCACTAACGTCAACTCACACGAAGGCACGGCTTGTAACCCAGACGTGACAGACGCCGATTCCCGGGCACTTTTGGCTTTTCCAAAGGGTTGCTCTTTGATTCGCGGCGAGTCATCGTTCGCCCGCGGAGTCATAACGACCGAGTCGTTCGACCCTGTTTTCTCAACAACAAATATTTTCAGCTTTTCTGCAGGTTTTTCACCCAGCGTCGACAGGTACCGTTCCCACTCTTCGAACAGCTCGTCGATGTCGTCGTCTCGGGTGACGCGAATCAACGTAATAGGGTCGTTGGGGTCGCGGTACACTATTCGGTGTTTTGGTATTTGATCGCTCGGCACGTCTACGAGTTCCGCGAAGGTGCTAAACGTCACGCCCCGCTTGACGCTCACCAGCCGCGTGTCTCCTCCCTTGTACTTTTGCGTGCCGTCGTCCTTGTCCAGTAGCGTACCGCCAGAGTACACGTTGGCTCGGATTTTGTTGGAGTCGTTCATGGAAGGCGTGTGTCTCAGGCTCGGCTTCTCAGCGGAAGTAACCTCATTATGTTTCGAATCATCACCACCACCATTTGCTATGACCGACCCTATGGATTCCTCAGGCCCTCCTCCTGGGTCTGTGAACGACGGGCTGCGTCTCGGTGGCTTTCCTACCGACCCCCCTAACGAATTAGACGGACTGGCGTAGATCTGTAACCTTTCCAACGCCGGTAACAGCGTGTCGTTTTCGAGGTCAATCGATTCAACTGAAGCTTTTCTCGAATGCGCCGGTCGCCGCCGCAGTTTGTCACCAGTCAACGTGTTCTTCCCCGGTGACCCCGCTAAACTTCCGCTTCCGTCATCCACGTCCAAGTGTGCCATCGCGGACGCCCCCGCGACGGCCCGAACGGCGCACCAACGTGTTCGTCGGCGCAGACGAGAGTGCCGCCGCTACACAAGAAAGGCCGCGGAAACTCGAAAATGAAAATATGTTGTTTTGGTGGACGGGATCTCTCCCCAATCAGTCGGGGGGTCGCGTGGTGACGACGGCGGGTTGTCGGGGTGGTCACTCGGGTGAAGGAGTGGTGTTTGTCATCTGGTGTAGGAGCAAACAGTCACAAACCGCGATGGCCGCCCCCTCTACGGTGATAAAGTTCGTCCGCACCCAGGGGTTGTGCATCTTAAAACAGTTACGCCTCGAGGAGAGTCTGTTCCGCGTTTCCAACGACAACTGGGTCATCGCGAACGACGGCACGGACAAGACCGCTATTGTTTTGGGCATTTCCGGAAAGCCGCACCACTTGATTGACGTTCAGCGGGCTTACGAGGACAACATACTAACAATCAAGCGGTACACCGGGGGGGGGACCGTTGTTGTTGACAAAGACACGCAGTTCGTGTCATTCATCCTGAATGGAAACACAATTCCGCACATCCAACTGTTTCCAGTACCCCTGATGCGGTGGACCAGTAAGGTGTACAAAGGGGATTATTCGACGAGTAATGACTCAAGAAAACACAGCGGTGGGGTGTTCCGCGACGTCCCGACCTGGCACGTGCACCAGAACGATTACGTCATCGGAGGTGTTAATGACGACGACGACGGAAACAATTCACAAAAACTTAAAGTCGGAGGCAATGCGCAGTCCATATCAAAACACAGGTTCACGCATCACACGAGCTTCCTATGGGCATTCAGTCCGGAGAACATGCGATACCTGAAACTGCCGAAAAAGCAGCCGGAGTACCGGGCGAACCGGCCGCACGGTGCGTTTTTAGCGCCGTTGTGTGAGTACTTGCCGGAACGGGGAGCGATGTTCGATAGGCTGCCGGAGGCGTTGACAAATGCAATAGAAAACGTGACGATTGAAATGTGTTCGCTCGCGGATGCGGAGAAGGCGGCCTCGAGTTGTGACTCAGGAAAACCCTCCACAGCACACCGGTCCACCGCAGTTGTTGATCTTGAAAAGGCGCTGTCTCTTGACTACGACGCGCGGGCACCGGTTTTACGGGAGGAGTAGCAAGGGTGGGAGTGTTATTTATTAGAGTTGTAAAAAAACACAGCGAAAAACCAAAACGTCGATGACAAAACGAATCGTGATTTCGACCGTCTATTCATGGTCTAAATACCCATATAAAGGTTCCTTTTTTTTTCGGGAAAGTCGGTTGGAGCAATCGGCGGCTTCCGTCATTCGAGGCCACGCGCGGCACGTTCGGTACTCGAAAGCCTCCCTAAGTGCCATGAAGTTCGGCCACCGGTTCCAGCAGGTCATCGAGCAAACGCACCCGAGCGTGTCGGACCAGGTATGTACCCCAAACGGACCGAGACACACGGTGGTAATTTATCCCGAACTCGCGTCGGTTATTCCGTCCCCACGGTGCATGTCCCGTCGTCCCCAACCCGAGGCACTGCACCAGATACGGCGAGACCACGAGACACACGCGACACGCACGTCGTCCAACACCCATGTTCTGACCGTCGTACACCCTCCTTCTTTCATCGGTATCGTCGAACGTCATGCACGTCACCATCCAAAAAATAGTTTCTGTGCTACAAAACATTAAAGAAATGCTTGAAAAACCTCCCCGTGGAACGCGGTGAGCACGAGGGTGGGTCATCCGGAGATGATGCCCCGGAACGGGAAGTATCGGACAGTAAGGTCGCGAGTACGTCTCAAATTCTGTCAGATGAAAAGGAGTTCACCAAGCTTTTGAACGACGAGCTTAAAAAATTCAACCGATTTTTTATGAACGCGGAGGAGGACCTGGTGATGCGCGACCGGGAACTGGGGGATGCGTTCCACAGAGTAGTTAGTCACGAAGGAAAAGAATCAGACGGCAAAGAAACAAAAACTTTGATAAAAAAGTATGCGGATTTTCACGGCGAGCTCGTTTTGTTGGAGCACTGGACGAGCTTAAATTACACGGCGCTGGTTAAGATATTGAAAAAGCACGATAAACGGAGTAGTGTCTCGCTGAGGTCGCCGTTTTTGTTATCAGCGTTACACCAGCCGTTCTACTCAACTGAAGTATTGCTGGAACTGATTAAGAAAACAGAAACGCGGTTCAAAATGCTTCACGAGTTGATACCGAAGAGCGGGGATGATGAGAAAAGTATCGAAAAACAAAGCTCGAAGACTCCTCCATCGTTAGCGCGAACCAAGGCCGCCATCTCCTGCTGGGACGGCATGAAGGACGAGGACAGCGTGAAACGGCCGTTCGGGGACGCGCCGAAAGGGATTGGGAAAAGGGCGAAAGTAACGGCTGCTTGAGGAGGGGAGGATTCAACTGTAAATATACAGCACTGTACGCACATGTAAAAGAAAATCAATTTTCAATCATCCTTGAGTTCGCCGCGTCTCGGCGGCGTCGGCAAGTTTTTTAATTTATCCACCGCGGCTTGGTACTGCGCTTCTTTAAACTCTTCAAACTCAGAATCACCCATGATTACCCCGTTCGGCTTTCGTCTTCTGCGTAACTCAGGAGGCGCGTCTAACGTTTCATCGGAGACTCCTCCGTCGCGTAACGTTTCAAAAATCAACTCGGAAACTTTTTTCGCCTCGTTTTTACTATCCTTCTTCAATGCTTCGTCCATAGCCCTTCTCCATCTTTTCGCGTTGGGTTCGCCGTAGAACAGGTTCTGTAACGGGTGGACTAGGTGTCGTATCGAAGGGACTTGATAGCCATCCTTTGTCGTTCCGAAGCGACCTCGAGTGGCGTCGCAGTACTCGCCGTACGCTTCCAATAATTTCCTTCTACTTAGACTCGTTTCTGGATTTTTATCATCCCCAAACACGTCCACATCCGCCGTCGCCAACAACCCCCACGGGTCCGCGTGGCTCTGCCTGCCGATCATCGTTCCCAGGAGAGGGAGATTTGTATCACTACCAGGTTTGCCATCTCCCTTGGCTATAGCAGCTGCAGTGTGCAAATCGACAATCCCCCCGTTCAACGCAAACGCGATTTCCGGAAATTCATTTGCCAAACCGTAAACCCATTCGTACCGCAACGGCGGCACGGTTCGGTTTTCGGCTGGTGACAATCCGTTGAGTAACGCTTTCCTGGCGTGAATTGCGAAAAACGGTCGGTTACTTGCCGATGGACACCCTTTCATCTGTTCTGAAACCGTTTCTATAAATTGGCACAGCGTATCGTAGCTATCGAAGTCGTCGACGCCGATACGGCATTTGACCGTGACCGGCGCGCCGCCGGAATGAGAACTCATCGCGTTAATGCATTCGGCGACTTGACTCGCGTCGTACATCAAGGATGCTCCAAAGTTCCCGTTGCCAGCGACTTTTGGTGAAGGGCACCCGCAGTTTAAATTAATTTCGTCATACCCATAAGGTGCGGCGACGGAACACGCTATTGCTAACAATTCTGGGTCGCTCCCGCCCAGTTGCAACGAGCTCGGGTGCCCTTCTATTGGAAAATCTAAATATCGGTCCAGCCGCGGGTGATCCGTGTGGAACAGGGTTTGATCCACCTCCATCTCCGTGTACAGCCAGGTTTTCTTTGTCAGTAAGCGCACTAGGTGGCGGAAGTGGGGGGTGGTGTACTCCATCATGGGGGCGATTGACAGGAGCTGGGGAGGGGGGGTTTGTGGGACGCGTAGGTTTGGATCGATGAAGGTTTGCCATTCAGAGTTTGCGAACGTTGGGTCGAATGCTTGTTCATTCAATCCGTCAAAGGTTTTCCCGAGCACTGTGCTTCTGTTTGGCTTTCCATTTTCGTGAGGGAAGTGCCACCACTGCGGGGCGTTCTTATCCAGCTGTAAAACACGTGAAGATGCCCATTGAACACCACCCACGGTTCCTCGCGGAAGGTTTTCGGCTCCGAAAGTTTCCTCGACTGGTTTTTTCTTGCCAGGATCAGAGGCAGCGCACCCGTCATCCTTCACTGCTGTAGACCCAACTTCCGTCACGAAGTGTCTTCGCGCTTGTGTACATTGAGACCTTAACGGGTTCACACTGCGCCAGCGCAAGCTGTGTGTTTTCTTCTTGACGTTCCGGTCCCGTAGGGTGTTCGTTTTTGCGGTGTGATGCGCTCCGCCGCCGCCGACTGCATTGACAAATCCTGTACCCGACCGCACACCCCTAACTACTCGCCCATACGGCGCGAACGACCGCCCTGTGGTAACCGATATCGCGCCGCGGAGCATTGCTTAACACGCGGTGGTGTGCCGCGGCGAAGGACAACACGACGCGACGTCGGGAGTGACGGAGCGTGTAGGGATTGAAGTGAAGACGAAGTGAATACACTTTTTCGATGAACCTTCCACTGAAAAACCTTAACTTCAATAAAGTGAATTACAATCGACCTACTCCTCTACCTTTCCTGAAGCACGATACTTTCGTTCAACGTCTTCACAACGGCATCCGCGGCTTGCATGCCATCTACTGCGGCGGAAACGATACCCCCCGCGTACCCCGCGCCCTCCCCCGCGGGAAACAATCCAAGCGCGCTGACCGACTGCCCGTCGGATTTATCCCTCACAACACGAACGGGCGACGAGGTCCGCGCTTCCGGGGCGTGTAACAGCGCTTCATTCCCCGCGTACCCCGGCATCTGCATATCAAACGCCTTTAAGCTTTCCTTAATAGCGTTAGTTATTTGCTCTGGGTATAGTAAGTCTAACCGGGCAGGCTTTACGCCTAGCCTGTAACTGGATTTGGGCAACGACGTGGAGTCTGATACTTTTCCGGCTAAAAAATCGGGAACTGTCTGGACCGGAACAACTAGGTTTCCTCCACCCATTGTCGCGGCGGTTTGTTCGATTTTACGCTGGAAATCGAGGCCGAGTAAAGGGTCTCGGTTGTGAGGTTCTGACTGTTTGCCAGTAGTGGAATATGAATCGTCACCATCATCGTCACTAGTTGAATTATCTTCCTCAACATACCTTTTCGCATCCTGAAACGAAATCGTGCTCACCAACCCGCTGTTCGCCCACTCAGAGTTGCGCTTCGAAAAGCTCATCCCGTTGACGCACAGCTCTTCTGCATTTGTGCTAGTCGGAACGATCTGACCGCCAGGGCACATACAGAACGAGTAACATGCTCGGGATGAGGTTTCGGTAGCTTTAGACTGTTTGAAACTCGAATCTTCCTCCGGTCCGACGCACGTGTGCGCTAGCCTGTAATCCGCGACAGGCAACTTTCCTTTCCCTCTTTTTACTTCATCGCCCGCGAGCTCTTCCCCGTATTGCAGCTTGTCTAACAACGCTTGCGGGTGTTCTATCCGGAACCCCGCGGCGAAGGGCTGGTACTCCAGTTTAATGTTCGATGAGTGCATGCCTTCGAACAGTGAACGCGCGCTGTGCCCGGAGGCGAGAATAATCTCAGAACAATTTATGGTTTCAGTTATTGAGGAGTCAGTTCCAGACTGGTCATCCATAGGACGATTCGTCGTGGTTTCCAGCCCAACCACGCGTTTCGAGCGGGTAGAGGTGTTACGTCCACTGCCATCCGTAAAACTTCCATCGACATCTTCAAACAGAATGTTGTTCACGGTTTGGCCGAACCGTATGTCGCACCCGTTGTCGAGTAAATACTCGCGCGCGTTTCGTAAAATTCTCACCAACCGATCTGTCCCGAGGTGAGGTTTTCCTGAGACTAGAATGCCCTCAGGCGCGCCGAAGGCAACCAGGGCTTTCAATACTGACCGCACGTCGTCCCCATTGCGTCCTATCCTAGTGGTGAGCTTGCCGTCACTCCACGTCCCCGCGCCGCCTTCACCGTAGCAAAGATTGGAATCTTCGTTTAATTTTCGTCGAGCGAAAAGAGCGCCGATGTCGCGGCCTCTGCCTTCCACCGGTTGACCTCTTTCCAGCACCGTCACGGGCACGCCCTGTTCCACTAACGCCAAGGCGGCGAATAACCCGCACGGGCCTAGACCAACGATAACGACTCTGTCATTAGAATCATCTTCTTGAGTTAATTTCGAGTCATCGAGGGAACCGTCAACCGTCTCGTCGTCGAGAAGTTCATCCTCGTCGAAGTACCCTTCCACGTTGAATAATCCTCCTGATGACGAATCGGTCATCATCGATTCTTTAGTTGATAACTCATCACCCATACCCTTCTCCTCCCCCTCGTCGTCCCACCCCTTCGGCGTACGTTCCCGTCGCTTCGCCAGTAACCCAATAATCGGCGGTTTTATGGAACCGGTGGCTACTACTGCTGAATTAACACAGGTGTCGTCGACGTCGATGACATATTTAAACACCGGCGGGACTTTCCTGGCGTCGCAGGACTTTCGAATCAATCGAATCCCGTACCCATCGCCGTCTCGCAATAAATGCGTACCGTCGTCTCGAAAGCCTTGGAGTTCGGGTAAACCTAGTCCTAATGCCACAGCATCTCTTATCGCGTCCGTGACTTCGTACGAATCCTTTCCCGGGTCTTCGGTGAGCGACACGGAGACGCCGAACAGGCGCCAGGCGGTGGAGCCGTCGGCGGTGACGTCCAGTTGTTTCTGTTTCTGTTTCGCGTCATTCTTGCCTCTGCCTCCCCTCCCGCCTCGTCCACCTCTACCCCTTCTTTTACCCGGCGTGACTTCTACTGGGGGCTTGCCTTTCGAGGAGCCGCCTCGGCCTCCCCTTCCGCCCCGGCCTCCCTTCCCTTCCCGTCCTCCGCTCTTCCTTTTGCCTCCGTCGGATTTCCGTTCACCGCCGCTGTTTTCGCCCCCGCCGCTCCCCGCATCACCACCGCCGCGTTTCGGTTTCTCATCAGCATCCGATAAACCAGGCCAGTTGGAGGCGCGTGCGACTAGCTGTGATGCTCTAGGCGTCGATGCACTGAGGTCCGCGAAACTGCAGGGCGTGAAGCTCACGACGGGGATGGCCGCGTCGCCCGATCGGAAACGCGTAGCGGCGGTGGTGCTGATTGGATGTGCGCGACACTCTACGACCCAACCTCCAAGTCCGCTGCGCTTCGTGGCCCGTGTCGGTTTGGCGGAACATCCCAAACGCGCCCGAGTGAGGCCAACGCTCGGCGCGGTCGCCGAAAACATCGCGAAAGATTGTGCGGGGGGCAGTGACCAGCATGCGGCGGCGTTGCCCTTTTTGACCCATTTAGCATCTGCGACGCGTCGAGTCGCGAGAGAATCCGGGTGTCATTTTCAAGGGCACTCACCCACCTCTGCTGCTTCGCTTCCGATGTCGGCGCGCGCGCTGTCGCGGCTGTCGCGGTTGTCCAGAAACGCACGCCAAACGCCGAAGCCCGAACCCGGCGAGTTTGCGCGTGCGATGGGTGGTAACACTGGTCCTTTGCCAATTTGGGCTT
>MDSY01093902.1_pt1 | contig 20896 bp, 23 predicted proteins | sample 811131 | NCBI WGS metagenome assembly MDSY01 (sample SAMN05326643, study PRJNA326480) | marine metagenome | isolation source: seawater | place: Atlantic Ocean: South West | collected 2010 | reverse complement strand
TGTTGGTATTGGAATTGATCGTATAGCAATGTTGTTTATTGATACACGATGGATTAGAGATGCTATTCTTTTCCCAACATTGAAATCAAAGAAATGAATTTTATATTCCTTGTCTTAAAGAGGTTATTCTTATCTAAGCAGAGTAATTTTTTTTTCAGAATAACAAATATCGTATCAATTGTTAGTTTAGCAATTGGTATTGCATCGCTTAATATAGTATTAAGTTCAGTGTCAGGTTTTGAGAATAAAGTTTTTGATAAATTATCCAATATCAATGGATACTCTACAGTTAACAATTTATTTGAAGATACTTTTAATAAATTAGATACTCCATTACCAGATATAGTTGAAGATAATGAATCTTTAATATTTGAGTATATTGAAAAACCTGCCATAATAAAATCAAAACACAATAGTAATAATATTATTGTTTATGGATTAAAAGAGAACGATTTTGGTCATCTTTCTCTTTTTGAAAATATCAATCATAAAGAACTATCTACGAATGATGTTGTTATAGGTAAAGAGTTAGCTAGTAAATTAAAAGTTAAGAAAGGTGATCCATTAATATTAATAAATCCTGTATCAAATAAATCAATATTAGATAACAATAAATTTTTATTTTTAAAAATTAGAGATATTTATTCTTCTGGTATTTATGATTACGATTCACGTTTGGTGTTTATGTCTTTAAGTACAGTTCAATCTCATTTCCAAATTGATAATCATATTAGCGGTTGGATGATATTCGACAATTCGGTTACTCTAAATGAATTAGATTTATTATTTCATCAAACTAACTTAAAAGATAGACATGCTGAATTATTTAGATGGATTGATACTCAAAAGTGGCCAATTATATTTATTTTTAGTCTGATTGCTTTAGTATCTTATTTTAATCTGTTAAGCTCAATAAATATTCTTTTCTATGAGAAAAGATTTAATCTTGCAATTATGAAAACATATGGCATGTCAAATAAAAAATTGGCATTTATGTTTACACTGCAAGGTATTTTATTAGCTTTGATTGGATCTATTTTGGGAATAATCTTGTCTTATCTCATTGTTATTTTACAAGAAAAATTTCATATTATTTCACTACCAGAGAATATCTATTATGTTAGTTATTTACCTATGGTGTTCAGTGCAAAAGAGTCTTTTTATATTTTAGGAGTGAGTATAGTATCTAGCATAATATTTTCATCGTTTGCACTATCACAAATATTATCTATCAACCCATCAAGGATTCTTAAAAACTAATGAATATAATTTTTCTAGTAGCAAAAAGATTTTTGATGTCCCGAAACTTATTAGAAGGAGGAATGATAAATATTGTTTCATTTCTTGGTTTATTTATTGGTTCAATATCTATTGTATTATCCCTTGCTGTTTTAAATGGATTTCAAGATGTTTTAGGAAACGAAACTAAGAAAATATATGGAGATTATATTTTATTAGATTCTAATAAAGATGCTATAGGAAATATTAACAATGATTTTCAGTATTCACCATTTTATGAAGAAGAATTTTTTATTCTAAACAACAAAAAACAATCATTAATAAAATTAAAAACTATTTTTTCAGATAAGATTGACAATTTCTATGACTTGAACAGATCTAATGATATGCCTATAAATAAAAATGATATTATTATAGGAAATTCTTTATCTGAACGTATGAATATAAGTATTGGAGATTCAATATCTATATATGATACAAATATTTCTATTAACAGTTTAGCAGTTATTAAAGATCAGCAGTTTTTTGTTAAAGATATATATCAAAATAGAATTTTACGATCTGATGAATTTCTAGTTTTTAGTGTTTTTGATGAAGAAAATCTTCCAAATGAATTAAGTGGTATAGAATTATTAGGTAATGTTGATATATTGAAAAAGGAATATTCTAAAGATAAGCTAATTTCATGGCAGGATAGGAATAGGCAGCTCTTTGATGCAACAGAAATAGAAAAAAAAATCACTTTTTTTACCTTGTTTCTCATTATTATTGTTGCTTCTTTTAATTTATCATCTTCCATTGTACAAATTTCTACAAAGAAAACTAGAGAAATGGCAATTCTCAATGCTTTTGGCATGAATGAAAGAAGTATGTCAATAATATTTCTTGTTTATGGATATTTATTGTCACTTACTGCTATTGTTTGTGGGATATTAGCAGCATTATTAATTGTTATTATGCAAGATCAATTTGGATTTATTGTTTTAAATCCAGAATTTTATTTAATAGATAAGCTTCCAATGGAAATTAGTTTTAAAGAAATTTCGATATTGTTATCTTTTTCAATAATTATTATTGGAATTTTTATATCTCTTCCTTTATTGCTGATGAGAAAAATTAATCCTATAATACTAATTAATAAAAACATATGATATTATCAGTAAAAAATCTTAAAAAATCATATAATGATGGTGAGAAAAAGCTGGCAGTCTTAAAAGACATTTCTTTTGATTTAAAAAAAGGATCTATACTAACTATAAAAGGACCTTCTGGATCAGGGAAATCTACTCTTTTGAGTTTGCTGGGAACTTTAGATACACAGGATAGCGGTAATATTATTATTAACGATAGAAATTTAAATGAATATGATAACTTTTCAGAGATTCGCAATAGTCATATTGGTTTTATTTTTCAGTTTCATAATCTTATTCCAGAGTTAAATGTTACTGAAAATATTTGTGTTCCAGCATTCATTTCAAACAAAGTAATTGATCATAATTTTCTAAATACACTTTTTGAGTATTTTGAACTCACTAATAAAGAAAATTCATTTCCTTTAGATTTATCTGGAGGAGAAAAACAAAGAGTATCTGTTATGAGAGCTGTAATTAATAAACCATCTATCATTATAGCAGATGAACCAACTGGAAATTTAGATGAGAAAAATGCTTTTAAATTGATCGATTTATTTAAAAAATTAAATAAAGATTTTGGATTAACTTTTATAATTGCTACCCATGATAATAAAGTGTTTGATATTGGTCATCAAAAGATGGAATTATCTGATGGAAAGCTTTTAAATCTTTAAAATATCCCAATTTAAGCCATATTGTCATATTTATATATCAATATGACATATATATAGTATTGGCATACTCTTTGCAACAATAATACCAGAAAATAAATTTTATAGGAGAAATTATGGGAAAAATTATTGGAATAGATTTAGGTACAACAAATTCTTGCGTTTCTGTAATGGAAGGCGGAGAGCCTACGGTTATCACAAGTCCTGAGGGAGGAAGAACAACTCCTTCTGTTGTTGCCTTTACAGAAAAAGGCGATCGTCTAGTTGGGGAACCAGCAAAACGACAATCAGTAACTAATCCAATCAATACAATTTATTCAATCAAAAGATTTATTGGTAGAACTGCTTCTGAAATTAAAGGAGATACAAAAGAAGTTCCTTATGATATATCTACAAAAGGGAAAAAAGTAATTGTTAAAGCCAACAATAAAGAATATCAACCGCAAGAAATAAGTGCAATGGTATTGCAAAAAATGAAACAAATGGCTGAGCAACATTTAGGAACAGACGTCACGGACGCTGTAATTACAGTGCCAGCTTATTTTAATGATTCGCAAAGAAAGGCTACCAAAGATGCTGGTAAAATTGCTGGCTTAAATGTTAAAAGAATTATTAATGAGCCTACAGCCGCATCATTGGCTTATGGTTTAGATAAAAAGAAAGATGAGAAAGTAGCTGTATTTGATTTAGGTGGTGGTACATTTGATATTTCTATATTGGATATAGTTAATGATGAAGGTCAATCAATTGAAGTCAATGCTAGTAATGGTGACGGTAGATTAGGTGGAGATGATTTTGATCAAAAGATTGTTGATTGGCTAGCTAATGACTTTAAAGAAAAAGAAGGTATTGATTTACGTGAAGATCCGATGGCACTTCAACGTTTAAAAGATGCTGCAGAAAATGCTAAAAAAGAACTCTCTTCTTCAACAAGAACAGAAATCAATTTGCCATTTATTACTGCTGACTCTTCTGGGCCTAAACATTTAAATACAAGTTTAACTAGAGCAAATTTTGAAAAATTAGTTTCTGATCTTGTCGAAAGAGTTGTTGGTCCGTGTAAACAAGCATTAAAAGATGCAAAATTAACTGCAAAAGACATAGATGAAGTTATTCTTGTCGGAGGATCAACAAGAATTCCTTGTATTCAAGAACAGGTAAAGAAAATTTTTGGAAAAAGTCCTAACCAAAGTGTTAATCCTGATGAAGTGGTTGCTCTTGGCGCTGCAATACAAGCAGGTGTTCTTGCTGGTGATGTAGAGGATGTATTGTTACTTGATGTAACTCCTCTAACATTAGGCATTGAAACTCTTGGTGGGGTTTCTACACCATTGATTGAGAAAAATTCTACAATTCCAACACAAAAATCTCAAATTTTTAGCACTGCAGCAGACAATCAACCAGCTGTAGAGATTATTGTTGTTCAAGGTGAAAGACAGATGGCAGTTGACAATAAAACCATTGGTCGTTTTCATTTAGATGGGATACCTCCTGCTCCAAGAGGGGTACCTCAAATTGAAGTATCTTTTGATATTGATGCTGATGGTATTCTTAATGTAAAAGCAGTAGATAAAGCTTCTGGAAAAGAACAAAGCATTCGAATAGAAGCATCAAGTGGTCTTTCTGATGAAGAAATTGAAAAAATGGTTAATGATGCGAAAAAACATGAATCAGAAGACAAAGAAAAGAAAGAACAGATCGATACAAAAAATCAAGCTGAGCAATTGATTTATCAAACAGAAAAACAGATGAAAGATCTCGATGATAAATTAACTGATGATGATAAAAAAGATTTAAATGCAGCTTTAGATAAATTAAAAGAAGCAAATAGTTCAACTAATGTTGACGATATTAAATCAGCAATTGAGAATCTTAATTCTATATGGAATACAAAAGCTTCAAATATGTATCAATCATCTAAAGAATCACCTCAAGATTCATCGCAAGCAGATGTGAAAGAAGATAGTAACAAAGCAAAAGATGACAAAAAAATTGAAGATGCTGATTTTGAAGTTGTAGAAGAAGATTAGATTTTTTATTTAGATATTAATTGTTACTTTTTGATACAATGAGCATCTATAAAAGGATTCTAAGATTTTTTTATGCTTTATTCATATTATTTCTAATTTTATTTGTTGTATCAGCAGGAATTGTTTATAAGCAACTTTCTTCTGGCGTGCAATATACATTTGATGGTGCTCTAAATAACGAAGAGATTTCAAAAAATTATTTCGTTACTGTGTATGAGCCCTCTTTTTATCTAGGCCTTGAGAAGAACGGTAAGATTTCATTAAATATAGAAACATCTAGCGGAAAATTTTATTACCAGAAAGACAGTCTAGCGATAAATATATTTTCAATTGATAAAGCAAACATTCAATCTGAAATATCAATTCGAGATGTTTTTTATCTTGCTTCTAAATTGGCAAGAGATGAAAAAATTGATAAAAGAATAGTTGATGAAGTTTATATTGATATTAAGCGTCCAATAGCAAATCTTCAGTCTATTGAATATATTAATGATTCATTTTTAGAAGATATTAATATCAAAAGAGAAGATTCTCCGTTAGGAAATCTTGCTAGGAAGTATTTACCAAAAATATTGATTAGAACCTCTAATGATAGTAATGGAAGCGTTGTTGATGGTGCTTGTACATACTACGTGGGTTCAGTAGTTGATTGTCCAATTGTATTTGAATTTACTGGCAATGCCTACTTTAATCCTTCTAATAAGTTTTCACTTGATTCTTTTAGGCTTCATTTAGTATCAGAAAGAGACTTTAATGCTAGCTATATAGGAGCATTGTTTGATGATGTTCGTTCGATGGGCTATACTAAAGATAATGAAATTAGAAAAGATATTATCAAATCTAGATACAATAGAAGAGAAGCTGAATTGGAAGACGATACTGAGAAAATAAAAATATTAAATAAAGAATTAGAAGATATAAAAATTAAACTAAAAGAAAGCTCATCTCTCAATTTAATATATGAAAAGCAAAAAGGAGATGATTTGCCTTCTTTAAATGGTTTCATAGATATCAAAAATAGCAAAATGCATCTTAAAACATTTCCTGCTGATTTAAAACCAGAACCAATTAGAGATTTTAGTTTACAACTTCAGATTAAAGACAATATTGGATCTATTAATCTTGATGGTTTGATTGCTGATCCTAAAGTAAGATTAAAATTTCAAAAAGAACTTAATTTGCAAATTACAGGAAACATAAATTTTTCTAAAATTTTGGAACCAGGGTTAGATTTGTACGTAAATGCTAGTGATATATATTTTGCTTTACTTGACAACACAAATCTTAATGGTATTGCAGATTTATTCGTGACAATTAAAGGGCAAAATGTATTAGATTTAAATGGAAAAGTTGATATCAAGAAAAGTAATGGATTTTTGGCTCCATTAAAAGATAGTACTTTTGAATTAAAACATAATTTGAACAAGGAAAAAAATGGATAAAGCTTCATTAAAGTTATTGAACAAAAAAATAGAGAAAAATTCGGGATTTATTTTAGACCTGAAAGAAAATATAAGTAAAGTTATCGTTGGCCAAGATGACCTTATTAATAAAATTTTAATTTCTATTATATCTAATGGACACATTTTACTCGAAGGTGTTCCTGGTTTAGCAAAAACTCTTACTATTAATACTATTGCGAATCTTATTAATGCTGATTTTAAAAGAATTCAATTTACACCTGATATGTTACCTGCTGATTTACTTGGAACGTTGATATATAATCAAAAAACAGGTGATTTTATAACAAAAAGAGGTCCAATATTTTCTAATATTATCTTAGCTGATGAAATAAATAGAGCACCGTCTAAAGTGCAAAGTGCACTACTTGAATCTATGCAAGAGAGACAAATTACAATTGGAGAAGAAACATTTAAATTAGATTTACCATTTTTAGTATTAGCAACACAAAATCCTATTGAGCAGGAAGGAACTTATCCGCTTCCTGAAGCACAAGTAGATAGATTTATGTTAAAAGTCTTGGTTGACTATCCATCTATAGATGATGAAAAAGAAATTTTGAATAAAGCGGCTAAAACCAATACAAATACAAAATTGAAATCTGTTGTCAATTGTAAGAAAATTTTAGATGCACAATCTCTTATAAACGAAATTTTTATTTCTCCAAAAATTTTGGATTACATTCTCAATGTTGTATTTGCTACAAGAAATCCTGAGAAATTTAAACTTGCTAACCTTAAAGATTTAATTAGTTTTGGTGCTTCTCCTAGAGCATCTATAAATCTAGTATTAGCAGCTAAAGCCAATGCCTTTATAAGTGGAAGAGGCTATGTTATACCTGAAGATATAAGGTATATAGGAAAAGACGTTTTAAGGCATAGAATTTTGTTATCTTATGAAGCAGAAGCTGAAGAGATTACATCAGAAGAAGTTATTGATCAATTATTTAAAGAAATTCCTGTACCGTAATCTATATATATGTCTAAAGACATTCTAAAAAAAGTCCGTCAAATTGAGATTAGAACGAAGAATCTTGTTAATGATTTTTTTGGAGGAGATTATCACTCTAATTTTAAAGGACGTGGTATGACTTTTTCTGAAGTGAGAGAATATCAAGCAGGAGATGATGTTAGATTTATTGATTGGAACGTTACAGCAAGAACTGGTAAGCCATACATTAAAATATTTGAAGAAGAACGTGAATTAACTGTTCTTCTTCTTATTGATGTTAGTAGTTCAGGCGTATTTGGTTCCAAAAACACTTTGAAGATTGATTTAGGCATTGAAATAGCTTCTGTTCTTGGATTTTCTGCTATTAAAAACAATGATAAAGTAGGGCTCGTTCTTTTCAACGATCATATAGCAAAATATATTCCTCCAAAAAAAGGAAAATCACATGTTTTAAGGTTGATTACTGATTTAGTGAATTATGACTATGATGATAATCAAAATAAAACATCTATAAAAAATGTTCTGGAGTTTGCTAGTAGGGTCTCTAATAGAAAAAGTGTTATTTTCCTTATATCAGATTTTGTGGATGATAATTTTTGGTCAGAACTGAAGCATCTTAATTTTAAGCACGATTTAATTGGTATACAGATTTATGATTTTTTTGAAGAAGCATTCCCCAATCTTGGCTTAATAGAAGTTCATGATTCTGAATCAGGTGAAAAGATTTGGATTGACACTTCTAGTAAAAAGAATCGAAAAAATTTTTCCAAATATTTCAAAAAAAATTTAAAAGAATTTTCTCAAAAATGTAAAAATATGGGTTTTGACCTAATTCAGATTGGAACTAATCAAGATTATATTAAAATATTAACCCATTTTTTTAAAAAGAGAGCAAAGCGCATATAATCCATGAGGTATACTTATATATTATTTTTCATATTATTGTCTAGTTGTTCAGATATTAATAAAGATATATACTTTCAATATTCTATTGATACAACCAACGTTGAAATTGGTTATCCTTTGCATTTAGATATTGATATAGAAAATTTAGATAACAGTTATAAGATACTTGAAAAAGGTTGGGCAGATTCTTCAGATTGGATTTCTGATTCTTCTATGGTTATTATTAAAAGTTCTAATATTGATTCCTTAGATGGCTCCTATCATATCGCTTTTGAAATAACTTTTTGGGATACAGGAAAAGCAATAATACCACCTTATTTTTTAATAATTAGCCCAAATGATTCCATTGAATCAAAGACATACAATACTGAGTATATTAAAATTAATATCCAATCTGTTCTTTCAAATGAAGAATATGATATCGAGCCAGACAAACCTATTAGGAAGATAAATCTTCCTCGAAACTATAAACAGATTTTTGCTTTATTTTTTATCATTATTTTGTTGTTTTTTATTGTTTATATATTGACTAGTCGCAACAAAGGTAAGAAATTTTTTCAAAAAGTTTTTTTCAACTATAATCCAAGAGAGGATACAATCAAAGCAATCGATGATATCAAATTAGATGTTTTATCAAATAAAGAATTTTATGAATCTTTATCTATTCTTTTGAAAAAATTTATAGAAAATGAATACTATATTATCGCACATGAAATGACTTCAATTGAATTAAATGATTTTTTTGAAGATAAAAATTTATTTGATTTGTTAGATCATATTGATTCTGTAAAGTTTGCTAATAAAGAGTATACTATTTCTCAAAGAAAAAAAGATTTAGAATTAGCAAAAAAATTTGTAAGAAAACTACTATAAACCAATTAATTTTCAGCTATGGCAACTACAGCAGATATAAAAAATGGTTCTATATTATTACATAAGAATGCTCGTATGAAAGTGGTTGAGTTTCAGCACGTGAAACCTGGTAAAGGCCCTGCATTTGTAAGAACAAAATTAAAAGATATTAAAACTGGAAAAATTATTGATGAAACTTTCAATTCTGGTGTTAAGCTTGAATTCTTAAGAGTTACTTCCAAAAAATTCCAATATTTATATCAAGATACAGATAGTTATATTTTTATGGATAACAATACATTTAATCAAATAGAAATTGCTCATTCATTGATGGAAGACAATCATTATTATATTAAAGAAGGTGATAGCATTGAGATTGTTTTTGATGGTGATGAAATTATTAATATTAATTTACCTCCAAAAGTAGAATTGAAAGTAGTTGATACAGATCCTGGTTTAAGAGGAAATACTGCAACAAATGCAACAAAGCCGGCAAAAATGGAAACTGGTTTAGAAGTCCAAGTACCTCTTTTTATTAATGAAGGAGATATTTTAAAAATTGATACTAAGTCTGGCGATTATTCTGAAAGATTAAAAAGTTAATTTTATGTGGAAAGACAAATTAAAAGAAGTTATTTATATTTTAGAAAATAGCAATATTAATGAGATTGAAGTTCGTTTTTGGTTTAGTAAGATAAAGGTTACTAAAGATGCTCCAATGATCAATACTGATGCTGAATCTTTTCCAAAGCAACCTGTTGCTAAAGTAGAAGAACTTTCTTCAAATGAACCACTAGAAACTAATGAAATTTCAAGCTCAACGCCTTCAGATACATTCACTGTTAGATCTCCTATGCCTGGAACGTTCTATTCTTGTCCAGATCCTGAATCTAAGCCTTTTGTAGAAATTGGTACAAAAGTCAATGAAGGTGACACTCTTTGTATTATTGAAGCAATGAAGATAATGAATGAAATTCAATGCGAAAAGAGCGGAACAATTAAAGAGATTATGATTGAAGATGGAAACCCAATAGAATTTGATCAACCTCTTTTTATCGTAGACTATTCTGATTAAATATTTATGTTTAAAAAAATACTGATTGCAAATCGAGGTGAAATTGCCATAAGAATTATTCGTGCATGTAAAGAGATGGGAATTAAAACTGTCGCAGTTTATTCAAAGCCAGATGAATTTTCTTTACATGTTAAGTTTGCTGATGAAGCAATATGTATAGGAGAAGGCCCTCCAATAAAAAGCTATTTAAATATTCCAAGAATTATTGCAGCAGGAGAAATTACTAATGCAGACGCAATTCATCCTGGCTATGGTTTTTTAGCAGAAAATGGTCAATTTAGTCAAATATGTAAGGATAATAATTTTTCTTTTATTGGTTCAGATGGAGATATTATAGAATTAATGGGAAATAAAGTGAATGCAAGAAATGTTGCAAACGAAGCCCAAGTTCCAATTATACCTGGAAGTGAAATTGCTGTTAAGGATATTGATGAATTAACTGAAATATGCAATAATATTGGCTATCCAGTAATGTTAAAAGCTTCTGCAGGAGGAGGAGGAAAAGGTATGCGTATAGTTTATGAACCATCCATGCTTGAACAATCTTTTTCTATAGTAAAATCTGAAGCCGATAAAGCATTTAATAATGCTGATATATATGTAGAAAAATTTGTCAAAGATGCTCGACATATTGAAATTCAAATTATGGGTGATAAATTTGGAAATTATATTCATTTGGGTGAGCGTGAATGTTCTATCCAAAGAAATAATCAAAAATTAATTGAGGAATCACCATCATTTTTTATAGATAAAAATTTAAGAAATACACTCGGTCAAAAAGCAATTGATTTAGCAAAATCTGTAAAATATGTTGGTGTAGGTACAGTAGAATTTTTAGTAGATGATGATAGAAATTATTATTTCATAGAAATGAATACAAGAATTCAAGTAGAACACACCGTGACAGAAATGGTTACAATGCTTGATTTAATTAAAGAACAAATTAGACTACATCATGGCGAAGAGCTTTTGATTAAACAAGATATGATTTCTATGAAAGGGCATTCAATAGAATGTAGGATTAATGCAGAAGATCCATTTAATAATTTTATCCCTTCTCCTGGAAAGATTGAATCTCTTCATTTCCCTGGCGGTATTGGAATTCGCATTGATTCGCATGTATATGCAGGGTATGATATACCTCCTTTTTATGATTCTATGATTGGAAAATTAATTGTTCATGCTAGTAATAGAAAAAAAGCTATTACTAGAATGAAAAGAGCCATAAAAGAGACAATAATAGAAGGACCTAATACTACTATTCCATTGTTGGAGAAAATCCTTTTAAATGATGATTTTATTAATGGTAACTTCAATATAAATTTTTTAGATAAATTCTTGAAAGAAGAATCAAATACACAAGATTCAGATTTATTAGAAAATGATGAAGAAAAGGGAGGAAATAATTGAATACACCAGACAATTTATTTTATACATCAGAGCATGAGTGGATTAAAATTGATGGAGAAATTGCAACAATAGGAATTACTGATTTTGCTCAAAGCGAACTAGGTGATATAATATTTTTAGAGTTTCCAGATTTAAATTCAGCTTTTAAAAAAGGGGATATTTTTGGCACGATTGAAGCAGTTAAAACTGTTTCTGATCTTTATATGCCTATTGATGGTGAGGTTTGCGAAATAAATGATATTTTAAACGATAATCCTGAAAAAGTGAATGAAGATCCATATAGAGATGGTTGGATGGTAAAAATAAGGATTGATAAAAATGTTGCTTTAGATGGATTGCTCGATGCTCAAAAATATAATCAATTAATAACATAAAATGTTGCCATATATAGATGATTTTTCTCGAATTTTGAAAATTGAAAGAAATTATTCTAACAACACAATTAATTCATATCTTTCTGATTTAAAATCTTTTAACAATTTTTTAGAAGACAACAAAATTTCTTTTAAAAGATTAAGCAATAAACATACAAAATTATTTTTTAGAAGTTTATCAGATAAAAAATTTTCACCAAGAACAATTAAAAGGAAGCTTGCTTCTCTTTCATCTTATTTTAGTTTTTTATTAGATAGAGAAGTAATTAAGGATAATCCATTAAATGGTATTTTTATTCCAAAAATTCCTAAAAGATTACCAGAGATTCTTACTTTTAATGAAATAAATAACGTTTTTTCAGTATCTGAGAATGGTAAAAATGAAATCTTATCTATCAGAGATAGATGCATATTAGAGATGCTATATTCTTCTGGGTTGAGAGTAACAGAAGTATGTGATTTGAAGTTGAATAATATACAATTTGATTTAGACTTAATACGTTTCTTTGGTAAAGGAGATAAGGAGCGAATTATCCCATTAACATACTATGCAAGGAAGTGGCTTGATAATTATATTAAAAATTCTAGAATAATTTTGTCTTCAAAATTCAACAAAACGACAAATCACGTTTTTCTAAGTAATAATGGCCTTCCTTTGACAAGAATGTCTGTTTGGAGACAGGTTAAAAAATATATTGACTTAGCGGGGGTAACAAAAAAAATATCCCCTCATAGTTTTAGACATTCATTTGCTACTCATTTAATTGATGGAGGCGCAAATCTCATCGAAGTTCAAGCGTTATTGGGTCATGCTGATATATCTACAACAGAAATCTATACCCATCTTTCTAGAGAATTTGTAGAAACTGAATACATGAAAGCTTTTGAAAAAGATAGGAATTAACTATTTTTCGATATGGGAATAATATTCTTAGAATATGAAGCACAATTAATTATCATTCCATGTATTTTATTTGCGCTTACTCTACATGAATATGCGCATGCTAGATCGGCCTATTTACTTGGAGACAACACTGCTTATTATCAGAATAGGATGAATGTAAATCCATTAAATCACTTAGATCTTTTTGGAACCCTTGCAATATATTTATTAGGTATTGGTTGGGCTAAGCCAGTTCCAGTAAATATGAGCAATTTATCTAATCCTAGAAGAGATATGATGTTAGTTGCTATAGCTGGGCCTGCTTCAAATATTTTTTTGGCACTTATCGGTAGTGTAATATTTAGATTACACGCTATTCTAGGATTATCAGAATCATTGACTATGGCTATAGCATATTTTATTTTTATAAATCTTATATTGGCTTTTTTTAATATGATTCCAATTGCACCATTAGATGGGTCTAGAATACTCCCTTTGTTTATTCGCAATCCACGTACTTTATATCAAATTGAATATTATGGTCCAAGAGTATTAATAGGGTTAATCTTATTATCTTGGTTTACCTTTATTGATTTTTTCTATATTATTCTTTTTCCTGCAGTGTATATTTCTTACTTCCTTACTGGCGAGAACTTACTTGAATATATAAGCCCTTTATTTTCTTGAAAAATTTTTTTTCTATAGTCGGACCTACTGCATCTGGTAAAACTAATCTTTCAATTCAATTAGCAGAAAGATTAAATGGAGAAATTATTGGGGTTGATTCAAGACAAATATACAAATCAATTCCAATTGGTACAGCGCAACCATCAAAGCAAGAACTAAAGACTGTACCTCATCATTTAATTGGAATTAAAGATTTAAATGAACCAATATCAGCAGGAGAGTATATAAAGCTTATTGATAAGAAAATCTATGCAATAATTGATAAGAAGAGAACTCCGATTCTATGTGGAGGTACTGGTTTATATTTTAAAACATTATTTGAAGGAATCTTTTCAGAAAGTACAACTGATATAAATATTCGGAAGAGGTTAGAAGGAGAATATGATTCTAACAAAAAAGCTTCCTATGAAAAATTGCAATCTATCGATCCTGATTATGCCTTAAAAGTTCATATCAATAATAAAAAAAGATTAGTGAGAGCATTAGAGCTTTATGAAATAACAGGAAAGAATATGTCAGATAATTTTGCTTCAAAAAATATAAAAAGCGATTTTCACAACAGATTTTTTAAAATATATCTAAGAATGTCTCGCAAAACTCTTCATGAAAGAATATTAAAAAGAACGCTCTTTATGGTTAAAAATGGATTAATAGAAGAGGTACAAAGCGTGTTAGATAATAATTATAATATCGAACACTTAGATTATATAGGTTTTAATGAAATTGTATCCTATCTAAACAGTGAGATTAGTTTAGATGAAGCAATCGAAAAAATTGTTATAAGAACACGACAATATGCAAAAAGACAGCTAAAATGGTTCGATATACAAGATTTTGATTTAATAATTAATGCCGACAATACAAATTCAAATGATATAGTTGACAAAATAGCTCAAATCTACTAATTTGCGCGGAATTTGGAGGATTTAATAATGCTAAAAAGCAAACATCTTATTGGTTTAGAAGATTTTCCAATTTCTGATTTAAATAAGATTATCGACACTTCATTTAAGTTTAAAGAAATTCTTAGTACTCCTGAGAGAAAAATTAATTTGCTTAAAGATAAAACTCTCGTAAATATGTTTTTCGAAAATTCTACAAGAACAAAAATTAGTTTTACATTAGCAGAAAAAAGGTTAGGTGCAGATAGCATTAATTTTTCAGCATCTACGAGCAGCGTTAAAAAAGGTGAAACCTTAAAAGATACAGTTCAAAATATTGAGTCAATGCAGATTGATGGTGCAATTATACGTCATTCTGATCCAGGATCTGCGCTTAAATTAACTGAGTATATTGATGGCTCTGTTATTAATGCTGGAGATGGATCTCATGAACATCCTACTCAGGCAATATTAGATATGGTTACTTTGAAAGAGAAATTTGGAAAAATTAAAAATCTGAAGATTGGAATTATTGGAGATATATTAAACAGTAGAGTAGCAAGAAGTAATATATTTGGCTTAAAGAAACTAGGCGCTGAAGTTGTAGTATGTGGTCCTACTACATTGCTACCAAATGATGTTTCAAGGCTGGGGGTTAATGTTACAAATAATGTGGATGAAGTTCTAAGCTGGTGTGATGCTGTTATTGCATTACGTATACAGTTGGAAAGAATGCATTTAGGTAGAATCCCTTCAAAGAGAGAATACCACAAATTTTTTGGATTGACTTATGAAAGAATTAGCAAATTGAAAAAAGATATTACTATTATGCATCCAGGCCCAATGAATAGAGGAGTAGAAATTGACAGTAAAATTGCTGATTCTGAAAATGCTGTTATTCTAGATCAAGTTTTAAACGGAGTAGCATCAAGAATGTCGATTCTTTACTTGTTATTAGGAGATAAATCAAATCAAATATGATTAACAAGAAACAGCCCAAAAAAATATTATTAAAAAAAGGTAGGATTATTGATCCTTTCTCTAAAAAAACATTTATTGGAGATATCCTAATAGAGAATGGGAAAATTGCTTCTATAAAAAAGAATATACCTTCTAAGGATAAAAATGTATTTAAAATCGATTGTAAAGGATTGGTAGTTACTCATGGTTTTTGTGATATTCATGTACATTTTAGAGAGCCTGGAAGAGAAGACAAAGAAACACTTGAATCTGGATCTATAGCTGCATTAGCAGGTGGTTTTACTCAAGTATGTACAATGCCTAATACTAATCCTTCGATTGATTCTCCAGAATATATTTATTATATAAAAAATAAGAGCAATTCTCTTCCAATAGATGTTTTTCCTATTGGTGCTGTATCTTTAGGTCAAAAAGGGAAAGAATTAACTGAAATGCTTGCAATGAAAGAGAATGGTGCCATTGCTTTTAGCGATGATGGAATTCCTATTCAAAATGCACAATTTATGGCATTAGCATTGAAATATTCAAAAATGACAAACCTTCCTGTCATTAACCATGCAGAGGATATCTATCTAAGAGGAGAAGGAGTGATGAATGCAAGCCCAAATTCAAACAATTTAGGGCTTAAAGGAAATCCAAGTTTAGCAGAATCAATCATGGTTTATCGAGATCTTGCGCTAGCTTCATCCTTAGGCGCTCGATTACATATTCCGCATATTTCAACAAAAGATTCGGTTGGATTAGTTAAATTATTTAAATCAAAGAATAAGTTGATTACCGCAGAGGTTTCTCCTCATCATTTATATTTTTGTGATGATGATATTGTAGATTTTGACACAAATCTAAAAGTTGGTCCTCCAATTAGATCTAAATCTGATAGAAAAAAATTAATTGAAAGTGTTAAGAGTGGTATTATTGATTGTATTGCTACTGACCATGCTCCTCATACAATTGAAGATAAAGAAACAACTTTTAATGATGCTGAATTTGGTATGATTGGTTTAGAAAGTTGTTTTGGAGTGGTCAATAAAGTTTTGGTTAAAGATAACGGAATGAGCCTTAAATCATTGATTGAAAAATTAACTGTTAACCCTAGAAAGGTTATGAATATAAATAGAGATTTGTTTGCAATAGGTGAGAAGGCTCAAATTACCATTTTTGATCCAAATAAAAAGTGGACATTCTCAGAAAAAGATATTTATTCTAAATCATCTAATTCACCTTTTATTGGACATGATTTAGTTGGTAAAGTTAAATATGTACTATCAAAAGACTTATTTTCGACTTTATAAATTTACTAATCATTGTTATTGACTAATCAAGTGACATCAATTAAGTTTCCTTCGTTTTAAAAGTTTATGAAAACAAAGACAATATCAGTTAAAGAAATAGACCACAGATGGTGGTTGCTTGATGCCGATAACCAGGTATTAGGGAGATTTGCATCTAAAGTAGCTCAAATATTGAGAGGTAAACATAGGCCAAACTATGCACCAAACTTATATATGGGGGATGCTGTTGTTATTGTTAATTCTGATAAAATCAGATTAACAGGTAATAAAGCTAATTCTAAGAAATATTTCAAGCATTCAGGTTATCCTGGTGGCGCAAAAATGATTAATTATAGCGATCTAATGAAAGATAGTTCTGATAAAGTAATTATCAACGCTGTCAAGGGAATGTTGCCAAAGAATAAATTAGGTAAAGAGATTATAGGTCATCTTAGAGTATACAAAGGCGAAGATCATAATCATGAAGCTCAAAATCCTGTTAAATGGAGTGATGCATAGTGAAAAAAGGATCTTTTACTGGCATTGGACGAAGAAAAAACTCAACAGCAAGAGTATATTTGTCACACGGATCAGGAAACTTTGTTATAAATAAAAAATCTGATATTAATTCATACCTCAAAAGAGAGTCATTGGTAATTCATGCGATGAAAGCACTCGATGTTTTGAATCTTAAAGATAAATATGATTTGGCAATCAATGTTTCAGGAGGTGGATTAACTGGTCAAGCTGGCGCAATTCAGTTAGGTATTGCAAGAGCATTATTAAGCTCTGATCAAGAATTTAGATCTCAATTAAAATCTCATGGTTTGTTGACAAGAGATGCTCGAGAAGTTGAAAGAAAAAAATATGGTCAACCTGGAGCAAGAAAAAAATTCCAATTCTCAAAAAGATAATATATTATGATTACTGTTACAAAAGATGAATTATTAAAATCCGGTGCTCATTTTGGGCATGTGACAAGCAAGACTGATCCTAATTTTAGAGATTATGTTATTTCTCAAAAGAATGGCATTGATATTATAAATCTTGATGATACAATAGATCGTTTGAATAAAGCTTTATCTTTTATTAAATCTATTGTAGATAGAAATGGAGAAATTTTATTTGTAGGAACGAAAAAACATGCAAAAGATATCATACAGCAGGAAGCAGATAGATGTGGTATGTTTTATGTTGTTGAAAGATGGTTAGGTGGTACTTTAACAAATTTTTCAACAATCAAGAAGAGCATTAAAAGATTGCAATCTTTGGAGAAGGAAGGGTCTAGTGTCTATGAAGATTTAACAAAAAAAGAATTATTAATGTTAAGTCGTGAGAAAATTAAACTATCTGATCAGCACCGAGGAATCAAAGATATGAAAAGATTGCCTGATGTAATTGTTGTTGTAGATGGAAAAACTGAATCTATTGCAATTGAAGAAGCAAAAAAATTGGAAATTCCTATTATATGCATTGTTGATTCCAATACAAATCCTTTAGTATGTGATTATCCTGTACCTGCAAATGATGATTCAATTAGAACAATACAATTATTAATTACAGAAATTTCAAATGTGATTGTTAGCGCAAATGATGCTAAGTCCAAAAAAGATGATTCTGAGAAAAAGAAGGCTAATGTTTAATGAGCGTTGATGCAAAACTGGTAAAAGATTTAAGAGAAAGAACTGGTGCTGGTATGATGGATTGCAAAGAAGCGCTCTTAGAATCTAAAGGAGATTTAGATTTAGCAGTTGAGGCTCTTAGGAAATCTGGTATAGCAAAAGCAGAGAAGAAGTCTGTAAGAGATGCAAAAGAAGGATTAATTGTATCATACATACACCATGGTAGCAAACTTGGTGTGTTACTTGATATTGGTTGTGAAACTGATTTTGTTGCTAAAACAGAAGGTTTTCAAGATTTAGCAAATAATATTGCTATGCAAATTGCTGCAACAAATCCTATGGCTATCAATGAAGATGATATACCTTCTGATGTTGTAGATAAAGAAAGAGAAATTTATATAGATCAAGCTAAATCTTCTGGTAAACCTGATGATGTTGTAGAGAAGATAGTTGATGGAAAAGTGAAAAAATTTGTTGAAGAAAATTGTCTTCTAAATCAATCTTTTGTTAAAGATCCTGATGTTAAAATTAGCCAACTTGTTCAAGAAGCTATTGCTACTTTAGGAGAAAATATAACTATCAATCGTTTTGTTCGTTTTGCTCTTGGAGAAAAAAGTTAATAATTTCTCTAATACTTAATTATGTTAAATCAAAACCTCGATCTTGCTAGAAATAAAATGGAACAAACATTATTATTTGTTGATAATGAGTTGTCAAAAATAAGAACAGGTCGAGCAAATCCAGATATGTTCAATAAAATTTTAATAAATTATTATGATAATGAAACTCCTCTTAACCAAGTTGCAAATATTTCTTTATTAGATGGAGTTACAATTAGTATTCAACCATTTGATAAGACATTTATTGATGATATAGAAAGAGCAATTATTGAATCAGATCTAGGGTTGAATCCTTCAAACAATGGTAATTCAATAGTGTTATCTTTTCCTCCTTTATCAACAGAAAGAAGAGAAGAATTAGTAAAATTTGCTTCACAAATTGTAGAAGAGGGTAGAATTTCAGTAAGAAATATTCGAAGAGACACCATTCAATCTGTGAAAAAAATTGAAAAAGAAGAAAAAATTCCTGAAGATGATATGAAAAGATTTTCTGATGATATTCAAAATCTTACAGATGATTTTATTACAAAATTAAATCTTAGCCAAAGTGCTAAAGAAAAAGAAATACTAGAAATCTGAATTCCATTTTACGTTTTCCATATCTCTTTTTGTTAGTTTGTATCCCCAATGTTGAAGTCCTTGTCTAATAACAGGACTAATGTTTATATCATCAAAATCACTATTATTCCTAATGATATTACCAATCAATCTTATTTTCCACCTTCCTTTTGGGCCAGCAAAATTAACCCATCGCTTAATTTGTCTTTTATCATCTTCTGTTCTTCTTCCATTATAAAAATGGCAGTACCATTGAACCCATCCGTATGGATCAATTGGGTTAATCCATCCTTTAGACTCCCAATATTCTAGGCTTGTTCCACTATGAACTTTATATTTATTAATCTTTATATCTTCTTTTCTATTAACAAGATAGTCGTTTGGAATATCCTTCCACCAGTCGTTTGGTAGATCTAAATGTTTTTCAGAATAGTTCTTTTTTGTAACATTTGAATAAATTGATCTCCAATAAAAACCTCCAAAGCTTCCTAATGCAAAAATTTGTATAGGACTTAAATTTGGTTTAAAATCAGGAAAATCAGGAAATTGTATAATATGATTTTTTATTACTGACACTTGGACCAACCACAATCTTTACAAACAAGGCAGCCACCTTCATTTACAACACTATAACTGTTGCACTCAATACATTCCATTCCCTGTTTATTTTCTTTTGTGTGATTAGTTTCTTCGTTATTAGCAATTTCGAACTTTACTTTTTCTTCTTTTGGAGAAGGATTTTCTCCATGTATAAAATTTTCTAATGCTCTTCCAATAGCATCTGGGGTAGATAAAATTAATTGACCATCTTCCCAAGTTGGATTAGGTCCACTAATTCCTTTCAATTGATTAATAATGCTGTCAGGATCTATTCCTGATCTTAATGATAATGATATCAACCTACTAATTGCTTCAGTTTGTGCAGCAACAGTGCCACCAGCTTTTCCAATCGTAGTAAATACTTCACAGAGGCCATCTTCATCTGTGTTTACCGTAATATAAAGAGTACCATCACCGGTTCTCATTCTTCTTGTCTGTCCTTCAGTTATTGAAGGTCTATTTCTTGCAGTTTTTGAAGTTGAATTTTCTGGTTCAATTGCTTCTTTTACATCTTCTTTAGATTTTTCATCAGTAATTAATATTCCTTCTCTGGAGCCTTCTCTATAAACAGTTATTCCTTTTAAATTTGCTTTATAAGCAGTCATATATATATCAGCAACAGTCTCAACAGTTGTTTCTTCAGCAAGATTTACAGTAGAAGAAATAGAACTGTCTATATATTTTTGAACTG
>MDSY01123936.1_pt1 | contig 20899 bp, 20 predicted proteins | sample 811131 | NCBI WGS metagenome assembly MDSY01 (sample SAMN05326643, study PRJNA326480) | marine metagenome | isolation source: seawater | place: Atlantic Ocean: South West | collected 2010 | reverse complement strand
GATTGGATGTGTCTCCATCGTTCACTTCAGTCGCAGTAATGGTCATGGTGGGTCCTGTAGAATCATAAGTCCAGTTAAATTGTGTAGCCGCAGTATTATCATTTCCTACTGAGTCTGTAAATGCACCTCCTGCAACATCAATGGTACAAGCACCATCACTAGTCGGTGTAAAAGTTGCTGTATATACAGTTGAACTGGATTCATTAAAGTCACTTATTGTACCACCAGAAACAGAAATATCACTTGCTGCAAAATTAGTTGTAGCTTCACTAGAAGTAAACATTAAACTTAAAGTAGCGTCATTGGATGTGTCTCCATCGTTCACTTCAGTCGCAGTAATGGTCATGGTAGGTACTGTCCCATCGCCAGCCATTATAGTATCCCTATAGAAAAAATTATCTCAAATATACATATATAATTATATATATATATAAATAAACTATGCAGAAAGCATAACAAATACAAAAATATCCTCTCAATATTTTTATTTAACTACTATATTATTTATACGCTTATAAACTTAAAATAAAAAATTTATTTTGACATAATCATAAGGTTTATTTCAAAATAACTACTACTCAGCGCAAATTTATATTTAAAAGGCCATCTTTATACTACTATAATCTATCGTTTTAATTGTACCATATAATGTTGCACCAAATATAATAGTAAATAAAACATTGCCTAAAAGTTTAATATTTCCATCCGATTTTATTAAAGTGGGGGCTATTTTTGTTAATAACTTAACAAATGATGATTTAAAAAATGGTAATTGACATGTTAAAAATAAAACAGACGCCAATACGGCAACTATTAATTCGTCTTCAATTTCTTTTGGTGGTTCTTGAAAACGCACTCTTTTTACTTCCCCTATTTTATCAGCCTCCTTTTTAGGTACATAATCATTACGTATTTGAGGATCATTACTTATGTTTGCTTGATTTTGCGGTATATCTCTTTGAGGAAGTTCCATAGTTGGATTCTTTTCATGTTGGTTGACTTCATTCATACATTGTGACATGACTTCATTATAATTCGGTGCATTCATCACTTCATTTTTAGGCATTTGTGTACTAATTGCAGGTAAATTATTCACAGATGTTTGTGGATTCATAGGTAAATCACTAATGTTAGTCGTTTCATACTCCATTTAATTATACTTAATACATTTTGAGTATAATTAATTACGCAAAATTCACTTTTTGTTTATTTTTATCACATTTTACTTGTTTTTCTGTAAACGTATAACATTTTTTATTATATTCATACACATTTTCACGCAGTTCTTCAAGTGGTGGTGATTCAAATACTAAACAACTTCTTGAATCGCAAGACTTTTTAAATATTGCAGATAAGCCTAAACCTAATATAATTGATAATAATATACGACCATTTTCTGAATTGATTAATTTCCTAAAGATACGCATATTATATTATTATATTATATTTACATTACAATTTATCTTTTAAATCTGATTTTTTTTGTATTGGTATTTTTTTAATTTTAGATTTATTTGTTGGACACTTAACTTCTTCTGCGTTAAACATATAACAATTGTCAGCAGCATCTACATACTGAGCATCATGACTGTCAGGTGTTGGATATACTACAATAACTTTCTTGGGAGCACCCATTACATATACATACAATAAACCTACTGCCAAACTAATGAGAAAAAATTTAATATTAATAAAACCTTTTGAAAATAATTTTTTTTAAATATTTTAGCCATATACTATATATAATTATTTTTAATCTCCAATATTATAATTATCATCATCATCACCATCATCATTCTTACTTTCTAACGAAATTCTAGGAGACAAATCTAAAGGTTTTATATCTTTACTTATATCAATCAAATCTGGTAAATCTTCTACATCCACTTCTACTTCTTGAGGTTTTTCATCATCAGAAGCACCCAATATAACTTCAGAGTTTAATTCTTCATTTATATTTGGATTTATATCTACATATATATCCTTTAAATTTACCCACCCATGTAAATTAGTATCATTTTTACTATGTACATGCGCCTGGTCTTTTTCACCACCTACATGATGTTCTTCCATCTCATCTTCACTCCATGTTTTTACTTCTCGAACTTGAAAAGGATGGTCTACATAATCGTCGACAACTTTTGCATCACTTGCCATTATGTCTTTACCATATGTATAAAAGAATACTCGAGGTTTTGCTAAATATACATCCATTCCAATTGATAATTTGTCTTTATACATAGTGGCGTTACCCCAGGGAGGAAGTTGACCATTTCGATTAAATTTTATTTTGTCTCTGTTTTGATTGCGTTTTTTTTGTTCTTCATGTGTTTTTTCTATTTTATTTTTTAAATCTAAAGCTGATTTTTCTTTTTCTGTTTCATCTAATTCTTTACGCAATCGAGCTGCTTCTTGTTCGAGTTCATACGCTATTTGTTTTTTAGATACTTTATTAGAAGACTTATTTGTAAAACGTAAACGCGATGTCATATCATCAATCTCTTTTCTTATTGTTTTTGAGCGACTTTCTAATCTTTTTACGTCCTTTTGCTCTACATCATAATTATAATTATATTTATAATAATCTTCATATGCTTTTAAGAAAAAAAATATTTCTTTTGCTTGATTACGTGTTATATTTTTTGTTTTCATTAAATCTTTCATTAAAAATGTTCTAAACTCTCTATCATTCATTGTTTCTCGTTCTTTGTCATAATTTTTTTCAATCTGGTCAGGCCCTCTTTGTTTTAAGTTTTCAACATACATTTCTAATTCTTCGGGTGTCATATTTTCAATATACTGTTGTCTTATACTATTTGATAAATTATTTATATATAATTGTTTTTCATAAGGAGCATAATCTTCTGGTATTTTAACTGAGACTTCTTTTCCATAGTATTTACTATAAATATCATTATCTACCTTTACATCATCCCATCTTGTTTTTAATGTTTTAACATTTAAATCCGTTCTATGTTTGTTTAATTCTTCTAATTTCTCATCTATTTTTTCTTGTACTTCTGTAGTATCATTAAATTGTCTTTGTAAAGTAGAATATTCATACATTAATGTACCCAATTCTTCTGTTAATTTTGCCATTTTTTCATGCTCGTTATCCAACTCACTTTCAGTTAATTTTCGTTTTGTTTCACTTTTATTTTCTATTTTTGACATAATATCTTCTTCATCGACTTCAGTGCTATATTCTTTTGATTTAATAGAAAAAGGCTCTTTAATTAAATGATATATACTATCTTGATTTTCACCTTCTTCTTCTATTATTTCACGATACCCCTTTTCATATTGTAATTTAGATATTTCTTCAGTACTTGGCAAAATAAAGGATTTATATATTTCTATAGCTTCTTTTGTATATTGATCTTGTTGATTATTTATTTTTTCTTTAAAATCATTTATATATCCTTTTTCATCTTTTTCTACATTACCATATAGCTTATCTTTTTTGTCTTCAATACTTTGTTTATTCATATTTTCAATAGCATAAATTTCAGCAACAATTTTAGAATATTCTGTTAAATCTTCTTTTATCTCTTTTTTTAATAATTCAAATTCTGTCATACTATTTTCTTCATCTATATAATTAAATAAAACATCCAATTTTAATCTCATAATATCTATCTTATTCTTTTTGTCCAATTGTTTAAAGAAATCTGCAGAAGTCTCATACAAGTTGTGATATTCGTTGTCATATTCTATTATTTTATTACCATTTTCAGTAACACTGAGCTTTCTGTTTTCATTGGAAAATATTTTCTTTACTTTAATTTTTGCTAAAACATCCTTATATTTTTTATGTTTATCGCTTTTACTCAAACTCTTATCTTGTATGATTTTGTTTAATTTATTTTTTATAAATAATTCATAACTTTGTTTCAAATTATAATAATTTTCAAATTGTTTTTCGATTTCTTCCATATAAACAGTGCGTATTTTATTTTATAAAATTAGAACTGAATATCGAATCAGTAAATGGTAAATTTGTAATTAAATCGTTGTTTTCCTTCTTTCTTATCATTTCCATTTGTTTTAATTTAGTAAATATAAATACTTTATCTTTTTCTTTCTTTTCTGCTTTTTGTTCGGGGGTTAATTTACCTTTATATTTCATATATAATATGAAACCAATTAATGATACTAATCCAATAAACATTGAACAATTAAATACTATATTGGTATGATTATTTTTAACTTTATTACATGCTTGTAATGATTTATGAACTATATATTTAATACTGGGATCTACTAATTTAGGTTGTTTATTCATATTAAAACGGCGTATAATAATAAATAATATTATTCTTATTATTTATATGGAAGGAATGGAAAAAATAGATACAAAAAGTAACATATTTTACTTTTTTATAATTACATTAGCATATACAATTATAAGTCAAATATCATCTGGTAAAGGTTTTATATGGCTAATTATTTATTTACTAGTTGTACTTGCAGTGCAATACTATATTAATTTACAATTAAGTAAAGCTCTATGTGGAAGCGAACAACATGGTGATGTATTTACGAATACTTTTTTACCATGGCTTCTTATTTTATGTACAACTGCAATATTTATTCAAATATTTCCTGGTTGGCTAAGAGCTTTTTCAAATACATTAGGATATACTGCCGCTAAATTTGCAGGTGCTGACAAACTTTGTAAACAAATTTTCGTAGATAGTTCAAATGTTTCTGGAAATACAGATAGAAAAATTGTTGAAAATATAGAAAATATTTATAACAATCCGGGACAAATGATAAATGACATTGATTTAGATGAAACAGTGGAAGTAGAAAAAGTATTAAAAGATTCAGAGGGAAACCCTAAACGTAATGCTGATGGTAGTATACAAACAATAAAAAAAAACGTATGGGGATTTTGGATGAGAATGAAACACGCTAAATTAGTAAATAATGATATTCTAAATAATGAAAATATATCAGATGATTTTGAAGAAAAACTCAAAAAAATAGTAAAACTTAAAGACAATATTGCATCTTTTTTCTGGTATTTATTATCAGGGATTTTAGCTATTGTTGTTAGTGAAAACTTTATATTAGGTTCTACATGTTCGAAATCTATTGAAGATTTAGAAAGAGAACACGATGAATATTTAAAAAATAAAAATAATAACCAAAAACCTGATCAATCTGGTTCAAAAACAAGCGGAGTAGAAATTAGTTAAAGTGACTTGAAATTTATTCTAGGATAAGCTAAAAAATACATTACAAAAAAATAAACTGCTATTGCTAATACTATAGCCACTAACCATACTGGAAATATTGTATTACTCTTGTAACTCAATCCAAATAGTCGAATATGTCCGTGTTTATTATAAGCAAAACTAGGTTTGGCCATATTAAAAAAAGAAAACAAAACAATAAAAATAACAGCTGATACTAGTGGTATATTATTTTGAACTATACTTCTAATATTTAAATCCATATTATATATTATCTATAATAAAATAATATATAAACATACTAAAATCTTTCATCACCATCCATATTTTCTCCAAAATCGTCATCATTTGCAAACAATGACAAATCGTTTTCTTCTATCAAATTATCCATCGTATTTTCTTTAAAAAAATCATCCAACATTTGCTCCGTTCGTTCTGCATCATAAAAATCTTTATCATAACTAAATAATCCTTTTTCTAAACCAATACCCCACTTACCTATTTTATGTTTTTTCAAAATATTATCTACCGACCTTTCATCGGAAGTCAAATCTTTTAAGTAAGTAGTTTTCTTATCTTTTTCTGTTTCTCTGTCACGCAACACGTTTTTCATAACACTTTCATAATTTTTATTTAATACAGATTTATCATTCATAAACATTGTGATTAAATCTATTACAAATCTGATAATTTCTAAATTATCAGTGTTTGACATATAAATATCAATAATCTTCAAAAATAAATAATGATACAAATATTGTATAGTAATAGGATTCAATTTTAAATTCTCACTGGTAGAATGCGTACTATAATTTGGAATGTAACCTAAAAATGTATAAACATGTGATAATTTATCTAATATACTTTGTAAATGCTGTACTATTATTTCATTATCTAAATATTTACTGAAATGTTCATAATATTTTGCAACGAAACCTACTTTATCCCCTTTGTCTAATCTTGGATTAGCAATAATATCCATTTTATGATTTTCTGATAATCCCCAATAAACCGGGATTTTGAAAGAAGTAATGTCTACGTTATTCATTAACCACATTGGAATATGCCTCAATAATGTTGTAATTTGATTATACATAATACTTACTTCGTTTGATAATAACTGATTATCAAACATGGAATAGTTTTCGATAAATGATTTTAATTTATCCATTTCATTTTTCGTTATTAATCCACTGTCTAAAACGGTTTTTAGTATTTTCGTTTGTATAGATACATGTAGATCTTTTAAATCGTCATTGCATTTGATTAATGCGTTTTTTAATTCACCCTTTTCTTGATTATCTATTATATTACTCATATTTTCTATTAATTCATAATCTAATACGGATGTCTTATCATGTTCTGCTAATATATTTATAAGCTCAATAAATCTCTCCTTTTTATTTACTTGTGTTACCATTTTATTTTTGTATATGTTTTTCTTACCAAGTATTTTTAAAGCATTTAACAAATCTTCCTGATTAAAATTATGACCTTCGCTTTTTAAACGCTCTATTTTAATATCAAATATTTCTTCTGATGGATTATATTCATCAGACGGTTTTTTATCTATAAAAGATGTTAATTCTTCAGGTATTGGCAAATTATTATCTATATTACATAAACGTATAAAAGCTCTATAAATTATTTCTTCTGAAAATTCTATTGCCGGATATAAAATAGGAACACGCGTGTCTTCATTGTTAGTGAATGACATTGGTCTTTCAAGACCTTTAATCGCATTTAATTTTAAAATTAATCCATTAGACCGTTCTATTACTGTTTGTATTTGAGAATTTTTTTTAAAAAAATATAACATTGCAAGATAATCATTACTTGTACAACAAGCATTTTCTAAAAATGGTTCTTCCAAACTATTTTTCAATAACAAATCTTCTTTATTTATAACACTTTGTATTTCATTCTGAATAGACAAATTACTATGATATAATTTACCATATAATGAATTTATAGATTGCACCTGTTTCATATCTCCTTGTTTTATATATTTATCTAATTGTCTATGAAATGAATCTGGTAAGCTTTCATATGATTTAATTTTTAATTTATATAATAATGGAACAAAATCACTCCACGTTTGTATACTTGGAATTTCCAAATCATCTAATCCTTCGTTTAATAAATAATGCTGCTTGTCTTTTATTCTACGCATTATTTCCAAATCATTTAACATGAATTTATCCATAAATGTTTTAATAGAATTAGAAAGCTTAATTTCATTCATTTTACGTATAGAATTCCAAGGATCATATTGTGTTTTAATCTTACTAGCAATACAAGATATATATTGAATACATCCGGGACTATCTCCATATACTGGTGCGCCTTCTAATGATTTGACACAACCAGGAAATGTTTTTGATGTTTTCAATGATGGTGTACTTACTTGAATTGCAATTACCATTAATCCTAATGTGATAGATATGAGTGATTTATTGTACATTATTTCATAATTATCCGCTTTACTTTTTCCAACACTAATAATATAGTCATCTTTTGTACCTATAGATTTATCCAGTATTTCTATTGTATGTTTTACTATAAAATCCATCTCGTCTTTTAAAGAAATACCCATATATCCAGATACGGATAATACTATATTTTTGATTTTTTTATTTATATCAGCCTCTTTTCTTGTTTTCTCTACTTTATATTCATATTCTTCATCTATTACATCATGATATACGCTTTTAAAACCTCCTTCTGTATATTCATCTACATATTCTAATTCTATTTTCTTTATTACATATCCACTATTTTTATCTACGATTGAATTACCGTCATCACTTAATGTTCCAATTTCATCACAAATAAGCTGCAATGTTTCATTGTAATTATTATAAGTCAAAAAAGCATTTGATAATGTATATATAAATTTCGGTAATAGTTTTAATCCAGTATCAGCACAATACAACCAATTTTGATTTTCATCATTTATTGCACTACGTGTATAGTTAGTTACAAATAATTGTATATTTTCATAGTAAGATATTAAATTTGAATCGCTCAATATTTTATTTTTCATATCTTCAAACGGCGATTCTAATATTGTTGTATCGTCTAATAATTTAGCTATTAAAATCTTATTATTGTTATAATGTAAATATTTTCGTATTTTATACTGATTTAAAAAATTGAGATTATTCAAAGTATCAGATAAATGTTGTGTAGTCTCTTTTTTCTCAAATGTCTTTATTTTGCTAGCTTCACTCATAATTTCTTTAGCAACTTGCTTTTGATTTATTGCATTTTTCTCATAATATGATTTACATTCATTTTCAGACTGAATACAACTTTTATTTAAATTACATAATATATCTATATTTTCATCTTCCATCCATGTATTATTTTTACGAATGTAATATTTTGTAACTAATTGATTTTCTTCGAAAATTTTAGATACTGCATAATCTCCATCCATAATTAATTTTCGTCCTTTTAATATATTTTCAATATACTGTCTCACACTTACTTCATCTTCCCCGCCTATTTTTCGTTCTAATATAACTTTTTTTAAAAAAGTTTTAAATTCCTTTTCACTCATTTTAGATTGCTCGGCAGAAAATTCACTTCGCAAACTATAATCTGTATCATCATATTCTTTATCTACATATATATCTTTTCCATTATCGTTTTCTAATTCTGATTGTAAAGTATATTTTTTAGTTATATTTGGTAATTCGCACGACATTTTATGAAAATCATAATCCGCATCCACATATTTTGATAATGTATCAAAATTAATAGAAGTTCGCAAACTTGCATTTTGTTCTGATGCAAAATTATACAAATATGTTCCCATATCTACATTCATTTTATAAATTAACTCAGAATCACTGTAATATGGCATTGTATCATTTGATTTTAAAATTCCATATTGTGTTAATAAATCATTATATTCCTCTTCGGGAAATATAGGTTTTATATTACCCATTTCAGGTGGTTGTATTTTATATGGTCGTATTTTTTTTTGCATATCTACTACTTTTTTTTTATATTCCATAACTGATTTTTTTACCATATTTAATAATCTTTCACCAGTATTCCACTTGATTGAATCTATATCTATCTTATATAAATACAAATATTGAATAATGTCATATATATTCAAACTATTTATATTATAAATGTCTATGCAATCAACCAATTTATCTGTATCTAAAAATGCATCCATTGACTCTATTACATTTACACCTTTCAATATATTACAGTTACCCTTTATGATATTGTTCTCATTTATTTTATATCTTGGATAATATTCTTGTGCGCTTAAATATTTTTCATAAAAAAATCTTGCTTGTGATAAATCTACTTTTTTCATAATATTTGTAGAAGGTAAATACATTGAAAAATACCTTTGAACATTTTCTGGTAAAATCATATATCCCATAACACTAACACGTTCGTCTTGTAATATATTTTGCATAACGTATTGTTTATTGTTTAACTCGTTATTGGATATTACAGAACTTGTATAATTTCCCAAATTATCTATTAGCATTAGTTTTGATTTTGATTTAACAGTTGTTACATTTTCAGTTAGTTTTAAAAATTCATATGGTTTATAAAATTCACTAATTTGTTTATTATATGCGTTGAATATATTATCACTTTGTATAGTATTCATTTCATAAGACATATTATATGCATCTTCTTTCGACAATTGTTCTTCAGTTGTCAATATTTTTACATCCAATATTTCTTCATCTACTTTATCCAAGTCATACATTTTTTTTATATATTTTGTAATTGGTATAATCCACTTTAACATTTCGTCCATATCGTTTACATGCGATATTATAGGTTTTTCATTTACATCTTTCCATCCAACAACACTATGGTTTTCAAATTTAGAATATTGTTCTCGTAATTCAACATAACGGTTTATCATTTTTTGATTTTCTCTCATAACTTCATTTGTTCGTCTTTGTGTTCCGATTTTAGATAATAAGTTTTCAAATAAATCATTTGTTTGTTCTTCAATTAAATAACGGTATTCTTCTTCGGGAACATCCACTATTTCTATCATAGAATCTAACTTAATATCTAACTTTACTGAATCACCTTCTTTTAAAGCTTCACTTACAGATGTATCTAATTCGTGTGTTTGTACATCATCTTTTACTTCAATCGTTGGATTATCGCGTATTGTTATTTTTTGTATCATCAAATCAGGTGGTAAACCTTTATATCCAAAATCTATATACAATTTATCATCTTCGTCTACCTGACTAATTTCTATCATATCCTCTTCAACACTTGTAATTTCGCCTGTAATTAATAACGGAATAGAACCTCCAAATTCTATTGTAACCCATACACCTACATTTAAATTATTTTGAACTGCATAAGAAGGATTATCTTCTCTACTTAATATTTCAATACTATCAATTTCTCCATCTGTAATAACTCCGTCTACTATATTATATACAGTCTTATCTGGATCATCTTCATTGATTAATTCTAATTTTGTAGAACTAATATAGTTTACAAAAAAAATTTTTTGATTTATTTGAATTATATCTCCATATTGTATAAAATTTTTATTTTGTGACATTTCTTATATTAATCTAAGAAATTTAATATTCACTATTTATCTTTAAATTCATCCATTATTTTTTGAAAACATACTATGCATTGTTGTGTTTGCTCCACAATCATTTTAACAATTACTTCTTTTTCTAAATCTTCAGCACATGAAAACAACAAATGACTATTTTTTTGAAGAGGATGTTCCTTTTTAAAACTTATAAAAGTTAATTTTTTCTCATTTTCAAATAAATTTGAATACATCATATTTTCAATTACTTTTCCAAATGTATAATCCTCATTTTCTAATTCAATTTGATAACTAAAGGGTATTCTACAAAATCGCTCTTGAATTAATTCGGGATTTACTTCCAAACTCTGATAAAATTTTTTACATTTTTTTATAAGAATATCTGTTGAAACTTCTACTAATTTATAATTTGTATAAACACCTATTGTTTCAATTTTAAAATCAAAACTATTTGGAAGAAAATATCTTTGAGCATCTAAATTCATAAAATCCGTTTTTATTTTATTCTTTTCTAATGGAGATAATCGAGAGTCCAATTCTTTTTCACGCGCTGCCCATTGTGTTTCAATACTATCCATATCCGGAGTATTTTGAAATATACTTGTACTTACTACATTCCAGCAACTATTTTCCCCAGCAGTACCAACTGAAAATTCACTAGATAATTGAATCGCTTCACCGTTGTTATCATGTGAAGATAACGGTTTAAGTCTAACCAATTCTATATACCCTTGTGTAATAGGATCGCACGGAAATATTTTATCTCTTTCACTGTCAGGCAAATATTTATTTGTTACAATATCTTTTATTTTAAAATCTTTAGACGTAACTAATATAATTTCGTCTTTATCATTTTGAACATCTAATTCCATAACATACATATCCAAATTAAAGTCCAACGGATTATCAATATGTATAGGAATACAACTTAATCGGTGTTTAATAATTTCATTATTTAATTTAGTATTATTTCCAACAATAGTACATTTATTTTCATTATGTGGAAAAGTTCTAAAAACCACAACAGGTATATCTGATAAAATAGTTCTTCTTATAGCATTTGCAAAACTGACATTTACTCCACTTAGCGTAAATTGTAATAATCCTTTCTCCTGCACGACGTCTTGTATAATTGGTTCCATTTTATATATTCATAATAAATTATTATTAAATCAATTTATTAGTTAAATTAAATAAAATAAAACAACAATTAATGATATGAATTCCGCACTATATTATAGCAATTATTGTAATAGTTGTAAAAAAATGTTAGAAACTCTATCAAAATCTAATTTATCTAATATAAATTATATATGCATTGACAATAGACAAATTGAAAATAAAAACGGACAACAACTAACATATATTTTATTACAAAACGGTACAAAAACAGCTCTCCCAAATATTATTACTAAAGTACCTACATTGTTATTAGCAGAAAATAATCACATCTTAACTGGTAACCAAATATATCAACATTTACAACCTAAACAGCAAAATCAAGTGTCTACCACATTAATAGGGGAACCAGAACCATGTAGTTTACATTTAGAAACATTAAATAGTTTCGGAGTAGCTTCTGATAATTTTAGTTTCCTTGATCAAACCAGTGAAGATTTATTAGCAAAAGGTAATGGTGGTGCTAGACAATTATATAGTTATGCTACAATATATGACGATAAACATATTAACATACAAGAAGATACATATAAACCAAATAAAATAGGGGAAGTAAATTTAGATAAATTACAACAACAAAGAGATGCTGAAATAAAAATATATAAATAAATAATATAAATTAATACAATGGCTACAAATAAAAAAGAATTAAATTCATTATTTATAGAAAAATATTTCAATTATTTAACCTTTTTAAAAAGTCACATGGAAAATGATAGTGTATTTACATCTTTTATAACAAAAAACAAAGCTTTAAAAAAAGTGAACCCCAAAATCTTTATTAAAACATGGTATAAATATATTTGTGTTCCGTATTACACTTACATAATTAAAATGGATGAAAATTATTTTATGAATAATGACGATACAACTAATTACAATGAAATGGATTACATAACTAAAGAATGTAAAAAAATATACATCACATTATGCGATGATGAAAAAAAAAAAATTATGGGAACATATTATTAATTTATCTAATTATGCTTGTTTATATTTTCAGTAAATATCCATTTAAATAAATTAGGTAATGTATGTATTATATGGATGAAAATATAAAAGAGGAATTTACTAAAATAGTAACAGATTTTATAAAAGATTTATCAAATACATTTCCAGAATATAAAAATAATTTAATCATTCATTTAGAAAAAGAAAATGGTGTTGTAGAATTATATGATTATTGTAAAACAGTATACCCTGAACGATTTTTTGATATTTTATATCAAAATGTTGAAATTTTTACAAATGATGAAATAAATACAAAGTTTTTTCCCGAAATAGATTTTAAAGATTTATGGAAATGTAATATTACTGATAGAACAAGAGAAACTATTTGGAAATATTTACAATTAATGCTATTTTGTGTAATTAAAAGTGTTGACGATGGTAATACATTTGGTGATACTGCAAAATTATTTGAAGCTATAAACAGTAACGATTTGCATGAAAAATTAGAAGAAACACTTAATGACATGCAGTCTATATTTGAAACAAACGAAGAAGAAGAAGGACAAGAAGAAGGACAAGGAGAAGAAGCAAATGATGAAACAAATCCACAGCAAGATACTTCAAATAGTGAAAAAGAAAGCGGACCAGATTTATCAAGCATAGATCCGGAAAAAATACAAGAACACATTTCAGGTTTATTAGATGGTAAAATAGGAAAATTAGCAAAAGAAATTGCCGAAGAAGCGGCAAAGGATATGAATATAGACGAAATGGAAAACCCTGACAACGTATTAAAAAATTTATTTAAAAATCCTTCTAAAATCATGGGTTTAGTTAAAAACATTGGTGGAAAATTAGATGAAAAAATGAAATCAGGTGATTTAAAAGAAAGTGAATTATTGGAAGAAGCATCTGAAATTGTAAATAAAATGAAAGACATGCCCGGATTAAAAGACATGATGCAGCAAATGGGAATGAATCCTGGTAGCGGAAAATTTGACTTTAGTGCTATGAAAAATCATATGCAAAACAATTTAAAAACGGCGAAAATGAAAGAAAGAATGAGACAAAAATTAAAAAATAAACAAGCACTCGTAGCAACTAATTTGCCATCTGAAATAAGCGCAACAGGTAACAATGAATATACATTTAGCACTGGTGAAGAGGTAATAGAAAAATCACATAAATCTGATGCACCTCAAAAAAAAGACGGTAAAAAAAAAGGAAGAAAAAAAAGAAAAAAGATAAAATTAAATAGAATTTTAAATCCACGTATATTATATGCAATCTAATGAATTTTGGTTAAACAATCCTACTATTTTATTTAAGAAAAACAAAATTACACAATTATGGCCTAAAGAAAATATGAATTATAATGAAAAGCTAAATGCAATAAGCAGATTTGTAATATTATTAAGTGCGATAGGATATATGTGTTTAAAGAAACTAAATGTATTATTAATAGGTCTTATTACTTTAGGAATTATATGTTTTTTATCTTACAATAATGATAAAAATATTATTGAATTTGGAAAAGAAAATTTTGAAAATATTAAAAATATTAAAAATGATGTATTACCTACCGAAAATAATCCATTAATGAATGTAAATTTAAATGATTATAAAGAAAATCCTGAAAAACCACCTAGTGCATTAATAAGTGAACCCGGAATACCAAATAAAATAAATGAAGCAGCTAAAGAAAATATTTTAAATGCAAATCCATATAACTCGGATAAAAGTAAAATATTTAAAGACTTAAGTGATGAATTAGAATTTGAACAATCTATGAGAGCATATCATACAACAGCTAATACAACCATACCAAATGACCAAAAAGGTTTTACTGAATTTTGCTATGGTAATTTACCATCGGATAAAAATGTAAGTATTTATTAAAAAAAATATATTTAACAATATATAATGAACAACCAGAGTAATTATTTGTTCGAAAATCTATCACGTATAGGCGATGATCCTTCTACGAATTCTCAACAAAATTTATTAAACGTAAAGCATGCAAATTATAATTTAACTAATTTAAATGACATGTCGTGTTCTATGACATCCGCGATTGATACTGCTACAAAGCAACCGAATGTTTTTTTTACTGGATGTTCTGAGGTTGGACCAAACGGATGCCATGTTGATGTAAATAGTAATTTAAAGATTGGTTCAATACAAAATCACCCAAAATGTAGAATAATGCTTCATCCAAGACCGTTTATTACTGTACCATATTTAGGAAAAGGCAGCTGTAATGTAGATATAGAAAGTGATTTACATATGGGTGATGGCGGTCGTGTTAAAAAGAGTGCAAATCAAATGAGTGAAGTTTGTCTCTATAACCAGGAAACATATCCTATGTTGGATTCAAAAAAAAATAGTGTAACAGATACAAAACACATTATTGAAGCAGATGCAAGTTCTGCGTGGATTAGAGGTGGAATGCCCTCTCGCGAAGTCTTTAAAAATAAAAAATATAATAATTAATATATATGGCTTCCACGCGAAATAAAAACACCAGAAATGATTATATTTTAGAAAAACGTATGAATGAGCGCATGTTATCCTATAATCAATTTCAACATTCTGCTTCAGGTCAAGCCTATAGTGCAAATTTCATGTGTTTAGGAGGAAATCCACGATTACCCAGAGACGTAGTATCTCATAATCCTGTTGAAACGGAGAGTTATTTATTTGGTATTAATTCTACTAATTTGGAAGTAAATAAATTACCATTTGTTAGTCAGCCAAAAAATGTATGTTTCAAGTCTTTTTTTACACGTCAAGCAACTATTGTACCAGAACCATTGATAATAGATAAAAATCAAAGACCTAATTTTATGTCATAAAATTGAACTTAAATATATTTATATAAAGATACATAAAAGATGCCTACATTAAGTGAAATTCAAAACACCGTGCTACGATGCTTGAAAAACGGAAATATTGCCATGACAACCCCTGGTGATATTACAATAGGTATAATTCCTATGGATTACACAGCATGCGATGTTTTATCATGTATAGAACATCATGCACTTAATTGTAATGAAAATGAAATTATTATTGGAATATTTCACAATATAACAAAGGAATTACTATTTATTAAAGTCGGAGGAGTTGTTATAGACAAAAAAAAAATTCCTAAAAAAAAAATAAGTTATAGTATTACTTCTTGGTAAATCATAAATATTTGTTTATGATTTAACATTATTTTAAAAACATATTTTTAACACCTTTCATATAAACTTCTACTGGTTTTGAAGCACTTTTAGTAATACCTTTTGAAATTCCTAAACTTCTTGTAAGTAAAAATGCAAAAAAACCGGTTAAAAATAGAGATATTTCCATTATAAAATTTTTATTCCAATCCTTACATACAGGAGGCAAATCAGAAACAGTTAATTTACTTAATACAAAACCAACGATAGAACCAATAATTAAAATCACTAATCCACAAATGATTGCTTCTACAAACAAATTCATTATATATATAACCTAGGATTTTCTATAAATAGATTTAAATTACCTTGATATTTACAAATATTTCTATTTTTTAATATTTCAAATCTTGTAGGTGGATTTTCATAATGCCATGTATTTGCTAACTCCATGTCAATGACTTTTTCAAATATTATATTTTTATACTCTGGATAAGTTTTTATAAAATACATACATGCTCTTGCTATTTTGCCCTTATTATTTTTAATAGGTACAAACTCTCGTCTTATATTTGATTTCAAATAAATACATGATAAATCTTTATCATTGTGATCAAAATCTTTTAATTTATTGCCAAAAATATCTAAAAATGTAACATAATCATTTAAATCTAACGCATTTACAAATTTATAATTATCTCTATGATTATTTATCAAAGATGGTAACCATAATATATTATGCATATCTTTTGTATAATTACTATTATGAATAATAGATTTTGGTACAACGTGTTCTAATGTATATAATTGTCCTGGATGCCATAATTTATATAAATCACGTATGCACTTATTTGGTATATAATTTAAAGTGGATACTATATTCATAAATAATGTTATGAATATAAATATATATTTCCACATATATAATATTTTTATATTTTTTTAAAAATATAGTATATCGAAAAATATTACCTACATGATGTAGGTAATATTTCATGTAGGCCTACATTATTTGTGTTTTAAAATAGAAAATACCTACATAATGTAGGTAGCCTAAATGTCCTGTTTTTTGCAAAAAAGTATTTGGGATTTCTGAAAATGGACAAAAAAAAAATGTCCATTTTCAAAAAATAATTTGGATTTGTTGTAAAAACGGGGAACTTTTGCCCTTTACATCATGTAGGTAAAAAAAAGGCAAAAAAATCAGTTATGTAGGCCTACATAAAATGACCAATTCTGATCGTTTTTTTTTAAAATGACTTAAATTTTACTCCTAATGCTACAAAAAGGAGTAAGGATTTGGGGAGTAAAAACTCCCGGCATCATATCAATCTAGTGATTTTCGTTTTTCTATTTTTTTTTGTTACTGAAAGTGAAAATGCTACTTTCAAAAAAAAAGTTTTTTGAATGTAAAATAAATTAGATGTTTTTCAGTAATATATTAGTGTATGTTTTATATTTTTTGTTATTGTTAGCATTTTGGAGTAAAAAGTGCCGTTACCATTTTGTTATCATTTTTAGTTTACTCCAAATGCTAATAAAATGCTACAAAAAGGAGTAATAAAAAACTGAATATAATATCAAATACATATATCGTAACAATATATGCATTAATATAATATTTTTATTACGACAATTGAAAATGCTACAAATAAAATAACATCGTAACAAAATATCGAAATTATATATATTATATATACCAATTACGGTAATAAACATTTATAATATAATATGGTAGCATTTGGAGTAAAAAAAGGAGTAATTATTAATATTGATATATTTAAAAAGTTTTTATTATAATATACTATGTCCCAAAATGCTAACGAAAAGGAGAAAAAAGAGGAAGGTATTTTAGAGTGTAAATTATGCAAAGCAATATTCGTAAGGAAAGCTAATTTAGAAAGACATTTAAATACACGCAAACATAAAATGCTACTAAATGCTACTCTTTTCGAGTGTGAATGTGGAAAAAAATATAAACATAATAGTAGTTATTTAAGACATTTAAAGAAATGTAATTCTCAACTATTAGATACACATAATATTAAGGACGTAGTTTTAAAAATGGCAGATAACAATGAAGAAATTAAGAATGTAGTATTAGAACAACAAAAAGTTATATTAGAACAACAAGAACAAATAAAAGGATTGAAACAAGGGGATACAAATATTTACAATAATAAATTTAACTTAAATGTATTTTTAAACGAAGAGTGTAAAGATGCTTTAAATTTAACAGAATTCATTGAACAAATTAATATATGTGGAAAGGATTTAATATATAGTGGAATGAATGGTACTGAAGAAGGATTAATCAATATATTTACAACAAATTTACAACAATTAGGAACATATAAACGTCCAATCCATTGTAGTGATGCTAAAAGAAAAACGTTATATGTTAAAGACAATGATGGATGGGAAAAGGATACAGAAAAAGAAAAATTCAAAAAATCATTAAACGATATTTATGTAAAGCAAATACAACAAATCAAAGTATGGGAGCAAGAAAATCCAGGATGGAAAGATAATCCAGATAAAAAAGACGAATATATTAAAATAGTAAACAGTATAATGACAGATTATGACAATTCAAAGGTAATGAATGAAGTTATTAGACAAACTTCTATTGATAAATAAAATATTAGAATATGTATATGGCTTTCACACGATTTAATTACGATGAAAGAAGAACGAAAAAGTTATTACAAGAGTGTACAGACCCTGGTAGATATATATTAAATGTACCTGGTCCCGGTTCATCATTAGATTATGTAAGTGACCCTCATATACGATTAACAAAATGGGGAGGAAATTTAAGGTCAAATACTACTCAATTAGAAAGCGATTTAAAAGGTTTAACAAGATCACTTACTAGAGACAATATTAAATTAAATCAATATCAGCATAAGGCGGCTTATACTTCCCCTCTATATGTTAGTACAAACCAAAATTTAACAACTGACCAATCAAGGACTTCTCATCCAGCTTGGACTTATAGAGGCCATCAAAGAGAAAGTTGGAGTTATTTACCATTAAATCCACAAGAACACGTGTGTATTCCATTTCAAAATAATTTAAGCACAAGAATATTAGAAAAAGATTTTTATACACCGGGATATTTATATAAAAAATGAATTATATATAATAATATTTTAATTATATATAATAATGGCTCAAATAGTATTACCTTTAGTTGTATTAGGAACAGCGTATTTAGTATCAAATACGAATGATAATGACATAACAGAAAATATGAGTACAATCACACAAACAACAGACGATTTAGCTGAAATAAAAAATCAAAAATTAGAAAATTTTAAAAAAAATAACCCTAGTTATAATATTCCGGGTCACCCACATCATACTCAATATAATAAATTATTATTGGCATATGAAAATATTCATAAAAAAAATTTAAACCCATCTTCTTTAGGAGTCCCAAAATATATAAATGTAAATGACAATAATGTAGAATATGCTGATAGTAATATAGAAAATGTATATCAAGATAAATATTTTAATCATGATAAAACACCACCGAATGCACCAGTTGGTGAATTTGTATCATTGACAGGAAATACAGTAAAGTCTAATACAATGTCACATAATAATATGACACCATATTTTAGTAGTAAATTAAGTGGCCCAAATGTAGATAATCATTCTGTCAATGAAAGTGTATTAGACAATTATTTAGGAAGTGGAACATATCAAACAGAAAAAACAGAAAGAGGTCCATTATTTTCACCTGAAAATAATATACACAACGTATACGGTGTTCAAAATACAAATGATTTCTATCAATCTCGCATAGTACCCAGTCAAAGAGTAGCAAATGTAAAGCCTTGGCAAGAAGAACGTGTAGCCCCGGGATTAAATCAAGGATATACAACAAACGGTGAAGGGGGGTATAATTCTGGATTATCTGCAAGAGAGCAATGGGTACCCAAAGGGGTAGATGAATTGAGAACTGCAAATAATCGTAAAGAAAGTTTTACTTTAAACAACCATCAAGGTCCAGCATTAAATCCGGTAAAAGAATTAGGTATTATGGGTAAAATGGATAAGCATTCACCAGATACATATTATATAAATAATCCAAATCGCTGGTTTACAACAACTGGTGCGCATAAAGGAAAAACTATGAGATCTGTAGATGTAATACCAGAAGGAAATAGAAATAATACATCCGTAGAATATTATGGTGCACGAGGACGTGATGATGGACATGGTGGAGGTACAGGATATGTTCCACAAAAATACGAAGAATCAAATAAAATAACGTTACCTGCAAATCCGTTTATCAATTTGACTGCAGAAGGAACAAGTGACCCATCCAAGAGAGATTATGGTAATAACAGTTATAAGCTATTAAAAAATAATAGAAGTGAAAATAACAATGGTATTTTTGGAAATGCATATGGTAGCAGTGGTGTATTAAAATCTATTTTAAATCCAATTATGAATACATTAAGACATACAAAAAAAGAAAATGTTGTAGGAAATGTTCGTGAAACAGGTAATTTTGGGTCCAGTGTAAGAGCACCTACTGTATATAATATTCAAAATCTACCAAGAACAAATCGTGAAATGATAGAGCATAAATTAGATTGCACACACTTAAATTACCAAGGACAAATAGAAAGCGGACCAGCCCCAGAAGGAGAATTTTCAGTAAATAATCAAAGGTCTTCTTTGAATTATGAAAGCATGGGAAATGTCGGTGGTATTACAAATGTAGGTCTTAAAACATATGATGCTGCTTATAAGCAAAGAAATAATAATAATAAGACACATGAAAATCATCCAAATATGGG
>MDSY01122572.1_pt1 | contig 20899 bp, 29 predicted proteins | sample 811131 | NCBI WGS metagenome assembly MDSY01 (sample SAMN05326643, study PRJNA326480) | marine metagenome | isolation source: seawater | place: Atlantic Ocean: South West | collected 2010 | reverse complement strand
ACGGTTTTCAAGATGACCAATTAACAGATCTATTAGGTAACGATAAAATATTAGATTATGCTATTCAATATTATTTAGAAATGGATAAAGACGATTTTAACGAAGACAACGAATGGGATGAATAATGGGCTGGTACAGTCAAGTATCACGTGATATAAATCAAATACCAAGTGCTATACAACACTTTGAAACTGAGCTTATTGAAGCTAGAAAAGAAGTAAAACTAAAAGGAAGTGTTGAAAAATCATCTTCTGAAATGCCTGGTATTGTTGAACATCGATTTAATCAACTACAAGAAATTGAAGCTATATTGAATTATTTAAACATTGAGCTACGTAAATTGCGTAGCTCATTTTTCAAAAAATATTTAGAAAACTATCAAAGAGCCTTGTCAAGCAGAGATGTTGAAAAATATGTTGACGGCGAAGCTGATGTAGTAGACTATGAAAAGATTATAAATGAATTTGCATTGTTGCGAAATAAATGGTTAGGTGTACTAAAAGGACTTGATCAAAAACAATGGCAAATTACAAATATTGTTAAACTCAGAGTTGCCGGAATGGAAGATGCAACTTTGTAAATACTGTTATGACTCTAACAGTAATCCTTCCTGCCGCCGGTAAAGGCACAAGATTAAATTTACCATATCCTAAAGAAATATTAAGATTAGATAAAAATCAAGCACTAATAGATTATAGTTTTGATCATTTCAAAGACTATGATAGAAACAGTGTTGATTTTGTTGTAGTAATTAATGAATGGAAAACTGATATAGTTGGATATTTGTCAAAGTATAGACACAAATATAATATTGCTTTTGTATATCAAAATCCGTTAGAAAGAGAATATACAGGTGCAATTAAAAGTGCTTACCACTGGTTTGGAGAAGATAATTTAGTACTACTACCTGATACAATTTTAAAATTAAAAAATTCTGTAGATTTGTATACAACAGTTAAAGATAGATTAGAAACAAATGAATTTGTTTTCTTTTATAAAAAAGAATCAAATCCATCAATGTTATCTACAAAAGGTGCATTACAAATACAAAATAATCTAGTAAAATTATACGAAGACAAGCCACAAACAAATATTCAAAATTATAACGCTTATTGGTGTAGTTTTGCTTTTAAGGTTTCTAGTTTTGCTGACTCTATAAGTTATATGGAAAAAAGTACACTTAATAAAAAATTTAATACTAAACAGATGACGTATACACCTTTTTATAATACCGAAGGAATAGAAGTAGATGATTATATTGATTTGGGTACTTGGGGAGAGATTAGAAAATTGTTAGCATTACATGAAAGTGAACAATGAAATTTTTTATTCCTAATTCTGTAATAGATAGATATAGTTTTAGAGCTAGAGGAAAACTATTATTAGAGAATATGGCAAATAATCATGGATATATAAATGATTATCAATTAATTAAAAACACAAATGAATTGTACATTATTGGTAAAGAATTTGATCATGCTGTTATACAACATTGTAATGAAAACAAAATAAATTATGTTATGGATATATCAGATTTTAAATTTTATAAAAATTCAATGTTAGAATTATATAAAAAAGCTACAGAGAATTGTAAAGCAATAGTGACTACTTGCGATTATCTTGCTGATGAAATAAAAAAAATTTTTGATAAACCTAGCATTGTAATAGAAGATCCTACCGAAAGAAAACAAATAAAACCAAATAAGAAAATATTTACAAAACATGATAATATAAAAATAGTAATCTATGGTGCCAGAAAAAACATAAGACCAATAAATTTTGAAAATTTAAAAGAACAATTATTTAAAGTACATCAAAACATACAATTAAAAATAATTACAAATAAAACTATAGAAGATCCAATTGAATGGATTGATTGGAGTTTTGAATTACAAGAAAAACTTGTACAAGAATCTGACTTTATACTTTTGCCAATTGCTTACACAGAAAAGAAAAAAGCTTTTTTGAAGTCAAAGGGAAATAACAGACCTATAGATGGCATACAACAAGGAAAATTTGTTATTACAAATGATACAATACCAAGTTATGTAGATTTAAATAATTTTATTTGGACTGGGGATATTGCTGAAGGATTAAAATATGCTATAGATAATCCAAATGAAGTTGTTCAAAAGATTACACTTGGTCAACAGCATATTAATAAGTATTATACACCTAGTCGTATTGTAAAAAAATGGTTAGACTTAGAAAGTAAAATATTAAATGAAACAAGTTTATAATTATTGGCTTCCTGATTCAGATGAACATTTTGAAAAAATGATTACTAAACGTATAAGTCAAGGTGGCCCTGCACAATACCAAGACGATGTGCGTGATGAAGCATACAAATATGTAAACGATTTTTCTATAGCAGTTGATGTTGGTGCAAATGTAGGGTTTTGGTCTGTGCCTTTATCGGATAAATTTGAAAAAGTAATTTCATTTGAACCTATAGCACAAGTATATGAATGCTTAGTAGAAAATACAAAAAATCTATCTAATATAAAATTAAACAATTTTGCTTTAGGAAGTGAAAATAAAAATGTAAACATGGTTTTTGATTCTAGTAATACTGGTAATAGTTATATTGATGGTAATCCAGGAAATATTAAAGTAAAAAAATTAGACGATAGTTTTATGCCTAAGTTTGGTCTTATTAAAATTGATTGTGAAAGACACGAATTAGAAGTTCTTAAAGGTGCAGTTAATACATTACTAAAATATAAACCAATTGTTGTTGTAGAACAACAGCCTGATACAGAAGAGTGTGCAGGAAAATTTTTAAAAGAATTGGGTGCTATAGAATTAGGAAATGTTAGAAAGGATTATATTTTTGGTTGGTAAAACTACAGTATTGGTAACTGGCGGATTTGATCCTTTACACTCAGGACATCTTGCTTACTTTAAAGAAGCTAAAAAGCTAGGAGAAACATTAGTAGTAGGTGTTAATTCAGATTCATGGCTAACTAGAAAAAAAGGTAAAGCATTTATGCCATTAAGTGAAAGAGTTGAAATAATAAAAGGGTTATCTGTTGTGGATAAAGTTATTAGTTTTAATGATGATGACAATTCTGCTTGTAATGCTATTTTTCAAACAATGTCCACGTCAAGTGATAAAATTATTTTTGCTAACGGAGGAGATAGAACCAATACAAATATTCCCGAAATGAAAGTTTATGGAGATCATCCTAGTGTAGAATTTGCTTTTGGTGTTGGAGGGGAAGACAAGAAAAATTCAAGTAGTTGGATATTAAAAGAATGGCGGGCACCAAAAATAGAACGTGAGTGGGGACATTATAGAGAGTTGTATCAAGGTGAAGGATTCCAAGTTAAAGAATTAGTAATTTCACCAAATAGTAAATTAAGTATGCAAAGACATAAGTATAGAAGCGAAACATGGAATATTGTTTCTGGTGAAGCATATGTAAAGACAAATAAAACTTTAGCAGATAATCCATTTGAAGGTTGTTCTATTTGGCATTTACACCCAAATAATCCTGTAGATATTCCAGCAGGCGTTTGGCACCAAGGATGTAATGATACAGACAAACCTGCACATATCGTTGAAGTATGGAAAGGTCCAACAGATAAATTAACGGAGAAAGACATTGAGCGAACAGATTACAGATATTGAACCATTAAAAGTATATGTAGGGTGGGACAGCAGAGAAGATATTGCATTTCAAGTATGTAAACAAAGTATATTAGACAATGCTACTGTACCTGTCGAAGTTATTCCTTTGAAACAAGGTGATTTAAGGAAAGAAGGAATATACAAAAGAGATGTTGATGCAATGGCAAGCACTGAGTTTACTTTTACAAGATTTTTAGTTCCCCATTTAGCAGATTACAAAGGATGGGCTTTGTTTATAGATTGTGACTTTGTTTTTCTTGATGACATAAAAAAATTATTTGATCAAGCAGATGACAAATATGCCGTTATGTGTGCTCATCATGACTATTCTCCTAAGCAACTGACAAAAATGGATGGACAAGCACAACATATATATCCAAGAAAAAATTGGTCGAGTTGTGTTTTATTTAATTGTCAACATATTCAAAATGGACAACTTAATTTAGATCTTGTTAATAATCCTGGTATAAGTGGTGCATACTTACATAGATTTAGTTGGTTAGATGATAGTCTTGTTGGAGAGTTTAGCCACGAATGGAATTGGCTAGTTGGTTGGTATGAAGAACCACAAGACGGAACTCCTAAAGCTTTACATTATACAGAAGGTGGACCATGGTTTGAACAATATGAAAATTGTGACTATGCTTATCATTGGTATAAGGCTAGAATAAGTTACGCCGAAAGTCTAAATCTTGCAAGAGCTGAAGCATTAATAAGTGCAGATAATAAAAGGCAACGCTTGCTGGAAAAGTTTGAAGTTGAAAGACTAAAAACAACAACAGAAAATTTAGTCCTTCCGGACCAAAAAAAAAAATTAGTTAATGATTTTATTCATTATTTAAAAGATCCAAAAGGCACATATTATCCACATGAACATAACTGGGAGACAATAATGGCATTACGAGAACCCCGTGTCGCCGCTTTAGAACCAGGCGATGATGACTACGGATTCAAACCCGAAAAGAAAGGTTTTCTTTTTGATGAGTATTTAGAAGCATTTGTATTAGGCGCAGATAGGGCTAAACTTTCTTCTTGGGAAAAAGAAAAAAATAGCGAAACAACTTTAATCATAAGAGGATTAGGAAAAGAAAGTCAACTTGCTTTAAAAGAATGTATGAAAACTGGTAGGGAATATTACTACATTGATAGCGGATACATGGGTAACGAAACTACTAAAAGTAAAATATATCATAGAATAACTAAAAACGGTTTACAAAATACAGGCCCAATATTTCCAAGGTCACGTAAAAGATTAGAAGCTTTAAAATATAGGTATACGCCTTTTAAGATGAAAGGTGAAAAAATACTGTTGGTTCCACCTAGCGATAAAGTTATGAAGTTTTGGGGACAAGAAACACCTAATCAATGGGTAGCAAAAGTAAGTAAAGAACTAAAACAATATACAGATAGACCAATTGAAGTCAGATTAAAACCTAAAAGAAATGAACGTATTGCTGATAAAAACATATTGTATGCGTTCCGAGATAATGTTTATTGTGTAGTAACCTACAACAGCATTGCCGCTACCGAAGCATTGTTAAACGGTATACCTGCTATTGCATTAGGAAATAATGCGGCTAGTGTGTTATGTAACAGCAAATTAAGTGACATTAATAATTTATATACGTATGACGAGGAACAAATGCTTGCCTATGCGGCTCATTTGAGTTATTGTCAGTTTACAAGAAGAGAAATGCAAGACGGCACTGCATGGGCAATTTTAAATCAAAAGCTATGAAAAAAACTGTAGTAAGTTATTTAACAAGTGTACCTAGGGGTAACACAAACGTACAAAAAGAAGAATTGCTAATTAAATATTACAATGGTGTTTTACGCAGTGGTGATAATGCAACTTTACATAGAGATTATTTTCCTATAGATTGTGATGCCGCTGTAATACAAGGCTGGGTATACTCAGATACAAATCCAAGTCATTTACAATTAAGAAAAAAAGTTATAAATCATCAAATCCAAAATAATAGATACACTATTGTTGCAGATGCAAATTTATTTTTATATGCCGATACAAAGAATAGACATGGATATTTACGTTATAGTTTAAATGGTGTTTTTCCTAACACAGGAATATATTGTGATAATATTATAAATGAACAAAGATGGAATAGCATTTCAAATAACTGCGGTATACAATTACAAGATTATAAAAAAGATGGAGACCATATTTTATTGCTCTTACAAAGACAAGGCGGTTGGAGTATGAGTGGAGAAAGTGTAATTGATTGGACAAAAAATATAATTGATAAAATTAGGAGCACAGGTTGTAAAAGACGTATAAAAATTAGACCGCATCCTGGTTGTAAAAAATCACGTAATTTTTATTTAGAACCAAAAAGTAGTCCATTTAGACATTACAAAAAGGTTGAAGTTGTTGATCCAAATAATTGGTTACAACAAGATTTACAAAATTGCTATGCAGTTGTAAATAAAAATAGTAGTGGTATTGTTGGTCCAATTATACAAGGATATAATGCATTTATTACAGATCCAGAAAAAAGTCAATGCTCACAAGTTACTAATCATAATATTTTAGATATTGAACAACCAAAAGAATTTGATCGGTTAAAATGGCTACAAAGAATTAGTATGTTTCATTGGAACTTTCAGGAATTAGAAAGCGGAGAATGTTGGACACATATGAAAAATTATTGCCAATAACTTTCTGTACGATTTACCATTAAATCTTTTTGCAAGCTTTTTCCTGTATTTTTCCTATCGCCTTTCATATGATCAATGTATTTTCCTAGAACTGTATTAATTAAAGGGTGTCCGCCTCCGCCTGTTTTTGCTTCTTTTAAATACATTTCTGCACTATAATCCAGCACATTATTATCAATTGATTTCATTTGATTTAATATATGACCAAATACGTAACTATCGTGCCATTCTTCTAATTCAAAAATTCCATTTTCGGCATCTTCATAAAATCGTTCAAACTCTTTTAAGAACTGTACACACATTGGATTATTTTTATTCATTCCGTAGAATCCACATTCGGGCCAAGTTTGAGATCCTTTTCCTCTTCCAACATATGTAAGCCATTTATCATCAGGCAGTAATGATTTAAATTGCTTTCGCGACCAAGGACTATGTACAAATGTATCTGCATCCATCCATACACACCAATCGGCACTTTTATCAAATGCATCAAAAACTGCGTAAACCTTATTTGCAAATCTAACTGCATTCCATTTAAATTCTTTATGCCAATCTCTTGGTCTTTTTGCTTTTATATTATCTGGAGGAATTCCGTTTGCTTTTGGAATATCTTTCCATCTTTTTTTAAAATTGTTTAATTTAGGTAATTCTTTTGTTGCTTGATATTCAAATATTTGTGATCTTTTAGTTATTGCTGGAAAACAATTTTCTGCATATACTAGAAGTTTTATTGTATCATCTACATTATCTTCAAAAGATGTAATAAATCTTTGCCCATATTTGTCCATTCCTTCCTTATTAAAGGTTGTTACCACAGTTATATTTGACATACTAGTTCCTTGTTAAATAGTGTACTGGAGTATTTACATATGAAATTTAAACTATGGAGAGAATATGGAGCATTAAACTCACGTCCTATATTTGATGCATTTGAACATTCTTGTGTTAGTAATGGGCATAGTCTAAATAGTAGTAACAATATTAACGATGCTGATGTTCATGTAATTTGGAGTGTGCTTTTTAATGGTAGAATGTCTGGTAATAAACACATATGGAATAGTTGTCAAAGTCGTAGTAAACCGATTATTGTTTTAGAAGTAGGAAGTATTAAAAGAGGTATTACGTGGAAGGTAGGTATAAATGGAATCAATCGTGACGGTAACTTTGGCCCTATGGGTAACAATTCTGATCGTGCTAATAGTCTTGGGTTATCTTTAAAACCTTGGCGTAGTAAAGGTGATCATATTTTAATTTGTGGGCAACATGAAAAAAGTCTACAATGGGAAAATATGCCAAAAATGAATAAATGGGTCTCAAGTATAATAGAAGAAATTAAATTTCATACAGATAAAGCAATAGTGTTTAGACCCCATCCAAGATGCTTAGTTGACGGTTTAGAAAACAAATATGAAAATGTATATATAGATACACCACAAAAAATTAACGGAACATATGATGATTTTAATCTAAGTTTTAAAGATTGTTATGCAGTAATAAACTGGAGTAGTAATCCAGGAATTCAAGCTATTATTTCTGGTATTCCTGCGTTTACAGGTCCAAGTAGTTTAGCATGGCCTGTAGCAAATACAGGTTTAGAAACAATAGCAAACCCAAAAAAGCCAGAAAGACAACAATGGTTAAATGATTATGCTTGGACTGAATATACTATAGAAGAAATAAGTCAAGGTATACCATTGAAAAGATTGACAAACTCTTTATAATTTGTTATTATAAACTATGACAAATGTAGAAAATATAGAAGATCTATTAGAAGTTGTTTTAGGAAAGCATAATCACGAGTTTGTTTTAAAAAATGTTGATGTGACACTACTACATAGTTTTGATAGACAAATTTCTAAAGACGTTGCTCTTACGGACCGACAACATGACTTACTTTATAAAAAATTAGAAATTTATAAAAATCAATTTATAAAAAATAATATTAGAAATTGGCGCGGTGCTCTTCAAAATACACGTAGTCCTTTAAGAGAAATTGATAGAAGCAAATATATTACTGTTGTAGAAAAAGATAATATTGTTGGACACGATCGATCATATAACAATTTGAAAGACGGAAATTATATAAAAATAAGATTTCCATTTAATAAAAAACATATATCTAAATTAGAAAGTTGTTTTGTTAAAACAAGAAGGACTGAATATTTCCATCAAAAAAATTCACACGAACATTATTTTTATTTTAAACCAAGGATGTGCTATGATCTTGTAAAAAAATTTCCTACATGGAATACAGATAAAATAATTATTGATACTGCAAAAGAAGTTGAAAAAATTGTAACCAATAAACAAGGATATATTCCTTACTATGATAATGATAAATTTTTTAATATAAAAACAGAAATTGTAAATGAATTACAAAAATTATCTAATGAAAAGTTAGTATCAGACAAATCTATTAGATATGGTTTTTTTCTAGACAATAATAAAAAAGAAGTAACACTACTAGATAAAATTGCATATAGAAAAGAGCCAACTGTATTAGCTAATCAAAACAAATATAATGTAAGTGATGTTACAGATGCACTTAATCATTTTGATAGATATCCAATAATAGTTTGTTTAGATAAAGATAATTCATATCAACAGCTGAATGAAATATATTATGGTTTTTCTAAATATATACCAAATGAATTGCAAAGTATATTATTTAGAATAGAAAGTTCTGATAAGATAAATGTTCATTTAAATGAGTTTGTGAAAGACAAAAAGTTAAATAACTGGGTAGACAATAAAACAAAAATAGTGTATATTGAAAAAACAAAACTACCAAAAGTTTTGTTGAAAAGTTCGTTTAAACCAAAAACTGCATTTAGTAAATCAAGTTTAAGACCTAATAAATTAGTATCTAATTATTTAAGTTTTAATTGTGATCTAATAATTTATAATGATACAGATCTAAGTAGTTTTAAACAAACTTATAATAAAGGATTTAATTCTTGGCAACTTGTAAACTTATAATTGAGGACGAAGTAAACATCAAGCTAGAAGGATTAGATGTTGACGTTCGTAGAAAGCTAGCCAACAGCCTCAAGTTTGAAGTGCCTTATGCTCGCTATATGCCACAATACAAACTAGGGCGTTGGGATGGTAAAGTTGCTTTCTTTGGTATTGGCGGTACAGGCTATGTAAATCATCTTGATACAATTACAGAAGTATTAGAAAAAAACAAAGTACACATTGTAGATATTGAAGATCGAAGGCATCCTATAAAATTAGATTTTGAACCAGTAACTGAAAACTATTGGAAAGACCAAGGCGTTAAATGGCCCAATGGTCATCCTGCAGAAGGTGAAGATATTATTTTACGAGATTATCAAGTAGAAGCAATAAATAATTTTTTGAATGCTCCGCAAAGTCTGCAACAAATTGCTACAGGAGCAGGAAAAACAATTACTACTGCAACGCTAAGTCATTTAGGAGAAAAATATGGAAGAAGCCTTGTCATTGTACCAAATAAAAGTCTTGTCGTACAGACTGAAGATGATTACAAAAACTGCGGGTTGGACGTCGGCGTTTACTTTGGTGACCGAAAAGAACTAGGCAAAACTCATACAATTTGTACTTGGCAAAGTCTAAATATATTAGATAAAAAACACAAGGACGGAGATGCAGTTTTAAGTTTAGCTGAGTTTTTAGATGGAGTAAGTACTGTAATAGTTGACGAAGTGCACCAAGCAAAAGCAGAAGTTTTAAAAAATTTACTCACACGTAATTTAAAAAATGCTCCAATACGTTGGGGATTAACTGGAACAATACCAAAAGAAAAGTTTGAATTTGAGTCTATTCATGCAAGTTTAGGACCAGTGATAGGCGAAATAAGTGCTAAAGAATTACAAGACAAGGGTGTTCTTGCACAATGCCATGTAAACATTGTACAACTACTTGATACACAAGTACATAGTAATTATCAAGAAGAATTAAAATATCTTGTAACAAATCAAGACAGATTAGAATATTTAGGCAAATTATTAAACACAATAAAGCAATCAGGCAATACACTAATATTAGTAGATAGAATAAGTGCAGGAGAACAACTACAAGCACTAATTCCAGAATCAACATTTGTAAAAGGCGATGTAAAATTAAAAGATAGAAAAGATGCTTATGACGAAATAAATGAAGGAACAAATCATGTTGTTATTGCTACATACGGAGTTGCGGCAGTCGGAATCAATATACCTAGGATATTTAATTTGGTGCTTATTGAACCCGGAAAATCATTTGTTCGAGTTATACAGTCAATTGGAAGAGGCGTAAGAAAGGCAAAAGACAAAGACTTCGTACAAATATGGGACCTTACGAGTACTTGTAAGTTTGCGAAGCGGCACCTTACCCAACGGAAGAAATTTTATAAGGAGGCGCAGTACCCGTTCACCATTGAAAAGGTAGATTGGAAATGAATATACTTACGCTCGATAATAAGAGTTTTAATTTAACTACTATTCCTGACGAAGTAGATGATTCATTAAGATTTAGTGTTTTAGATAATAGTAATCCTCAAGATCCAGATTTTTTCTTTATACCATTAATTTTTTTAGAATCGTTTAGTGCTCCAGCAGTAGTGTTAGAAATAGACGGACAATCCGTTACTATGCCATTAGATTGGTGTGTAGCAGTAGGTTGTAGTCAATCTGGAAGTGATTTAGAAGTCCTTCCTTTAACAAGCCTCAATCAAAGAGGTTTTGAAGCTTACCTATTTAATCCCCTTACAGGTAGTAAACCAAAGTTTGGAAAGATAGAAATTTCAAGTTTTTATAATGATGTTAAATGGTATTTTCCAAAAATAAAAACTGGTCAATTGCTAAGTATTCCTATAACAAATGGAGATGATCCTATGTGTGCATTCTTTGTTAAGGATATAAACAGACAAAGTGAGGTTATTGATTATGGTAAATTATTATAGGAGAAAAAAATGAAAGCTGGAAAAATATGGGGTCAAACAGAATTGATCCATGCTAACGGTGTGCTAGAGTTTCATCGTATTGAATACAAATCTGGATTTAAATGTAGTGAACATGAACATCAATTTAAATGGAATGGATTCTTTGTTGAGTCTGGTAAGATGTTAGTACGTGTTTGGCAAGATGGTGTACAAGATGGATTAGTTGACGAAACCGTATTAGAAGCCGGAGACTTTACACAAGTAAAACCTGGCAAAATACATCAGTTTGAAGGATTAGAAGATGGTGTAGCATTTGAATTATACTGGGCAGAATTTAACCATGATGATATTGTTAGACGCTCACAAGGTACAACTGTATGACTGATCTTTCTAAAGATTATTTAGAACAATTAAAAAAATTACACAATACCACATCTTTTGGTAGCGGTAAAGGATTACCTAATAATGTAAAAAAACTTATTACAAATGATACAAAATCATTTCTTGATTTTGGAAGCGGAAAAGGTTACACTTCAGAAAGTATAAAAAAAGATTTTCCACATATAAATTTATATACATATGATCCTGTAACTTCTCCAATCGAATTGCCTTCGGAAGTAGATATAACTTATAGTAGTGATGTTTTAGAACACGTTGAACCTAAGCATATTGATCAAACTTTAGATAAATTATTTGCAATTACAAAAAAATATCAATATCATTTGATTGCTTGTCATCCTGCTAAAAAACTATTACCCGATGGAAGAAATGCACATTTAATAATAGAATCTCCTGAATGGTGGAGAAATAAATTAAAAAAATACAATTGGAAAATTGTAGCAGAATCAATTAAAGAAAAATATAGAGAAAAGTTTAATATTAATATTATAAAATATATTGTATTACTTGAAAAACCAATGGAATAAAATGATAAAAGTAGGAATTAACGGATTTGGTAGAATAGGTAGATGTTTAGCAAGACATATCATGAGCGAACGCAATGATATGGACCTTGTACAAATTAATGCATCAGGTGGTGAAGCAACAAATATGCATTTACTAAAATATGATAGTGTGCATGGAAGGTATCAAGGACCAATACACGAGCCAATAATATGGTCACAAGAAAGAGATATAAGGTTAATAAAATGGTATGATGTTGATGTTGTATTTGAATGCACAGGTGCATTCAGAGATGGATATGCTTGCGAACATCATATATCTGGAGGAGCAAATAAAGTAGTAATAAGTGCTCCAGCAAAAAACGTTGATAGAACTGTAGTATACGGTGTAAATCATACAGACATAAGTGTAAATGATGAGATTATTAGTAATGCAAGTTGTACAACAAATTGTTTAGCACCACTTGTAAAAGTCCTAGATGAAAACTTTGGTATTCAATCAGGACAAATGACAACAATACATAGTTATACTGGTGACCAAAGTACAATAGATAAAAAACATAAAGACCCATATCGTTCAAGAGCAGGTGGCGTAAACATTATACCAACAAGTACAGGAGCCGCCAAAAACATTGGAATAGTATATCCACCAGTGAATGGTAAACTAATGGGCAGTTCAATTCGTGTGCCAACACCAAATGTAAGCTGTGTAGACTTGACCGTAAATGTTGAATATGAAGTAAATGAATTAGCTATTAATACTGCACTAAAAGAAAGCACACTAAATGGAATGAAAGGTATTATTGGATACAGTGACGAACCTCTAGTAAGCAGTGATTTTAATACTACAAAAGAAAGTTGTATATTTGCTCCACAACAAACAAGAGTGGTTGACAATACTATGGTCCGTGTGTTATCATGGTATGATAATGAATGGGCTTTTAGTTGTAGGATGGCTGATGTTGCAAAACATATAGGAGTCTTATGATAAACCAAAGAATCAAAGCAGGAGTAAAATTAATAGAAGGCGAGGCCTTGATTTACACTAGAGCAAATGGTGTTATATATGCAAACTACAGAGACCCGCCACATAATAAAATACCCAAATGGGTTGTAGGTGGTGATCCTGCCGCAGTAGCAAGAGCCCAAGGTGAATTATTAGATTACAGTGAATGGCAAAACTTATGTGAACTTTCACAAACTAATACTACCTTAAAAAGACTTTTAGATAAACTTGTTACTACATATTATATTGTAAAGGAACAAAAACAATGAATAAATTTTTAGAATGGCTTATAGGTGGAAGTAGTGTTACACTAGCCGTTGTATACACAATAGGACATATGTTAATAGCTATCGTGTGTGTCATGGTAATCACAGGAGCAAGTCTAGAACTTGCTACACTAGATGCAATAGTAGAGCCAATTATTAATGGTGTATGGTTTTATGTATTACATACAACATGGAAAAGGTTTCAAACAAAATGAGAATAATTGCAGGACCTTGCCAACATGAGTCTCTTGGACATAGTCAAATAATTGCTCAAACGTGTAAAGACGTTTGCGACAAATACGGAGCAGATTATTATTTTAAAGCCAGTTTTGATAAAGCTAACAGAAGCAGTGTCGGTGGTAAACGTGGCCAAGGTTTTGCAATTACTATGACTGATTTTCAAGATATAAAAGAAACATTAGGAGTAAAAATTTTAACCGATGTTCATACTGTAGAACAGATAAATGATATATCATATTACTATGACAACACAATTGATGTCATACAAATACCGGCTTTTTTATGCAGACAGACTGACTTATTGCAAACAGCTTGTAAGACAAATAAAGTTGTAAACATTAAGAAAGGCCAGTTCCTTGCACCTTGGGACATGAAAGGCATACTGTCAAAAACAGAAGGTGCTAAGGAAGTTTGGATAACAGAGAGAGGTACAAGTTTTGGATATAACACTCTTGTCGTTGATTTTACTGGCTTGGACTATATGCTTAATAATTATTCTGTGCCTGTGGTTCTCGATGCAACACACAGCGTACAAAAACCAGGAGGCCTTGGAACTAGTAGCGGCGGTAACCGCGATTTCGTTCCTGGCTTATGTCGTGCAGGCAGTGCTTTAGGCATACAGAATTTTTTTATCGAAGTGCATGATAACCCAGATAAAGCACCAAGTGACGGACCAAATATGTTAAATTTAAAAGACTTTGAAAAAGTAGTAAAGGAAATATATGACTACAGCTATACTAATACCAGCTAGGTATGCAAGTACTAGATTCCCAGGAAAAATGATGGCACAGCTTAATGGTGTTCCTTTAATAGAACACGTATATAATAGATGTGCTGGCACTGGTTATGATACTTATGTTTTAACAGATCATCAAGAAATATACAATTACATGGGCGGTAATAGATGTTTAATGACATCAGATGCAGATAATGGAACTGAACGATGTATGCAAGTTATAGATGAAAAGCTACAATATGATAGATATATAAATGTACAAGGAGATATGCCAGATATTACTACAGATATTATAAAAGCTGTAGAAGCAGAATTGCAACGTAGCGATGTAGCAACTGCTTATACACCGATGGATTTTAACTTGCGAAATGATCCAAACTGTGTTAAAATGATACATAATAGAGGAAGAGCACACTGGTTTTTAAGAGCAAGTTTAACTTATGGAGATCATCATTTAGGAATATATGGCTATAATAGAGAATCTAAAGCTATGTATAATATAAGTAAAAAGTTTCCTGAAGAAGATATTGAAAAGTTAGAACAGTTACGTTGGATACAAAACGGTATAAAAATTGGTGTAGTTGAAGTAGAATTTGATGGGATTGAAATAAACACTCCGGAGGATTTAGAAAAGTGGCAAACAAAGAATTAGATTTATTCAAAGAATTAATTCCTAGTATAGATATGGGATTTAAAGAATTATATGATGCCGCTAGTGAAGATGGAAAAAAAGATATAAAACTTGACTTATGGAACTTAAACCGTTATATTAGTAGTGTAAAGGGTAGTAGGGAAGAACAAGAACTTGCAGTATTTAAAATAAACGAATACTACAATAGAAATTGGAATGTTCTTGGAGGTACAGATCATGTAAAACTGCAATGGCAATTATTATGTGTTGCAGGCAAGACTGGAAAAAAGAAGTTTCATCCGTGGATCGGATTAAAAAAGAAAAAAGACGATAGCAGTAAAGCAGTAAAAATATTAGCGAATATATATCCTAATATGAAAATGGACGAGGTAGAAACACTTGCTAGAATATCTACAAAAAACGAAATTAAACAACTCGCCAAAGAACACGGTTACGAAAAAGTTGACATCTAAATATACTTGTGAATATTGTAAAAGAAGTTATACTAAAGAAAGCACACTTATAGCTCATATGTGTGAACCTAAAAGACGTTGGCTACAAAAAGACGAAAAACGTGTGCAGTTGGGGTTTTACGCATTTCAAAGATTTTATAAGTTAAGTGCAGGAACAAAAAAAGAAAAAACATATGAAGAATTTGTAAAATCTAGTTTTTATAATGCATTTGTTAAATTTGGTAGTTTTGTTAGTAATGTTCGTCCATTATACCCAGATAGATATATTGATTGGGTAGTTACATCACGTGTAAAACTTGATCACTGGTGTAAAGATGAAATGTACGAAACATACGCAAATGAGTTGATAAGGAAAGAAGGAGTTGAAACTGCACTTGAACGTAGTATAAATACAATGGCTGAATGGGCTAAAGAACATGATAGTTCTTATAACCATTATTTTTTATATGCAAGTACAAATAGAATTACTTGGGATATAAAAGATGGCAAAATATCTCCGTGGATATTATTAAATTGTAAAAGCGGAAAAGAAGTTCTTAATAATTTTAATGAAGAACAACTTGCAATGCTAACAAATGTATTAGATCCTAAACATTGGTCTATCAAATTTAAAAGACAAAAAAAAGATATAGAATTGGTACAACAAGTAGTGAAAGAAGCAAACTTATGACATTTAATGCATGGCAACATCCAGGCACAACAATATCTAAAAATATGCCTGACATAGATATCGATTTTGCAGATAGATCTGAAATCTTAGATAAAATAAAACACCGTGTGGCAAAATTAGATTCTGGTAAAAAGCATAATACTGGAATTTATGCAACTGAAATTCCACACAATCCTGTTGATAATTTATCAACAATCGACCACAAAGAAGCAGAACAAAGAGGATATTTTAAACTTGACTTTTTAAATGTTTCTATGTATAAAGAAATAAAAGACGAACAACATTTAAACCAATTAATGAATAAGGAACCAATATGGGAACTACTGGAGCACAAAGACTTCGTCGATCAGCTGTTTCATCTAAGCGGGCACGACAAACTGTTAAAACAATTGAAACCTACATCGGTAGAACAATTAGCGGCGACACTAGCAATTATAAGACCAGCCAAGAGACATCTAGCAGGCAAACCGTGGCAAACGATAATAGAAGAAGTTTGGATAAAACCAAAAGACGGTGAATATTTTTTTAAGAAAGCTCATGCATTTGCATATGCTGTAAGTGTAATAGTACATATGAATTTAGTTTGTGAAACTTATCTTTTACGCAATACTTGAACACTTTTTCTTTTAATTCTTTTACTAGATAAGTTATTAATGTTAACACAGGGTCCGACACTTATTTTTACATCTTTGGTGTTCATAGTCATCATACAATAATTAAACTGATCCATTTCTTTTTTAAGAAAAATATTTATTGGAATCATTCTATTTGATTCCCACCACCAAATATCCCCAACTTCAAGAAAAATTTTCTTTTCTGCATCTGTTTTTATTTTATTAAAAACAAACATAGTAGTAACGTATGCATCTTGATTAGACACAATTCCTACATACTCATTTCCTCCATAAGCAACAACACTTACATACGGGAAGTTTTTTTCAATATCTTTTAATAACATATCACCATAAATACTTATATAAAAAGGTTTCCAGTCGATGCAAAAAACGTACAGATATTTAGCAAAAAATAAAGTTGTAGTTGTAGCCAATATGTCTGGATTTATTACGGAGTACAGACCAGTGTATCAGAAAAATTTAAATGTATATCGAGGAATAGATAATTTACTCTATTTTGAAATTAAAAATCATGATCAAAAAAATATAAGTTTAGATGGACTTAGTCCAATTTTAATGGCATGGAATGATGAAAACACATTAGTAATAGAAAAAACAGGAACAAGTTTAGATGATATAGTTACAAAAGAAACTTCAGAAGCCCAAAGTGCCGCAGGCAAAACATTAAAATTTGGACTTACTACTGGAATAGCTGTTGGACAAACTGTTACAGGAACAAATATAATTAGAGGCTCTGTAGTTACTGCTGTCACATCTGATACTGTGACTTTAAGTAAATCTACTTCAGCTTCGGTGCCAATATCAACAAATATTACATTTCAAACAAGTAGTAAAAAAGGAGTGTTTACTGTAAATGTTACTGAGAATGATTTATTAGAAATTAATCAACAGTATTTGAAATATGTAGTTTATTTAGAAGATAGTAGCAAAGCAAGAACAATAACGTACAGTAATACACATTTTGATTTTTCCGGTGTAATGTTTATTGATTCAAAAAGTATGCCAGGACCAAAAGAAAGCGTATCGGTAACTGATTTTGTTGCAGAGGGAGATTTTTGGTATGCTGGCTCAAGTAGTTCTAACCAAATTACAGCTGAACCTGCACTGAATGGAAATAATGCATTACATACTGTTGCAGTATATACAGATGGTTATATAGGAGGACTTGAGGTACAAGCTACATTAGATAATCAAATTACAGGCGCAAATAATTGGACTACTGTAAGCACATTTTCTTTTACTGGTACTGAAACTCAACCACAGCCAGCAAACTTTAACGGAATATATAATTATTTGAGATTTAAAGCTAGTGCAGATCCAGCAAATAAAATAACAAAAGTATTAGTGCGAAATTAAGGTAAATATAGTATGCCAAGTAATAGTGAAATAATATTAACAGCCCAAACACACCCAGAGGATAGTTCAGAACAAACAGCAACTGGCGATAAAGCTAAAGGTGATGGATACTACAGTAGAGCAGATGGATTACATACTGTTCAATATAATTTAAATAAATTTATAGGTACAATAACAATGCAAGCATCACTTGCATCTATACCTGGAGATACAGACTGGTTTGATATAACTTCAATTACTGAAACAAGTACAACAGGTTCTAAAGTACAAAACTTTACTGGAAATTATGTATGGGTAAGAGCAGTTGTAAGCAACTGGACCGGCGGCACAGTAAACAGTATTACATTAAATCATTGACAAATTTACATTTGATGCTACAATATAAGTATGAGCATCGTATCGGATATCCTTACTGCACACCTGCCTGCAAAACGTAAAACAACTCCTAGTGGTTGGACAAGTTTTACTGCACCGTGTTGTGTTCATAACGGAGAAACACAAGATACAAAAAGCAGAGGTGGTATAATATACGAAGGGGATGTTATATCTTATCATTGTTTTAATTGTGGATACAAAGCCAGTTGGCAACCAGGACGTAATCTAAGTTATAAATTTAAAAAACTTTTAGAATGGCTAAACACAGCCGATAGTGATATAACAAAACTTGCACTAGATGTTATGCGTGAAAACGAAGGCATTGAAGTTCAACAACATAGAATAGAACTGCCAGAATTTGCAACTACACAATTACCTGAAAATAGTATAAAAATTTCAAATATAGAAACTTTTAACAAGCATAATACTGCTATATTAGAATATATGTCTGCTAGGCAATTAAATTTAGATGACACAGATTACTATTGGTCTCCGGAACTTGCTTTTAGAGATAGATTAATTATTCCATTTTATTACGAAAAAAGAATAGTAGGATATACAGCAAGGACAGTAAAAGATAATAAAGTAAAATATCTAACAGATAGTCAACCTGGATTTGTTTATGGATTAGATGAACAAAGTTATAATAAAGTATTTTGTATTTTGTGTGAAGGACCTATTGATGCTATACACGTAGATGGTTGTGCATTGACAGGAAGTGATATTAATGATCAACAAGCACTTCTATTAAATAGACTTAACAAAGAAATTTTCGTTGTTCCAGACAGAGATAAAGCTGGTAGTAAACTTGTAGAACAAGCTATTGATAGAGGATGGAGTGTAAGTTTACCTGATTGGGAAGAAGGAATAAATGATATAGGCGAAGCAGTTAATAAATACGGTAGATTATATACACTTTATAGTATATATAATTCTGCAGAAAGTTCGCCACTTAAAATAAGGTTGAAGGCAAAAAAATGGTTTATTTAAAAAAATTATGGAGTATAATAATCTATCCTTATACATATGTAAGAGATGAATTACGCTATAGAAAACGTCTTAAAGAACTTAGAAAAAGAGATCCTTTTATTTACAAATGATAGAAATAATTTTATATAATATTATATTCTGGATTATATATGGTTACATTTGTAGCTTGCCTTATAAATGGATACAGTATGCAATTGATAACTCTGACAAAATAGGAAAACAATTATGAAAATTATAACAGGAAATGCTAATTTGCCTTTAGCAAAAATGATTGCAGAACATTGTTTTGCAAATTTAGTTCCTGCAAAAATAAGCACATTTGCAGATGGAGAAACTAGTGTAGAGTTTTTAGAAAATGTTAGAGGTGAAGATATTTTTATAATTCAACCTATAGCTCATCCAGTAAATGATAGTCTTATGGAATTAATGATTATGATAGATGCGGCACGTAGATCAAGTGCTAACAGAATTACAGCAGTAGTTCCTTATTATGGATATGCTAGGCAAGATAGAAAAAGTGCTAGTAGAACTCCTATAACAGCAAAACTTGTTGCAAATTTAATTACAACTGCTGGTGCAGATAGAATCTTAACTATGGATCTTCATGCTGGACAGATTCAAGGATTTTTTGATATACCAGTAGATGACTTAACCAGTAGGGTTGTTTTTGCAAAAGATATTAAAAGAACAATAGACATTGCTCAAGGAATGGTGTTTGTATCGCCAGATGCAGGCGGGGTAGTTCGTGCAAGAAAGTTTGCAGATATGTTTGGAGGTGAAATTGCTATTGTTGATAAAATGCGTCCTGAAGCAGGTAAGTCAGAAGTTATGAATCTAATTGGTGAAGTAAAAGATAAACACGCTATATTAGTTGATGACATTGTTGATAGTGGTGGTACATTGTGTAATGCCGCAAAAGCAATTATGGATCAAGGTGCATTAAGTGTTAGAGCATATATTACACATGGAGTATTATCAGATAATGCTTGTGTAAGAGTTGAAAAAAGTGTGCTATCTGAATTAGTTGTAACAGATTCATTACCAGATCGTTGTCCTAAAAATTGCAACAAAACAAGATATGTTAGTGTTGCTCCTTTGTTTGGAGAAGCAATCAGAAGAGTTACTAATGAAGAATCTGTAAGCACATTGTTTCAATAAATATTAATATGGTAGATAGTGTAAGCAGAAATATACAATCTTATGATCCATATAAAATGGAAGCAAGATTAGTACAAGAAAAAATTGAAGAGTATCATCTTGCAAAAATTAGACAACAAGAAAAAGTACATAATAAAATAATACTTGACAAACTATTATTGGAAGCTTATTTTGAAAAATTAGATAGATTAGCTACGTATAATGCAAAAGCACAATTAGAACGTGCCCAGGCTGATATGGGCAAAATT
>MDSY01028739.1_pt1 | contig 20901 bp, 22 predicted proteins | sample 811131 | NCBI WGS metagenome assembly MDSY01 (sample SAMN05326643, study PRJNA326480) | marine metagenome | isolation source: seawater | place: Atlantic Ocean: South West | collected 2010 | reverse complement strand
CTGGCTCTGGTTCTGGCTCTGGTTCTGGCTCTGGTTCTGGCTCTGGTTCTGGCTCTGGTTCAGGTTCTGGCTCAGGTTCTGGTTCAGGTTCTGGCTCAGGTTCAGGTTCCGGTTCTGGTTCCGGTTCCGGTTCTGGTTCTGGTTCCGGTTCTGGTTCTGGTGGTTCTGGTTCGGGTTCGGGTTCAGGTTCTGGTGGCTCTGGTTCTGTATCCCCCATTATAATGTATAACAAGAAAAAAATAGCCTAATTATAATATATTATACGATTGAGCATAATATATTATTTCCGTAACCGGGACTCGAACCCGGGTCAATCGGGTGAAAGCCGACTATCCTGACCACCTAGACTATTACGGAATATTTATTCTAAATACTACTATATGATAGCTATAATTATCATATAGAATTTATTTTATAAAGTGTATATTCATTTTTTTTTGAATATTAAAATATGTTATAGTTTCGTGTGGATTTATAATTAATAATTTTTTTAATTTATCATCTATTAATATATTTTGTTTGTTTGATTTATCTTGTAAATCATGTTCTTTTATATAATTCATTAAATATTTTGTAACATCTGGTCTTGATTTTTCTGTACCATGCTCAACATTCATAAAATCACATAAACTGTCAGAAATTTTCCCCTTTTTTGCAAATCCAGATGGTTTTTTTATATTTTTTTTTTTTGAAATATCTTCTTTTTTTATTTTTTTTTGTAATGCTTTAAGTTGAATTAAAATCATATTTGTTTTATCCTTTAATCCATTTACGTCATCTATTAATTTAATTATACTATCCACCATATTTTCATTATTCATTAAAAATATATATTAGGTTATCTTTAAATATTTATTCACTAGATTCTTGTGGCTGTTGAGTAGAATCTCGCGGCTGGCGACGAGACTTCATAAGAACCCAATCATGTCCTGGAACATGGCTTGGCAATACATGACTCTGCTCACGAGGACCTCGGCCACCCGCTCGAGGACGACGAGTCTGTCCATTTCCTTGACGCTGAGATTCGCACATGAGCTTTCCACCGGAAACTCCACGAACATTAGACGCCTTCCAAGTATGATTTGAATTTTCTGCCTTTTCCAATTCAAATGTAACATACTCACCCAATAGAAGATACCTATACTGGTCTGCATCACACTGCAATGCACTGTGATGAACAAAAATATCTTCGCCATTATGCTCATCATTTTCACCGGTTACCGTAATAAAACCATAACCCTGGCGATTGTTAAACCACTTTACACGACCAGACTTGACGGGGAGACTTTCAACTTCTTCAGATTCACTCATTATGATATAACTATATATATGTCTTTAAGTTTATATCATATATTTATTATCAAATACATATGTAATGGAAATAGATTCATTAGCATGGGAAAAATCGAATCAAGGACATAAATATAATACATTTACTCAATATAAGTCAAATAACTTGATAAAGCATATCTATATATATACATCTGTTTATGGTTATAATATTGCAAAGTATTTATTACACTATTTAACAATGAATCAAATATCATGTTCATTACATACAAATACACTTATACATGATAAAATAGATTCCAGTTTAGATGATGAATATTTTTTTATATTTTTTCCTCATAATTTAGAAATTCAAATACCAAAAAACAAAGTTTTTTTTTATCAATTAGAACAAATAAATAGTGACAATAAATATAAAAGAATTATAAATAATAATTTAATTAACAATATAGAAAATTCTATTATTACTTTTGATTATTCTAAAGAAAATATAAATTATTATAGCAAAAAAATTAATGCAAAAATAAGTTATTTGCCTCCTCCGTGTAACCATATTATCAGTTCAAATGGGGATAAAGAATATGATATTTTATTCTATGGAACATTGAATCAAAGAAGAAAGGATATTTTAAATTATTTAAAACAATATTATAACGTTCATGTGATTTATAATATATTTGGTCAAGAATTAGATAATTATATAAAAAAAAGCAAAATTATATTAAATATACATTATTTTGATAATCCTATTCTAGAAACATTAAGAATACATCAAGCAATTTGTCATAATGTGCATATTATAAGTGAAGGAAAAACATTAATTAATAGCGAATTATATAATTCATGTGTTCATTTTATAGATTATATAAGAGATGATTTATCTAATATTTCTATTTTAATGGATGATATTCAATTTTTACTTAAAAGAAAATATATAATTAATAATACTGAATTAATTAGCAAATTAAATCATGACTTTAATAATGGTATTCAAAAATTATTTATTCTAAAATACCCTTACTTATTTCATAAATATATATTAAATATACATTGTTTTAACAAACCTCCTATATACGAAATAGATAAACAAGTTCCACTTAATAATTCTCAAATATGTCATATACATTGCTTTAATATAAATCAATTTAATAACATTTTTTACAGTTATTACAATAATATAAAACAATATTATAGCATTATTATTACTTACTCAAAAGGTAAAGTAAAAAATATAAATAATGCAACTATTTTAAAAATACCTAATATTGGAATGGATATTGGTGCAAAACTCATTGCTATTTATTATTTGAATGAAAAAAATATTTATTATGATAACATTTTATTTATCCATTCAAAAAATAATGCCGAATTAAGAAAGAAATATTTAGACCCATTAGCCATTAGTGATAAAAAAGTGCAATATAATCAAAAATTATCATATACTCATGCAGCAATATTTCCAAATGATTTAGAATTAAATGGAGATTATAATCTAGGATATTTTACATCAAATAATCTATATCTTAATGAATTTTTATCTTTTTTAAATATTCCATTATATACTACTAAATTTATTCAAGGTAATTGTATGATTTTTAACAAAAAAATGATAGATATAGTTTTTAACAATAATTTAATTTTATTATATAATATATTAAATACTGAAAATAGCTTTGATTATAACTATATTCATTATTTATATAACTTAGAAACAATGGAAATTCATGAATCGTATGAATTTTATAAAACAAATAAAATATCACCGAATCATATTTATGCTAGAAAAACAAGCAATAAACTTTTTCAAGATGGAGCAATTGAGCATATATTTGAACGATGTTATCTAAATATATTAATACACTTAAAATTATCTTATTTACAAGTGTCTTCTTCCATTAAACCATTAAGTGTAAAAAAAAAGAAAATACAAATTTTTGGTGACCAATATGAAAATGAATCCACTCATTTATTATTTCATAATGCAAATTGTATCTATTGCAGAAATAATATTTATAAAAATTATGTTATATATCAACCAGAAAAACACATATCATCTAAATTTTTAGATAAATTTAATAAAATTCCATTAAGAATAGATAAAATAACTCAACTAAAAAACAATAAAAAGATTTATTGTTCAAAATATATACTTATTGTAACTAATCCAAAAATATTAAAAATTCTTTTAAAAAATAATAATTTAAAACTGAATGTTATTATAAATATTAAAAATCCAATTAAAGAATCAATACAATCCGTATTTAAATTAAATAAAAATATTACCTTATGTGATGCAAAAACCTATTATGAAGATACATTCTATAATATATTGAATAAATTTAATATATGGTTTAATAATACTATACAATTGTTTGGTAATAATTTTTTTATAGATGATACATTAGTTCATATTAAATCTGATGATAAAGATGATTCTATTGAACATTTACTAATAAAACATAACATTATTGAACCTTGCACTAAAAATGAAGTGTATTGTGTAAAAAAATCTACTCCTAATACAAGATATATTGATTTTAAAAAAAATTTTAATTTATCAGAATCTCATAAAATGTTATTAATTAATAGTTCATATATGAAATACTTTTATAAGTCAAAAGATATAATATTAAATAATATTATATGAATCATCATGTATTTGACTGGAAATTTTACATATCATATTATAAAGATTTAAGAGAAAATGGAATCATAAATGAACGATTAGCTATAATGCATTTTAAACGATTTGGTAAAAATGAAAACCGGATTACAAATCAAAAAATGCTTACAAATCCTAAATATATTAATTATTTAGATACACGGTTTTATAATAGAGAGTATAACATAAATAATGATTTTCATAAAGAATTAGATGTTATAAATCATTGGATAAATTATGGTCAATATGAAGGTCTTATTAATAATTCAAATAAATTAACAAATATATTTTTAAAAAACTTATTTATTGTAAACGAACAATTTAAACATATACCATGCAATACCAATAAAAATAAAAATTTAATTAATATATTAATAAGAACATCCAATAGACCTCATTTTTTTAAAAAATGTTTACAAAGCATATTAGCTCAGTCCTATAAAAAATATGCTATTTATGTTAGCTATGATAATGGTGATACTGAATTTTATGTCCGCTCCTATCATAATATAAATTATGTTGATGTTATTGATAAATATAACGGTAATTATTCATATAATTTATACAATAATGACTTAATGGACCATATAAATCAAGGATATATTTTATTTTTAGACGATGATACTATGTTAACACATGAATCTTCTCTTGAAATTCTAAATAATAATTTAGATGAAAATTCAGCAGTATTGTGGAATATATTAAAACCTCATAAAATTATAATTCCTGGTAAAATAATCGAAAAAAATGAAATAGATACAAGCTGTGTATGTATACATCATAGTATTTGCAAACAAAATACATGGAAATCTATACGGGCAGGTGATTATTATTTTTTTGAACCACTTATAAATAATATGAAAAAAGTATACATACCTTTATCATTGACAAGATGTATATATGATAATATAATTAATGGTCATGGAATGAATAATTATAATATTCCTGATGAAAAATACAATATTTTTTTAAAATATAAATCAGATATTAATCATTTAATACAACCAAAAATTAATTTATATTGCACAAATATTACAAATAATGTATTAGAAGATATTTATGAAAATATCAACTCTTTTTTAAAATATATTAAAAACTACTCTAATATTATTTTACTATGCACTGATCCAAAAAATTATGGAGGGTCATCTGTAAATACATTAAAATTACATCATTTTTTTATACAGCATAAAAAAAAGGTAAAAACAATATTTGTAAATAATAATGAAAAAAATACATATAATGATAATATTTACACAATAAGACCTGATTCTATTGAAGATTTTTTAAATCAAATCGATTTTAATCCAGACTTAATTATTACAAAAAGCCCATTAAATTTTAATTTAAAAAACATATTTGATTGCCCTATATATTTTTTTATCAGTGGTATTTATACAAACTATTTAAATAAATATTATTACGATTTAAATGGCAAATTAGAACATGATAAATTTATTAATAATAATGTATTACAACAAATAAAATCTAGCACTTATTCATTTAGCAATAGCTCTCATACTCAAGACATTTTATTAAATATATATAATCTTAATACGTATATACTTTATACAAGCTTTGCAAAATATTTAAATAAATATATACCTTCTCCGCATTTATTTGAAACTAGACAATATGATTATGGTATTATTTGTTCTGATTTTTCTAGACCTATAAAAAATATAAAAAAATCGATATCTCGAATATCAGATCAGTATACTTATATTTTAATAGGCAATAATAGTCATTTTTATTCTCGTAAAAATGTTACTACATTTCCATATATTGAAAATATATCTCCTTTTTTAAGAAATATTAAGTATATTATACAAGATAGTTACTATGAATCTAGTAGTAATTTAGAAGTTGAGGCACTTTTTTCAGGATGTAAAATAAAAGATAAATGCGAAGAATGTTTAATACAATTTATTTATCCGAATAAAACATTGGAGTATATTATTCCATTGGCTAGTGAATATTTAACTATTTTTCCATTAACAAAAAAAACATTAAATGATATATTAGTGAGCTATAATATTTATGACTTAAATGTAAAAAAAGTAAAATTATTTATAAATAACGAAAATAATTACAAAGAAAAATATATTTATAATGCATAATGAAAATTATTGTAACTGGTGGTATTGGATTTATTGGATATCATTTATGTGTTGAATTATTACTACAAGGACATTATGTTTTTTGTATTGATAATCATTCTTCTAGTAATAAAAAAAATCTTGAAAAATTATCTAAATTTGATAATTTTAGATTTATATGTCATGATATTATTCATCCTATTCCATTTATAGATAAAGTTAATCAAATTTATCATTTGGCATGTCCCGCATCTCCGGTATATTATCAATCTAATCCTATACATACCATTAAAACATGTGTAATTGGAACCTTAAATGTATTAGATTTAGCTGTTAAAAATAATTCTAAAGTATTGTTTACATCTACGTCAGAAATTTATGGTGATCCTCATATTTCACCTCAGAATGAAGAATATAGAGGAAATGTAAATCCTTTTGGACCAAGAGCTTGTTACGATGAAGGTAAACGTATGGGTGAAACTATTTTATTTGAGTATCATGATAAATACAATTTACCTATTTGTATTGCTAGACTTTTTAACACATATGGCCCTAATATGAATGCAAATGATGGTCGTGTTGTAAGTAATATTATTAATCAATGTTTACAAAACAAACCTATTACAATATATGGAGATGGAAGTCAAACGCGTAGTTTTTGTTATGTATCTGATACTGTTTCTGGATTAATTAAATTAATGAATAATACTATCATAAAACCCATTAATATAGGAAATCCACATGAAATAACTATTAAAGAATTATCTGAATTGTGTATTCAATTTATTTCTCCAGAATCACATATTATATATAAAGATTTACCAACCGATGACCCAAAAATACGAAATCCTGATATTTCAAAAGCAAAAAAAATATTAAATTGGGAACCTAAGGTTCCATTAGAAACTGGTTTAAAGAAAACAATCGAATATTTTAAATTATATTAAATAATTATTTCTTGAAACCGCTATATATTTATCACTTGCACCAACCATTATTGTTTCATTACCTTCTACTAATCTTCTTGTAAATATTGCCTCTGTTCCATCATTGTTAACCATATCCAATGCTTTTAGCTTTACTACTTCGTCACACATTGGGATACATTCTAGTATTTGACCAAATGGATTTCTGTTAAAATCTCCATCAAGACCCGCAATTATAACTGTTTTTTGATTCTGTTCACATAGAATCAAAAAGCTTTTCAAATCTCCAAAAAACTGAGCTTCATCTATTCCAATGATATCTGCATGAATATATAATTCTTTATGCTGAGAAAATACATCATTTAATAACGACACTTTCAATGCTGGTGCTTCTATCCTACTATGTGTTGCTACATTATCTTCCGTTCTTGTATCATTTGTATGATTTATCATTAATATATTCTTTCCTATTGCTTTATATCTGCTACATCGTGTTATTAGTTCGCTAGATTTTCCAGAAAACATACACCCTAAGATGATTTAAATACGAGCCTGCATGGTTACTCTTTCTTTTTTACTTTAAATGAATTCAATTTATTTATAATGCACAATAATGCAATAATATTATATTATAATAATCTTGGTCAAATTTTTCTCTAAAATGAATACGGTCTGTTCCTTGAAACATCATTAGACCTCCTGCGTTACAATCCACTGGAACACATTCTTCTTTCGGAGGATTTTCTGGATATCTTCCTTTATACTTCTCTGGTTGTCGCTTTTTATGAACATAAATAGGCCATTCACAATTATCTGGCTTATCAATAATAAAAGATACCGTATACTCACAATCAGCCCTATCTGTATGTCCTGGTAAATCTGCACCTTTTACATATGCTGATAAATAAGTATAAGTAGGTTTTAATGGTTTACCCGCTAATTTTTCAATTAATGGTAATATTTCATAATGCAGAAATCGTGACATTGGTTCATTATGAGCCTTATATCTATGTGCTTGCCTATCTCCCAATTCCCATACATTATTTGAAATTGTTTCTTTGTAATATGCTTTACATAAATTAAGAATATTTGCATCTAACACATCATTCACGGTTACAAGAAAGAAATCTTCATCTATATCATAATTATCTAACATTACCTTTTCATTTATACCTTTTTTATTCGTTGTATTTACTCTAATATCATTATATTTTTTTATGGTTTGTTTAAAACTATCTATATCCCCCTTGAAATTATAACAAAAACTCTTATTTGCACAATTACGTGAAATAGATTGATTATTTGAAAATTTCATCAATACTTCATTCAATGTATCGCTATAATTTTCTAATTCTACGATTTTTTCTTCTTTTATATTTGAAGCTAAATATGTATTTCCATCCACATCTTTTTCTCTTATATATAAATTCGCAATATATCCATTCATAGAACCATTATTTCTAAATGCTCTTTCTAAATTTTCATCTCTTTCTGATGTTTCTGATACTGTATTATTATATATTAAACAATCTCCTTGTGAAAACCCTTGATTTATATTTATATTTGGAAATTTTATTTCAAAATGGTTTGATAAAAATATTGTTATTGTAATCATACGTTGACCTAATTTTTTAAAGCAATCCCTTGAACATGTTTTTGTATCAAATGCTGTAAAATGCTTTCCATGCACTTCATTTGGCTTGTATTCTGTAATATTTATATTTTCATAATATTTACTAGAAATATCTAATATTTTTTCGAGATTAGAGACAAGATAAGGTAATTCGGTTATTTTTAGCCACCCGTTACGTCTTCTACCTCCTTGAGAAAATTTACATAATGCTATCATATTTGTTATTTCTTTAATATTTAGTAATCCTTTATGGTGAAACATATGCCTCTCTTTATATAAAATAGTTGGCTTTCCATTATACTCATTGTTTGTCTCTAATACATTTGTTGATACCGGAATATTTTTATAATAATCTGGATTGAAATCAGCATATAATATATTTGTTGGACATTCCTTAAACCACAAATTAAAAGCGTATTTTTCTCCTTCCAAAACAGGCATTCCCGCATGCTCGGATAATATATGTTTTTCATTGGTTTTACCTACCGTATTATGAAATATAAGCAACTTTCCTTGTTTAGCTTCAATCTCTACATTTAATTTTGTCATTTTTGTTCCACCTCCCTTTGACACATCATTTAAATAACATAATGCAGTCGCTAATCGAGCACCACCATATTTCATACATCGTAATGTCTTTTCTGACCCATTATGCTCCCAACTATCATAATGTTGACGATATTCTTGACTTACACCATAATAAATGACTTGAAACTGCTCCGCATTTTGTAGCGGCATACCAACTAAATTTGCAATTCTTTCACCAACTGCCTTTGTTATTTCATCATGGTCATGTCTTAACCATGTATTCATACCAGTTCTTCCTGTAGAAACATATCCTTTTTTATCATTACTCACTAATGCTCTGGTTAATGTTTTTTTTGATATTTCTATGAAATGATTACATTCTTCTGGTGTTATTACATTATCATGAGTAGCCACATATGGGTCTAAACAATGGGTCACTTTTTGACTGTTCTTTCCCAAATCACATGCTTCTGGTTCTGAATCATTCATTAATATAAGTATTTAATAAATTTACTATTTATTTTACGAATATCGCATACTATTTATATAGGATTCTCTATGTAATGCTTTATTTTTATAGTTGCGTTTTATTCTCTTTGTTGAATCAATTACTAATAATTTATTACTAAAAAAAGATAAAAAATCCATTCCCAATAATATGCTTTCTTTATCTGATTGATACTTTGCTTTATATACCTTAATCAATAAAGTATTTTTACATTTTAATTGAAAATGTTCTACAATACTATGAACATTATAATTATCTTCTTCTAACATACCTGTAAGCGAATTATCTAAAAAAACAATTAAACTACCAGACATATCCAGTAAACGTATTGAATTTAAAAATTCTTTTACGCCTTCATAATTGTCATTAAATACAACCAGCAATCCTATGTATGGATCATGATTCAAATCTCCTTGTAAATCATACATTCCAGTTTTTAATGGAAAAAACATGGTTATAGTATTTATATTTAATTGTCTTATAGGTAATTGTATAGGATACCATAATAATAATGGCGAATCCCATCCATTTTTTTCTAAAAAATTTACCTTTTTATGTATGGTTAACTTATAATAAATATATTTGTCTATTTTAGATTTTTTTCTACGTAATGTAAATAAAAAATTTCCTTTTTTATTCCATACTTTAAAAGCATTTGTAAAAAATATTGTTGAACGAAAATAATATTTTTTACAATTATGTATACATTTGTCTATTGTAATAAAATATGTATTTACTATATCCATTATTATATAATAATACATAATTATTTAAATAAGTCACATGAATCAATAGATGAATCATCACTATCATCTTCCATTATAGGATTTAATGGCTCACCATTTTTCCACATATTAATTTTGGTCTGAATATATTTATTATAATGATTTATCATATATTCCTTTCCATATTCATAATTATTATTACAAAAACTAGGAATAATTCTATAAAATACTAAATTATTTCTAAAAAAAGATTTAAAATTATTTTTATCGATGTAATTTTTGTCTTTATACATAGAAAAATGATTTTCCCACATGCTATAATAGTCACCAGGATATTTCTTAATAAATCGACAAGATGTCATTTTATTTAATATACTACAATTATGAATATCTTCATATTTGCCTATATAATTTAAATAATATGCTCCCATACTATATTCTGGACTAACTTTTCTATTTTCATCTTTTAAGGGGATATAATGCAATTTATACCATACATTATATTTAATTATACATGGAGATATTGAATGAATTGCATTTTTAGAAATATTACATAAATTAATAAATGCATAATTTGATATACATGTATCTATTAATGATTCAAGAGGTATAATAGAATCTAATAATAATTTCCAATCATCCTCTATCCACATTATAAGCGGTTCAGTTAAACACATTTTCACATGCGAGTTTATTTCATGTGATAATTCTTTATAAGCATTTATATAATTCTTATGCTTGTCTCCATGTATAAATTTTATTTTTATATTCTTATCATTTAATAATCTTATTATATTTTGTTTTGTTTCTATTAATGTATCCTCTAGGTCTTTTAAAACACTTATATGAAAAAACCATGTAATTATATACCTATTTTTATTTATATTATCTATCCATTCTATCCAATCTTTTAATGTATCATTATGCAATTTTATTCTATTTAATGATACCGAACCTATTATTATTTCTGTCATTAAGTTATATATACTTTTTTTTTTTCATATTATTTCATATGTATTGTTCTAATATAGAATTAAAAAATAGAAAATATTTGGATTATACGTGTGAACATATTAAACAATTTATTAAAATCTATTGCCCAATTCAATATTTTTTAGATAATTCTACTAATAAAAAATATATTTATAACAAGCTAACAAATAAAAAAAAGACTCTTTTATATGTGATTAATTTTAAATATTATTTATTTAAAATGTCTCGCATTCGCATTTGGATTATTAAATCATTTTATAAGTTACATAATATATCTTTATTTATAACTGGTTTACATTGGTATAATTATAATAATTCAAAAACTTTGCTAGAAAATATAAATTCTATGGGAATAACTCCTGATTATATTATATGGTATAAACCCCTAGAATATGATTGTTCTGGTATTCATTGTTGTAAATGTATTATATACAATGAAATGTGGGATGTTTCATATACTACAAATGAAATATTAAAAAGCAACTCAAATATAATAATATGTCATCATTTGAAAGATTATGATTTTTATAAAGGACACTTAAAGCAATATTCTAATATAAAATGTCTATATATACCTCATCATAGCAACCCTCGTATATTTTATAATATGAATTATACTAGACATATTGATATATTAATATCTGGTATTACAACAGATCAGCATTATCCATTAAAAAGTCGATTGGTAACTATAATTCAAAAATATAAAAATAGTATTTTAAAAAACTATACTATTTATCATCATATTCATCCAGGATACCAAGATACTATTGCATTTGATGACAATAATCAAAAAACATATAACAAATTAATCAATCAATCTAAAATTTGTATTTGTTGTAGTTCTAAATATAAATATAGACTTGCTAAATATATTGAAATTCCTATGAGTGGAGGAATTATTTGTGGAGATATACCTTATAAAGATAATGAAACTTTTTCTAAATTTATAATTGAAGTAAATATGAATATGAGTGATTTACAAATAGCACAACTATTACATAATCATCTTAGTAATCAAGCTTTATTAAAAAAAAAACAAACACTTGGTGAAACATGGGCTAAACAATATACATTAGATAAATATGCCACTCTTTTTTATAATAATATATTATGAAAGTATTATCTATTATTGGAGACAAATTATTATATTCAGATTTAAATGCTGTTATACAAATTGCTAGCCAGTCACATATAGTTTATATTACCGGTGATAATATTAATATTTTAAGTAAAAATAAATGGAATATAGATATGATTCATGGATACTGTAACAATATTGTTTTTTCTATAGATGGATTTGGACATATTTATCCCAAAGAACACAATGATGAACCAATTTACATAAATAATGTAAAATATAAATCATCCAATATTGATGTATGTGATATTGGTCCAAAAAGTTTAGTTCAGTTAAAAAATATTATTAAAACATGTGATAAAGTAAATATGTATGGAAAAATAGGAAATGACGAATGTTATGGTAGCACATTATTTGGATTATTGGGCCAATAATATTCAAATAAACTATATAATGAAATCGTTGTTACAAATTCTGTCATTGTAACAAGTGCCATTTGCCTAGAGTCTTGTGTATATATATATGTAATTACACATGAAGAACTTGACGCTATGATACACCAAGATAATACTTTACAATAATATGATTTAGATGCCATTGTATTGTATATTTGAATAAACAATTAAATTGAAATAAACTAAATAATATTAAATATAGTAATGAATGAAGTATTGCCTCATTTATTAATCAATGATATGTATTATTATATTGAAAGTAAACAAAGTAACCTTCCTAAACAAATAGGACAAGTAATATATGTTGATTATATATCTAATGATAAGTATGTCATACATTTTAAATATATACAATCCATTGATATAAATAGTAAATGTATTCCCAATGGCCCTTATTATGGAGAAAATGGCATTGGATATCGTCATAATTATTATTTTAGATTTTATGAAATCCATAAATACAATTATTTTGAAAAACTCGAATTATTATATAAAAAAGCAATTAATCTATATTTACAGAAAATCACGGGAGATGTTCATTTTATATGGTATTAATTCCATGTATGATGTAGTTGCGAATTATTTTCATCTTTCAAAAATTTGTCTTTATTAAAATCATTTGTAGTGCTTTTAATGCATACATTTATATAATTCGGCATTGTCGCCGCTAATATATACATGGGTAGCACGCCTTTACCATATATTGTTCCAATTTCATAATTAATATAATTTAAAGAATCATTATTATTTATTTTAAAGCAAGTTAATACTAAATCAATATTATTATTCACATTGCTTCTTAATTTTTTAGTAGGAAAATTTCGTAAAAGATCATAACTTGCCATTGCATCATGTTTATTCTTCATCAAATGTAATTTTAAAAAATCTTCATAATCCTTTGCTATTTGCATTTTTGGTATATCTAGAATTATTCCGCCAATTCTATTTTTTAAGTATTTAGTAGTATCATCTATTCCAATTGTAAACACTACTCGCAAACTAGATTTAGTAATATAATTAAACAAAATATGCATTATTTTTCCCAATACAGTCCATCGATTGACCTTTTCTAATTCATTTGTATATATTTTTTTTCGAATTATATATGATTTGTCTCCTACACTAAGACCGTCTCTATTATACGTTAATAGCTTTAATCCTTGTTTAAAAATATAATATAATAAATATCCATCACTAATAACAGGTATATATTTATATTTTAAAAAAATTACACTATTATCATTACAATTTAAAACAACATGTATTATAAAATCATGCAATATTTTACCATCACAATAAAAATGATTCAAAGCAAATTCTAACTGATGTCTTTTTTTACTAAATACTATTTTAAATGGTAATAAATGATTATTTATCATTGGAGGTGTAGTTGTATTTAAAATATTAAAAAAATCAGACTTCTTTTTTTGCTCGATGATTCCTTTGATTTTATAATTTACATACCATACTTGATTTATTTCCCAGGTTTCTATTCTTTTAATTATATCTGAAATTATTTTATCATATGTATTTAGTTTATCTGGAGTTATTGTTACACATCCAATCATATAATTATTCCATGTATTTTTATGAAATATTGCATCATTTGAATTTACATGTTCTATGCTTGTATCTCGCGAAAATTTATAATAATATCTAAATAAAACAAGTAATATAATTAATAATATTACAGTGCAAAATAAGTATTTTAACATTATAATTATTTACAAACTATTTTTCGTATAATAACTTATTTAATCCTTCTTCGAAATATATCAATGGTTTGTAAAATAGGTCTTTTTTAATATTAGAAATATCTGCTAAAGAATGAGGCACATCCCCTTTTCTGGTTTCTTTATAAATGGGTTCTATGGTGCACCATAATTTATAATTTATTTTATAATATACTTCTTTTATTGTAATGCTTTCTCCACACCCTACATTATATACATTACCAAATGCGACACTATTTTTCACACATAATGCTAAAATATTTGCATGAACCGCATTATCCACATAAGTAAAATCTCGACTATAAGTTCCATCTCCAAATATAATAGGAGCTTTATGATTTTTTATACTATGTATAAATTTTGGTATAACAGCGGCATATGGTCCATTTGGATTTTGTCTCGGACCAAACACATTAAAGTATCTCAATCCTATTAATTCCATGTCATAACACTTTACAAAAACATTTGCATACAACTCATTTATTTTTTTACTACATGCATATGGAGACAAAACTTCACCCGTTATATTTTCCTGTTTTTTTTGATTATTATTTGTTCCATATACAGAAGAAGATGTCGCATATACAATTCTTTTAATTCCTTCCTCTTTGGATGCCAGTAATATATTTAAAAATCCATTTACATTTGATACATGAGTGGATAACGGATCATGTATAGAACGAGGAACTGAACCTAACGCTGCTTGATGACATATATGGGTCATATCTTTTACCGCTTTACGACATGTTTCTAAATTACTTATACATCCATACATAAACTCAATCTTTGGATGATTTTTATTTATATTTTCTATATTTCCAGTTGATAAATTATCTAAAATTCTAATTTTATTACAATTTAATTCTATTAGTTTTTCAACAATATGTGAACCTATAAAACCGGCACCTCCCGTTACTAATACATTCATTGCTTCCATTTATTATATATTATTCGTAACATTATATCATAATATTTATTATATAATATTAATGAATAAATCTGATTTTTATAAAAAATATCCTAATTTTGACTGGAAATTTTATCTTAGTCATTATGAAGATTTAACACATGCCAAATTAAAAACGGAAGAACAGGCCATTAAACATTATTCTTTATATGGACACAAAGAACTTAGAAGAACGCATTGTATTGTAAAAAAACAACCAACCAATGATATTATTGATTTTAATGATATTTTAACAATGGCACCAATGGTTTCTATATCTAATTCACTGATTCATTTACTAACTCCATTTAAAAATAAATATAACTTTAAAAAATATACCAATCATACAGAACCATGTATATTTTTTGGTATATACAATGATTTAGATATTCAACGATTGTATAACCATAGGTCTATTAAATTTATTGTATGGGGGGGAGAAGATGTAAATCCTAAACGCTTCCATTCTAGACAAAATGTAAATGAAATTAAAAAACTAAATAATATAATACATGTATCCATTAGTAATTGTATTTATACAAGCTTATTAAAATATAATATAAATTCTATCCGAGTCCATTTTAACTTAGTAGATAATTCTTTATTTAAACCAGCTATTTCATCGCCTCCAAAAGATACTATATATATATATAATGGATTAATTCCAGGAAGAGAACATATATATGGTCAAAATATTTATAATCATGTAATCCAAAAATTACCCCAATTTAAAATAATTTATAGTAATATACTTAATAAACCTTATCATGAAATGCCTTCTATTTATGAAAAATGTTTTATTGCTCTTCGGTTAACAGCTCATGATGGTAATGCAAATATGGTGCAAGAATGCGAGTCTATGAATATACCGGTTATTCATAATCATAGCGAATATGGAATAAAATGGCGCAATGCAAAACATATTATAAATATTATTATGAATTATACTCTTAATTAATCCTTATTTCGTATTATATTTCTTTCTTCTATACATGATTCTAGTATTTTATGCATACTATTATTGGTTTTCATAAATTGCCTAAGAGCTTGTATGTCTTTTGGTAAACATCCTCCACCATAACTTAATTTTCCATCATGTCCCGGAACATTTGTATGCATTGGATGAATCCAATTATTTTTTAACATTAAATCTCTTACTGTATTATAATTACAATCTAATTTATTACACAATAAATATAATTCATTAAAAAATTGAATCTTTACACTATAAAAACTATTACAAAAAATTTTCATTGATTCTGCTTCATTTGAACTGCATGATGATATACATGCTTTTGGATAATGCTCTTTATAAAAATCACATACAATCTGTGAATAATCTTTATTTTCTGCACCAACTACAATATGTGATTGATTATGAAAATCTTCATTTGCGGTTTTTGCTGATAAAAACTCGGGATTTGAAACAAATTTTAAAGTATTATATTTAACAATCAATTGTTTCAATGTATTTGGTAATACAGTGCTTTTTATTACTATTACACCAGTATACATATTATGATATAAAAATTCACATGTTTCATATAATTCAGATAAATTATACATATTTTCAGAATTTAAATTACTGGGTAAGCATAAAAAACAAATGTTTGATTGTAAACATTCTTGCAAATTTCCTATGTTTTTATATTTGTCGTAAAAAATGCAATTTATATTTTTTTTTAAAAAACTATACATCAATGCATTTCCTACAAATCCTATTCCTATTATTGCAATTTTCATTAATTATATATTATAAGTTAAAAAGAACTTTTAAACTAAAATATATGAGTAATACAATTATTGTTATATTGGCAGGAGGAACTGGTAAACGTATGCAATCTGACTTGCCAAAGGTATTACATATAATACAGAATGAACCTATGATTGTAAAAATTGTGAAGCAAGCTATTTTATTTAATCCTATGAAAATATGTATTGTTGTGGGTATTCATAAAGATGCGATTCAAAAAACATTAGCAAAATACGTTGATATTACTAATATTGAATTTATAATACAAAATAATCCTAAAGGCACTGGACATGCTATGATGTGTGCCATACCTAGCATTGAATCCTATTTAACTTCCAAAGTTTTAATATTGTATGGAGATACCCCATTCATTAATTGCGAAACCATGCAATTAATCAATCAATCCAAACATCGTGTTACAATTACTACCATGTATAAGAAAAATCCGTCTGGCTCTGGAAGAATTATTGATATTAATAATCAATTCTTACATATTGTTGAAGAAAAAGATTGCACTTTAGAACAAAGAACCATTCAAAGAGTGAATTGTGGAACCTACTCTATTGAAAGTGCTTTATTATGTAAATATTTACCTCAATTAGATAACAATAATATGCAAGGTGAATATTATTTAACCGATATTATATCATTAATTAAAATCAGTGAAAACATAGAAATAAATATGATTACAATACCTCCTCATAAACAGCATTTGCTAATGGGTGTAAATTCAAAAGAAGAATTAAAAATATTAGAAAAATATATTAATGAATGATTATTACTATGATAGTTTTATAAAACCTTATATATCATTTATGGATAGAAAAATAATATGTAAGAAGGATAGATGGTTAATTGGATTATATAAACTAAATAATACTTTACACAAAAATCATATGGCAAATATTACCATACATACCGGTGGGCCTTGCTATAGATATTGTACATGTCATTATTTTACAAATGAAGATAAATTATTCTATTATAAATCTATTCAACATCATTTGTCATATCTCTAAACATGGTAAACATTATTTTAAATGTTTTTTTATATAAACTTTTTTCCAAATCATCTGGCATTAAATCTATTGTAAAAGGACCTAATTTTGTTTTACCTATATCTACTTGTTCTTTATTTTTTTCATACCAATTGTCTATAAATTCATCAACATAATGATGCCATTTTTTTTCATGCACCTCTTGTAATTGTTTTTCCAATTCCTTTATACGAAATTCTAATTTTTTCATTTTTTCATCTTCTTGTGAACTATTCTCTTGTGACATATATTTTATTTATATATAAAAAAATATACAAATTTTTTAATATATACATATTATTTTTCAACACTTTTTATAGTGTAAAGATTAATACATTTTATATAATTATTATATATTTCCTTACATGTTTCATTATTTGGTACATCTGCTTTAAAACATTCCAAAAATCGTTTCAGTTCAACAGGACATGGCGTTTTGGTGTAATCTATACTTATTCCTGATTTATTTGAATTATTTTTTTCTATCATTGTATATGGTATAAAAAATGACATATATACATATATATATAATATTTAAAACTAAATTATATAATTATATATTAAATATATGGCCGCTAATTTAAATGAAATAGATATGGATATAAATAATTATAATAATGATGAATTATTAGAGCTATTAGATCTTGACCATAATTTAGATTCTAAAGTATTAATGGAAAATATAGATAAAAAAACAGATGAATTAATAAAAGATTGTATTGCTCAGGATAAAGCAGATTTAGCAGACTTTTTTTTAAATGTTAAAAAAATGTTTATGGATAAATTAAATCAATCAATTACTCATAGTGAATCTAGCTCTGATTCATTTAATGGTAATATTCTCAATATTGATAAACTTTTACATATATTGAATATTGATTCAAGATTTCGATATAATTATGAAAATACGTCTTCTACTAATTTTGAAATCAATCTACCACAAAAACTTTATAATGTATGTGAACTTACACTAGCAAGTTTAGAACTTCCAAATACCTATTATGTATTCGCAGATGAATATTTTAATAATTATTTATGGATTAAGTATACAAATACAAGTAATGTTATTTCTTATGTATATATTTACATTCCTGATGGAAATTATTATTATGAAAATATTATATCTCGAATTAATACCGACTTTACCACTTTAGATATTCCTCTAACTATATCATATGATTATGATACATCAAGCGGTTCACCTCAAGGCACTGGTCGAGTTACTATTTCTGTAAATACTGGCGTAGCCTCTTATTTGACATATTCTTCATTCGAAATTAACCTAAATGCATCCCCATATCCTAATGCAACAGAAAGTGCTATATATACTGATTCTATCTATTATAATAGCACATTAGATTCTGACAATAGAATTGATTATACATTTGGATGGAAATTAGGATATAGAACAGCTTTATTAACAGGATTAGATTCGTATGTAAGTAAAGGTATTCTAGATTTCAGTGGATTTAGATATCTATATCTTTCTATTGATGATTTTAATTCTAATTCTAACTTAAATAATTATTCTAGTTCAAAATATGGATTATTAGACCCAAATATAATAGCGCGAATTACCTTGGCTGGTGCTGTTTTTGCTCTACAAACACAAACCGATTATTCTGTGTTTACTGATCCTAGAATTTATTTTGGACCGGTTCATTTAGAAAAATTAAAAATTAGAGTATATAATGAATTTTTACAAATAATTAATTTAAATGAAATTGATATATCTCTCACCTTAAAAGTAAAATGTTTATATCATGTCCCATCTCAAATAATAAATGCTGAACAAAATGCTACGGATCAATATTTTAATTCATCGTAATTATTAATATTATAAAATAGTATATGGCTTCAGTAAGAACTTTAGTAGGAACTTCTTCGGGTGGTATATCTACGAGTGGTGAATCAAGCACTTCAGCTACATTGAATGCATTAATTCCAGTTGAGCAACATGATATTTTATTAGATTCTACAAATAATTATTATGAATTAGAACATAATAATAATTATTATGATATATATAATATTTTTTATGATTTTGCTATATTTCCATCTATTATATTACCAGAATTAACAGATGATTTTAATGGCAAAACAATAACTATTATAAATAATGATGCATTAACTATTAATATATCTGTATATGATACAAGCACTGATACAATAGCTAGTGCAGGAATGGTTGGTCTTTCAAGAGATTCAGATGGTATATCCGAACTTAAATCTCCAGCTACTTCTATTAATTTACCTCCATTTATGGCAACTAAATTGATTGCAACGAATACTACTATTAATACTATTGAATATAAGAGATGGCATACGCTTTTACACTAAATAAAAATATTAGTAATAAATATATGAGCGGATATACTTATTACATGGGCAGTTCAGATGTATATGTAGAAGATACAAATGATGGCAATGGTGCTTTTTTAAATACACTAAATACAGCTACTTCAAATAATCATGTTGTAAATAAATCATATGTAGATGGTCTCGTTATGGATGTTCAGAGACAAATACAAT
>MDSY01082468.1_pt1 | contig 20905 bp, 15 predicted proteins | sample 811131 | NCBI WGS metagenome assembly MDSY01 (sample SAMN05326643, study PRJNA326480) | marine metagenome | isolation source: seawater | place: Atlantic Ocean: South West | collected 2010 | reverse complement strand
GGCGCTCGTGCTGGCCGCGCCGGCCTTCCAGGTCGCGCATCTGGTGCTCCACGTCTTCCAGCTGGCGGCGCGCTTCGATCAGCTGCTGCTCCGCTTCCAGACGCTGCTCCAGCTTCTCTTCCAGCTGCTCCTGCAGTTCGATGCCCGGATCACCGTCTTCGCCGGCCTGCTCTTCCAGCTGCGCCTTGCGTTCGCGCAGGCTGGCCACCTGGGATTCCAGCCGCGCCAGGTTCTGGCGCAGGGCGTCCGCCTGGGTGCGCGCGCCCTGGGCGTCCATCGCCAGCTGGTGGGCGTGGTCGCGGTGCTGGCGCGCCTGCTGGCGGGCCTCGTCCAGGGCCATGCGGGTCTCGTCGCGGCGCGACAGTAGCGCTTCGCGCTCGCCGGAGTCCTGCTCCATGGCGTCCAGGGCCTCCTGCAGGACGGCGCGGGACTCCTTGATCTGTTCCTGTTCCTGCTGCAGCTGGCCGCCGGCTTCCTCCAGCTCCTTGCCGAGGCGCTCGCGGCGCATGGTGATCTGCTCCAGGCGCACCTGGCGGGCGCTCACCTGGGCGTTCACCTCGCCCAGCTCGCGGCTGATGCGCGACGCCTGACGCTGCACTTCCTCGCGCTCTTCCTCCAGCTCGGCGACCTGCTCGCGGGTCTCTTCCAGCTTGGCCTTCAGCTCGTCGACGCGCTGCTGGCCGCTGTCGATCAGCCCGGCCAGGCTTTCCAGCTCACGGCGGCGCTCCAGCACGCCGGCTTCCTGGTCCTGCTCGCGGGCCACGGTGAGCCAGTCCGGCCCCAGCCAGATGCCGTCGCGGGTGACCACGGATTCGCCGGCCTTCAGGCGGCCGCGCAGCGCCAGGGCGGCGCCCAGATCGTCGGCGGCGTAGACCCCGGCCAGCAGCCCCTCCGGCACCTGACCGGTGACGTGGGAGCGCAGCAGATCGCCGGCGTCGCCGGAGGCCTGCACCGGGCTCTCATGGACCAGCGCCACGCGGCCATGGGTCAGGTCGCCGAGCCAGCTGCTGACTTCCTCCAGGCCGTCCACGGACACCGCCTGCAGGGCGTCGCCGAGCACCGCTTCCACGGCGTTTTCCCAGCCCTCGGCCACTTCGATGCGGTCGGCCAGGCGCGGCCGCTGGTCCAGGTCGTGGCGTTCCAGCCAGTCGCTGACCGCGCCGTCGTCGCCCATGGCGGCTTTTTGCAGGGCTTCCAGGGAGGTGTGGCGGTTCTTGTGGTTCTGCAGCTGGTCGCGGGCCTCGTCCAGCTCGCGGCCGCGCTCGCCGTTGTCACGGCGCAGCTGGTTGATCTGTTCCTGCAGGCTTTCGGCGCGCATTTCGCTTTCTTCGCGCTGCTCCTGGTACTCCGCCACCTGCTCTTCGAACTCGCGCATTTCCCGGGCCAGCGGCCCGGAATCCAGGGACTCCTGCTCCTTGCGCAGGCGCTCCATGCGCTCGCCCAGGCGCTCGATGGACTTTTCCAGGTGCTGGATGCGGGACTGCTCCACCTCCGCCTGGCGGCGGGACTCGCCGGCCTTGCTGTTGAAGGTTTCCCAGGCCTGCTGCCACTCCTGCATGGCGTCCTCGGCACGGGCCAGCGCCTCCGCGGAGGTCTCCTGCTGCTCGTGGGCCTCTTCCAGGCCCGGCTCCAGGGCCGCCAGCCGCTCCTCCAGCTCGGCGAGCTTCTCCGCGTCGGTGTTCTGGTGGGCGTCCGCCTCTTTCCAGCTGGCGGTCACCTGATCCAGCTCCTCGAACAGCTGCTGCCGGCGCTCGCGCTGGTGCTGAATGCTCTGCTCCAGGCGCGCCACCTCGGCGCCCAGCGCGTAAAACCGCTGCTGCACCTGGTTGAAGCCTTCCTGGGCGTCATTGTGGCCCTCGCGCAGCCGCTCGATCTCCGCGTCCACGTGGCGCTGCTCGGCGATGCGCGCCTCCATGGCCACTTCCAGCTCGGCGATAATCTGGTCCAGCTGCTTCACCTGGCCGTTCAGCCCGCGCCAGCGCAGCGCCTTGAGCTGGGCGCTCTTGTGGCGCTCTTCCTCTTTATACTGCTTGTACTTCTCGGCGGCGGACGCCTGGCGGCTCAGGCGCTCGATCTGGCGCTCCAGCTCGTCGCGGATGTCGGTGAGCCGCTCCAGGTTCTCGCGGGTGCGGCGCATGCGGTTCTCGGTCTCCCGGCGCCGCGCCTTGTACTTGGAGATGCCCGCCGCTTCCTCGATATAGACGCGCAACTCTTCCGGCTTCGCCTCGATCAGCCGGGAAATCATGCCCTGCTCGATGATCGCGTAGCTGCGCGGGCCCAGGCCGGTACCCAGGAAGATGTCGGAGATGTCCTTGCGGCGGCACTTGGTGCCGTTCAGGTAGTAGTTGGACTGGCCGTCCCGGGTCACCTGGCGCTTCACGGAGATTTCGTTGAACTTGCCGTACTCGCCGGTGACGGTGCCGTCGGAGTTATCGAACACCAGCTCAATGGAGGCCTGGGCCACCGGCTTGCGCGCATTGGAGCCGTTGAAAATCACGTCCGCCATGGACTCACCGCGCAGGTGCTTGGCGGAGGACTCGCCCATCACCCAGCGCACCGCGTCGATGATGTTCGACTTGCCGCACCCGTTGGGGCCCACCACGGCGGTCAGATTTTCCGGGAACGAGGCCGGCGTCGGGTCCACGAAGGACTTGAACCCGGCCAGCTTGATTGTTTTCAGTCTCATAGTGCTCGCATGGCGGCCCAGGCCGCTCCTAACCCAAAGCGCCCGCGACCCGGCGGGTCGCCGGCGGACGGTTCAAACGCGCTAGTCTAGCGGGAAGAGAGGGTGAATTCATCCACGGAGGGCCCGTTTTACGTGCGGTTACACGGGATCGGAGTACGGGCCGGCTCAGCCGAGGATCATCCGCACCGCATGCAGGGCCTGCTCACGGGTCTGCTCACCGGCCGCTTCGATGAATTCGGCGCCGCGGGCCCGGAAATCCACGGTGCGGATCTGCTGCGTGAGCACCACGCCGCTCGTCTCACCACCGGTGACCGGGATTTCGAAGGCCGTGCCCCGGACCCGCGTGGTGATCGGCAGCACCCAACACAGCCCGAAGGTTTCGTGGACAGCCTGCGGGGACACCACCAGCGCCGGGCGCTGCTTCGCTTGTTCATGGCCCGCCACCGGGTCGAAATTCAGGCGGACAATGTCTCCCTTCCTTGGGATATAAGCCATCAGATTTCCTCGTTACCCACGGGATCGTTGTCCAGCCACTGCCGGTCTTCCTCGGTCAGGGCCATCTTTTCAGGGGTGCAGGTCGCCAGCATTTCCTCCAGCGTCGGCCCGCTGGGCCGCATCACCAAAGCGCCGTCCCGGATCTCAACGGCCAGAGTGCTGCCCGCGTCCAGGCCGAGCTGCTCCATCAGCGCCTTGGGCAGACGCACCGCCGAGCTGTTACCCCACTTTCGGATTTGCACTTCCATCACGGTTACCTGAGAAGTGTGATTGACCCAAGTATCCTATCAACCAGACGCTCAAATGTATATACTTTGGATATCCATTTCCGGAATGCAACTGTCGCTGCCGGACCCGCGCGGCCAGTGCTACACTGCCGCCCCCTTCAGACAGCAGGCCCACCCGTGACCGATACCGACTTCGCTTCCCTCCCCCTTTCCGCGCCGACTCTGGCGACGCTGGCGTCGCTGGGGTTTGCCGAGATGACGCCGATCCAGGCGCAGAGCCTGCCGTTGATCCTGCAGGGGCGGGATGTGATCGCCCAGGCCAAGACCGGCTCCGGGAAGACGGCGGCGTTCGGGCTGGGCTTGCTGCACCCGCTGAACCCGCGCTTTTTCGGCTGTCAGGCCCTGGTGCTCTGCCCTACCCGCGAGCTGGCGGATCAGGTGGCCAAGGACTTGCGCCGGCTGGCGCGGGGGTCGGACAATATCAAGGTGCTGACGCTGTGCGGCGGGGTGCCGATGGGGCCGCAGATTGGCTCGCTGGAGCACGGCGCCCAGGTGATCGTGGGCACGCCGGGGCGAGTGCAGAAGCATTTGAGCAAGGGCACGCTGTCGCTGGACGGGTTGAACACGCTCGTGCTGGACGAGGCGGACCGGATGCTGGACATGGGCTTCGTGGACAGCATCGCGGAGATCATCGGCCGGACGCCGGCGCGCCGGCAGACGCTGCTGTTCTCGGCCACCTACCCGGCCGGCATCGAGGCGTTGGCGGGACGTTTCCTGCGCGATCCGGCGCGGATCGAGGTGGCCACCCAGCACGACGACCGGCAGATCGAGCAGCGCTTCTACGAGGTGACGCCGGAGACCCGGCTGGAGGCGGTGACGCGGCTGCTCTACAGCCTGCGCCCCACGTCCTGCGTGGCATTCTGCTTTACCAAGCAGCAGTGCCAGGAGGTGGCGGACCATCTTGCCGCCAAAGGTGTCTCGGCGATGGCGCTGAACGGCGACCTGGACCAGCGCGACCGGGATCAGGTGCTGGGCATGTTCGCCAACCGCAGCCTGTCGGTGCTGGTGGCCACGGACGTGGCCGCCCGCGGGCTGGACATCGCCTCGCTGGACTTGGTGATCAATGTGGAATTGGGCCGTGACCCGGAAACCCACATCCACCGCATCGGCCGTACCGGGCGGGCCGGTGAGAAGGGCCTGGCGGTGAGCCTGGTGGCGCCCAAGGAAATGCGCCGCGCCCTGGCCATCGAGGATCAGCAGAAAGGCGCGATTCAGTGGCTGCCGCTGGACGAGGTGCGGCCCCATGTGGACCGTGGCCCGTTGCAGGCGCCCATGGCGACCCTGTGCATCGGTGCGGGCCGCAAGCAGAAGCTGCGTCCCGGAGATATTCTCGGCGCGCTCACCGGCGACGCCGGGATTCCCGGCGCGCAGGTGGGCAAGATCACCCTGTTCGATAATCAGGCGTATGTGGCGGTGGAGCGTTCCATCGCCGACCAGGCGCTCCAGCGCCTCAATAAAGGCAAGATTAAGGGCCGCTCTCTAAGGGTACGGGCCTTGTAGGAGCTTGCCTTGCAAGCGAAAGGCCGGCAATGCCGGCCGGCAGGATCCCAGAGAGCAACAAGAATAGAATAAGGCCGCTGGTATCCCGCCGGGTGGCTAGAAGCCACCCTTTCGCGGGCTGGGCCCGCTCCCACCGGGTTCGGCCAGCTCGTGCACCCAGATCAGCGTGCCGGCGATCACCGCCACCGGCATGATCACCAGATTCACCAGCGGCAACATGGTCAAACCCAGCACCACCGAGCCGAAGGTGAGCACCATCCAGCGTTTGCTCTTGAGCCGCTCCAGCATCACCGTGAACGGCACCTGGCGGTTGTCGGCGGCGAAGTCGATGTACTGCATCCCCAGCAACCAGCCGGACCACAGGAACCAGACCGTGGACGCCAGCACGTTGACCACCGGGATGAAGTAGATCACCAGCACCACGAACAGGATCAGCACCGCCCGCCAAAGCCAGTACCAGGTTTTGCGCAGCTCCCGCTTGAACACCCGCACGGTCATCGCCGGGATGGATTCCTCCGGCATCGGCCGGCCGGTGGCGCGGATATCCACTTTCTCCGCCAGGAAGCCCATGAACGGCGCGGCGATCAGCTGCACGCCCAGGGTGAACACACTGGCGAACAGGCCCAGCAGCACGATCCACACCAGCACCACCGCGGCGCCCACCAGGAAGTCCACCGCCGGGTTCAGAAAGCTCCAGGCGCCGCCGAATTCCCAGCCGGCGGCCAGGCCGGCCACCCAGCCGCCGATCCACTGGCCGAAGAAATAGTAGAGCCCGCCGAACACCAGCACGTTGAAGACCATCGGGATGATCACGTAGGGGCGCAGGCCCGGGCTTTTCGCCAGGGACAGGCCCTGTTTGAGGTAATCGAGGGCGGCGGTGACTTGGGACACGGAGACCTCTTGAGTCGGCTGTCGGGTGAAGCGGGGAGTGTAGCATCGCCACCGCGCCGCTCAATTCCACAATCTTTTACCCGGCGGTAGCCGATCCTGGCACTTCTCGGCTTGTTGACGCCGACGCACAGGACTAGCGTCGAAGGGGCGTTTCAGCTCATCCCCGTACGTCATTCAAGGAGAGAATCATGGCGATCAACCACGCTGACTGCATCGAAGCCTGCAACCGCTGCGCCGCCTACTGCGATTTCTGCGCCGCGTCCTGCCTGCAGGAAGAGAACACCAAGATGATGGCGGAGTGCATCCGCCTGGACATGCAATGCGCCGCTATCTGCCGGCTGGCCGCCCAGTACATGGCCCAGGGCAGCGAATTCGCCGAGCAACTCTGCGCACTATGCGCGGAGGTCTGTCAGGCGTGCGGCGAGGAATGCGGCAAGCACGACCACGACCACTGCCGCGACTGCGCGGACGCTTGCATGGAATGCATTCGCGAGTGCCGCCGAATGGCGGCTTGAAAAGACGTCTTTGGGATCCTGCCGGGTGGCCGACAGGCCACCCTTTCGCGGGCTGGGCCCGCTCCCACAAGGCCCGCTGCCAAAAGGGCTAGCGCATGAAGCCTTCTTCGCAGAGCTTGTGAATCTGGTCGCGGACCGCCGCGGCCTGCTCGAACTCCAGGTTCTTGGCGTGCTTCATCATCTCCGCTTCCAGCTTCTCGATGTCCTTGGCCACCTGCGCCGGTGAGCGGGCCACATAGGGGGCCTTGTCCTCGGCCACCTTGCGGGTGCGCTTGCGCTCGGGCTGGCCGGCGCCGGTGGTGTAGGCGTCGTCCATGATGTCGCGGACCATCTTCTTCAGGCCCTGGGGCGTGATGCCCTGCTCCTTGTTGTGCTGCACCTGCTTCTCGCGGCGGCGCTCGGTCTCGTCGATGGCGCGGCGCATGGAGCCGGTGATCTTGTCGCCGTAGAGAATCGCCCGGCCGTTGAGGTTCCGCGCCGCACGGCCGATGGTCTGAATCAGGGCGCGGTCGGAGCGCAGGAAGCCTTCCTTGTCGGCGTCCAGGATCGCCACCAGCGCCACCTCGGGCATATCCAGGCCCTCGCGCAGCAGGTTGATGCCCACCAGCACGTCGAACTTGCCCAGCCGCAGGTCACGGATGATCTCCACACGCTCCACGGTGTCGATGTCCGAGTGCAGGTAACGCACCTTGACGCCGTTTTCGTTGAGGTACTCGGTGAGGTCCTCGGCCATCCGCTTGGTCAGGGTGGTGACCAGCACCCGCTCGCCTTTTTCCACGCATTCGCGCACTTCGCCGAGCAGGTCGTCCACCTGGCTGCCGGCGGGGCGCACTTCCAGGGCCGGGTCGATCAGGCCGGTGGGCCGCACCACCTGCTCCACCACCTGGCCGGCGTGCGCCTCCTCATAGGGGCCCGGCGTGGCGGACACGAACACCATCTGCGGCGCCAGCCGTTCCCATTCATCGAACTTCAGCGGCCGGTTGTCCATCGCCGAAGGCAGCCGGAAGCCGAACTCCACCAGGGTTTCCTTGCGCGAGCGATCGCCCTTGTACATGCCGCCCAGCTGCGGAATGGTCACGTGGGACTCGTCCACGATCAGCAGGGCGTCGTCGGGCAGGTAATCGAACAGGGTGGGCGGCGCCTCGCCGGGCTGACGCCCGGAAAACAGCCGGGAATAGTTCTCCACGCCGTTGCAGTAGCCCAGTTCCTGCAGCATCTCGATGTCGAAGCGGGTGCGCTGCTCCAGGCGCTGCGCCTCCACCAGCTTGTTGTTGTCCTTGAGCTGCTTGAGGCGCTCCTCCAGCTCCACCTTGATCATCTCGATGGCCGCCAGCACCGTGTCCCGGGGCGTCACGTAGTGGCTCTTCGGGTAGATGGTGATGCGCCCCACCCGCTTGATCACCTCGCCGGTGAGCGGGTCGAAGATGCTGATGTCCTCGATTTCGTCGTCGAACAGCTCGATGCGCACCGCCTCTTTCTCTTCCTCGGCGGGGAAGATGTCGATCACGTCGCCACGCACCCGGTAGGTGGCGCGGCGGAAATCCATCTCATTGCGGGTGTACTGCAGCTCCGCCAGCCGGCGCAGCAGGTCGCGCTGGTCGATGTGGTCGCCGCGCACCAGGTGCAGCACCATGGCGTGGTAGCTGGCCGGGTCGCCGAGGCCGTAAATCGCCGACACCGTGGCCACGATAATGGTGTCGCGGCGTTCCAGAATCGCCTTGGTGGCCGACAAGCGCATCTGCTCGATGTGCTCGTTCACCGAGGCGTCCTTCTCGATGAAGGTGTCCGAACTGGGCACGTAGGCTTCCGGCTGGTAGTAGTCGTAATAGGAGACGAAGTACTCCACCGCGTTCTCCGGGAAGAACTCTTTGAACTCGCCGTACAGCTGGGCCGCCAGGGTCTTGTTGGGCGCCAGGATAATGGTGGGCCGCTGGATCGCCTGGATCACGTTGGCCATGGTGAAGGTCTTGCCGGAACCGGTCACCCCGAGCAGGGTCTGGTGGCCCAGACCGTCGCCGATACCCTCGATCAGGCCGGCGATGGCGGTCGGCTGGTCGCCGGCCGGCTGGTAGTCGGAATGCAGTTTGAACGCGGTGTCTGACATGATTCCTGGTCCCGAATGCGTTAGTATTGGCCTCCCTACCCGCGCCGCCGGCGCGGCCCGAACTCATTAGAGAAATGAGGAGTGCATGTCCGATATCAACCTCTCCGACCGCGTACAACGCATCAAACCTTCCCCCACTCTGGCGATTACTTCCAAAGCAGCGGAATTACGGGCCCAGGGTAAGGACATCATTGGATTGGGTGCGGGCGAGCCGGACTTCGATACGCCGGATCATATCAAACAGGCCGCCATTGAGGCGATCAACGCCGGTAAAACCAAGTATACCCCGGTGGACGGCACTCCCGGTCTCAAAAAGGCCGTGATCGACAAGTTCAAGCGTGAAAACGGCCTGGACTACGAAGCCGGCCAGATCCTGGTCTCCAGCGGCGGCAAGCAGAGCTTCTTCAACATGGCCCTGGCGCTGCTCAACGACGGTGACGAAGCGATCATCCCGGCGCCCTACTGGGTCAGCTACCCGGACATGGTGAAAGTGGCCGGCGGCGTCCCGGTGATCCTGGAAACCGACCTGGACAGCCGCTTCAAGATCACCCCGCAGCAGCTGGAACAGGCGATCACGCCGAAAACCCGCCTGTTCGTGATCAACAGCCCCTCCAACCCCTCCGGCATGGCCTACTCCAAAGAGGAACTGGCCGCCCTGGGCGAGGTGCTGAAGAAGCACCCGGACATCGTCATCGCCACCGACGACATGTACGAGCACATCCTGTGGACCGGCCAGCCGTTCGTGAACATCGTCAACGCCTGCCCGGAGCTGTACGACCGCACCGTGGTGATGAACGGCGTCTCCAAGGCCTACTCCATGACCGGCTGGCGGATCGGCTACGCCGGCGGCCCGCAGAAGCTGATCGCGGCCATGAAGAAGGTGCAGAGCCAGAGCACTTCCAACCCGGCCTCGATCAGCCAGGCCGCCGCCGAAGCGGCGCTGTCCGGCGACCAGCAGTGCGTCAAGGACATGGTCAAAGCGTTCAAGGAACGCCACGACTATGTGGTGGACGCCCTCAACAAGCTGCCCGGCGTCACCTGCGCCCCCGGTGACGGCACCTTCTACGCCTTCCCGGACTTCTCCGGCGCCATCGCCGACATGGACGGTGTGGAAAGCTGCACCGACCTGGCCGCCCAGCTGCTGGAAACCGCCGAAGTGGCCCTGGTACCCGGTTCCGCCTTCGGCGCCCCGGGCTGCCTGCGCCTGTCCTTCGCGGTGGGCATGGACACGCTGGTGGAAGCGATCAGCCGTATCGAGAAAGCACTGAGCAAATAAGCAGCAAACAGGCCCCGGGGAGGTTGACGCCCCCCGGGACCGACACTAAGATACGCGCCTTAAGTTATTCCGCCTTAGCTCAGTTGGTAGAGCAGCTGACTGTTAATCAGCATGTCGCTGGTTCGAGCCCAGCAGGCGGAGCCAAATAAAAAAGGGCCTACCCATCGGGTAGGCCCTTTTTTTGTTTGGCCAATGCCTGTTAAAAGTCCGTAGGAGTGGGCCCCGCCCGCGAAAGGGTGGCAATAGCCACCCGGCAGGATCCCAGAAACGCTGATCATGCTCCCGTTAGAGCGCTCTCTGGAATCCTGCCGGCAAGCTCCGCTTGCCTTTCGCGGGCGAGGCCCGCTCGCACAAACGCTGCCTTTCGCGGGCGGGGCCCGCTCCCACAAAGGCCCGCTCCCATAAGCTCGCTCACACAAGTCAGCCGCGGTAGCCGTTGGGGTTCTCGCTTTGCCAGCGCCAGTGGTCGGCGCACATGGTGTCGATGCCGCGCTTCGCCTCCCAGCCCAGCACCTGTTTGGCGTGGGCCGGGTCGGCGTAGCAGGACGCCACGTCGCCGGGCCGCCGCTCGGCGATCTGGTAGCGCACTTCCCGGCCGGAGGCGGCGGCGAAGGCGCGCACCATTTCCAGCACGCTGTAACCGCGCCCGGTGCCCAGGTTGGTGGTGATCAGGCCGCCGTCCCGGGCCAGGGCGTCCAGCGCCGCCAGATGGCCTTCCGCCAGATCCATAACGTGGATGTAGTCGCGCACTCCGGTACCGTCCGGGGTGTCGTAGTCGTCGCCGAACACCCGTAGCTGTTCCCGCTTGCCCACCGCCACCTGGGCCACGTAGGGCATCAGGTTGTTGGGCTCGCCGTTGGGGTCCTCGCCGATGCGGCCGCTTTCGTGGGCGCCCACCGGGTTGAAATAGCGCAGCAGCGCCACCGACCAGCGCGGGTCGGCGCGGTGCAGATCGCGCAGCATGTCCTCGATGTGCAGCTTGGTGGCGCCATAGGGGTTGGTGGCGCTGAGCGGAAAGTCCTCGCGGATCGGCACCGACGCCGGGTCGCCGTACACCGTCGCCGAGGAGCTGAACACCAGGTGACGCACCCCGGCCCGGTCCATGGCTTCCAGCAGGCGCAGCGAGCCGGTCACGTTGCAGTCGTAGTAGCGCAGCGGCTGGGCCACCGATTCGCCCACCGCCTTGAGCCCGGCGAAATGGATCACCGAACCGATCTCATGCTCCTGGAACAGCCGGTCCAGCAGCGCCGTGTCGCGAATGTCCCCTTCCACGAATTTGGCCCGCTTGCCGGTGATCGCCGCCACCCGCTCCAGGGCTTCGCGGCTGCTGTTGCTGAGGTTGTCGAGCACCAGCACCCGGCGCCCCGCTTCCAGCAACAACAGCACCGTGTGCGAGCCGATGTAACCGGCGCCGCCGGTAACCAGAACCGTGTCCATTGCGTGTCCTTTCCGCCGTCAAATGTGGGGCCATTGTAGGCGGATTGGTGGCAAGCGCTACAGGTCCGCCTGGGCGAAAAATTCGGCGGCGGGGCCGGGGTAGCGGCTGAGCAGCCCGAGCAGGCGGGCGGCGGCCAGGGTGGCGTCGCCGAAGCCGTAGCACTCCTCGCCGAAGAACAGCGGGCTGCCGGCGCCGCCGGCCTTGAGCAGCAGGTCCGGGTAGACCAGCTCGCCGTCGGGCAGCACCACGCCCAGCCGGTCGCCGTCGCCGTCGAACGCCAGGCCCAGGTCGGCGTTGACGTCGCGCACCGTCACCCGCAGATCGTGCAGGGTGTCCGGGTCCGCCGGGTCCGGCGCGTGGTTGGGAAAGCGCCCGTCCACGTCCAGGAACAGCGGCACCACGTCGCAGCCCATCAGCATCAGCGCTTCCGGGGCGGCCACGGCGGCGGCGCCGTTGCCGCAGTCCACCACCACCTTCATCGGCCGGCTCAGTTCGTGGCGGCGCTGCATAGCGTTCAAGTAAACGGGCAGCACGTCCCGCTGCTCGTAGACGCCGGCGCCCTCGCTGAAACGGCGCCCGCGCACCCGCTCACGCAGCGACGCCAGCCCGGCGCCGCCCAGGGCGGCACCGCCGAGCACGAACTTGAAACCGTTGAAGTCGGCGGGATGGTGGCTGCCAGTGACCATCACCCCGGCGTTGGTGTCCGGGTAGTGGTGAGTGGCGAAATAGAGCACCGGCGTGGGCACCAGGCCCAGGTCGATCACATCGCAGCCGCCGGCCCGCAGGCCCTCGGTCACCGCCTCGGCCAGCGCCGGCGACGACAGCCGCCCGTCGCGGCCCAGCAGCACCCGCTGGGTGCCCTCCGCCCGCGCCTGGGCGCTGAAAGCGCGCCCGATCAGGCGGGCGCCGGCCAGGGTCAGGGTGTCGCCGTAGCGGCCGCGCACGTCGCGGCGGCGGAACACCTGGTCCGGCACGTCATGGGGAATGTCGTCCGGTACGGCCTCGAAAACCGCAATGCTCATAATCGAATCCTTTCGCAATGGCTAGGGGGCCATTGTGCAATTCCCGACCGTTAAGAGCGGGAATTGCGCCGCAAACCGATTCGATTTTGCAATTTTCCGATGGAAGGCCGTTATCAGCCGACGGCGTCGATGGCCTCGCGGATGGCCGCCTCGAAGCGGGCGCGGATGGCGTCCAGCGCCCGCTCGTCGCGGGCCTCGTAGCGGGTCACCAGCTTGGGCGAGGTGTTGGACGCCCGGCAGAGGCCCCAGCCGTCCTCGTAGTCCATGCGGATGCCGTCCAGCACGGTGCGCGCGCCCTCGCCCCACTCCACTTCATTCTGCAGGTATTCGACGATGCGGAATTTGTTCTCTTCGGTGACCTCGATGGGGATCTCCGGGGTGGTGCACAGCGCCGGGAAGCGCTCGAAAAACGCCTGGGCGTCCTGCTCCTGGCGGCCCAGCACATCCAGCAGCCGCACCGCCGCCAGCAGGCCGTCGTCGAAGCCGTACCAGTTCTCGCCGAAGAAGATGTGGCCGCTCATCTCGCCGGCCAGCAGCGCGCCGGTCTCCTTCATGCGCGCTTTGATCAGTGAGTGGCCGGTGCGCCACATTTCCGGCTCGCCGCCGGCGGCGCGGATCACCTCGAACAGGGCGCCGGTGCACTTCACGTCGAAGATCACCTTGGCGCCCGGGTGGCGGGCCACCATGTCCTCGGCCAGCGCCATCAGCAGAATATCCGGGTAGATCACCGTGCCGTTGGGCAGCACCACGCCCAGCCGGTCGCCGTCGCCGTCGAAGGCCAGCCCCAGGTCGGCGCGCTCCCGCGCCACCACGCGCATCAGGTCGCGCAGGTTTTCCGGGTCGCCCGGGTCCGGGTGGTGGTTGGGGAAGGTGCCGTCCACCTCGTCGAACAGCGGCACCACGTCATAGCCGATCTCGCGCAGCGCGCGCGGCGCGATCACGCCGGACACGCCGTTGCCGCAATCCACCACCACCTTGAGCGGACGCGGCGCGCGGTGGCGCGCCAGCAGCGCGTCCAGGTAGGCGGGCAGCACGTCGCGCGTCTCACGGCCGGCGGGGCGGTCCGCCTCGCTGAAATCCTGGTTGTGGATGCGCAGCTTGAGCGCCTGGATGGCGTCGCCGGACAGGGTGGTGCCGTTGATCACGATCTTGAAGCCGTTGTAGTCCGGCGGGTTGTGGCTGCCGGTGACCATCACCCCGGAATTGACCCCCGGGTAGTGCCAGGTGGCGAAATAGAGCACCGGCGTGGGCACCATGCCCAGGTCCACCACCGCGCAGCCGCAGGCCTGCACGCCTTCCGCCAGGGCGTCCAGCAGGGCCGGGCCGGACAGGCGGCCGTCACGGGCCAGCGCCAGGGTGTCGCCGCCCTGGCGGCGCACTTCCGAACCGATGGCGCGGCCGATCAGGCGCGCCGCCTCCAGGGTCAGGGTGTCATCAAAGATGCCGCGGATGTCGTAGGCGCGGAACAGGGAGTCGGAAAGCTCGGAAGCGGAAAAGTCGGAAGCCATGCTGTGTCCTTTACCGAAAACGTTGGCGTCAAAAGTCAGGAGCGGGCGCGGCGCACCAGGCCCCGGGTGGAGGCGTCCAGCCCGTCCAGGCCGTCGCCGGTTTCCAGCACCGGCACCATGTCGCGGGCGATCACCTTGCCCATCTCCACGCCCCACTGGTCGAACGGGTTGATGCCCCACAGCACCGATTCCACGAACACCTTGTGCTCGTAGAGCGCCACCAGGCTGCCCAGCCGGCGCGGCGACAGCTCGTCCAGCATCAGGGTGGTGCTGGGCTGGTTGCCCCGGTACTGCTTGAAGGCGGGCTGGTCGTGCTGGTCGTCGGGCAGCGCCCGGCCGCCCAGCGCCAGCAGCCGCGACTGCGCCAGGCAGTTGGCCAGGGTCAGCCGGTGCTGGCGCGCCAGCCGCTGGTGCTCGCCGCCTTCGGCATCGCCGTGGGGCGGCACATAGCGCCCGGCGACGATAAAGTCACAGGCCACCGGCTGGGTGCCCTGATGCAGCAGCTGATAGAACGCATGCTGGGCGTTGGAGCCCACCTCGCCCCAGATCACCGGGCAGGTGTGGTAATCCACCGGCGTGCCGTCGCGGGTCACCGACTTGCCGTTGGATTCCATCTCCAGCTGTTCCAGGTAGGACGGAAAATGCTTGAGCCGGCCATCGTAGGGCAGCACCGCCCGGGCGGTGATGTCCAGGAAGTTAATGTTCCAGACGTCCACCAGCCCGAGAATCACCGGCAGGTTGTCCGCCAGCGGCGCCTCGCGGAAGTGCCGGTCCATCTCCCGGGCGCCTTCCAGCAGCTCGTGGAAACCCTGCATGCCCACGGTCAGCGCGATCGGCAGGCCGATCGCCGACCACAGCGAGAAGCGGCCGCCCACCCATTCCCAGAACAGCAGCTGGTTGCAGGGGTGGATGCCCCACTCGCTCATTTTTTCCGGGTTGGCGGACACGCCCACGAAATGGCAGCGCATCAGCGCCCGCTGCTGGTCGGGGAAGGCCCGCTCCAGCCAGGCGCGGGCGGTTTCCGCGTTGGCCAGGGTGTCCAGGGTGGTGAAGGATTTCGACGACACCACCACCAGCGTGGTGGCCGGGTTGAGGTCATTGAGCAGCGGCGCGATCTGGCTGCCGTCCATGGACGACACGAAGTGCAGGTTGGGCCGGCGGCCGTGCTCCGGGCGGAAATCCCCCAGCGCGTAGGACGCCATCAGCGGCCCCAGGTCCGAGCCGCCCACGCCCACGTTGACCACATCGGTGATGGCGTCGCCGTGGCAGCCGCGCCACTGGCCGCGCAGAACCTGGTCGACGATCTCGCCCATGCGCGCCAGCTGGTCGTGCACCTCCGGCGCGGCGGCGGCCTGCTCGCGCAGGCGCCAGTGCAGCGCCGGGCGCGCCTCGGTCCAGTTCACGTCGCTGCCCTGGAACAGGGCGCGGATCCAGCCCTCCAGGTCGCGGGCCCGGGCCAGGTCCCGCAGCAGGTCCAGGGTCTCGCCGGTCAGGCGCTGCTTGCTGTAGTCCACCAGCAGGCCGCAGCACTCCCGGCTGAGCGTCTCGAAACGCCCGGCGTCGTCGGCGAACAGATCCGCCAGGTGCCAGTGGCGCGCCTTGCCGGCGTGGTCCGCCAGGGCCTGGCGCACCGGCCGCTCCGCGGCGCTGAAGTGGTCGGGCAACATCCTGTCTTTCCTCTTCGTCTCGCTCGGCGGCGGGTCAGCCCCGGCCGATGCCGTGATAGAGCAGACCCTGGCCGCGCACATAGTCGGGGTCGTAAATATTACGCCCATCCAGAATCAGCGGCGTGCCCATGCTGTCGCGCAGGCGCGACCAGTCCGGGCTCCAGTACTGTTTCCACTCGGTCACCAGCATCAGCGCATCCGCCTCCGCCGCCGCCTGGTAGGGGTCGTCGTGCAGAATCAGGTCCGGGTGGCCGTCCGCCCAGACGCTCAGCTCCGGCAGCGCCAGCGGGTCGTGCACGTGCACCTGCACGTCCTGCGCCCACAGCGCCTCGATCAGCTTCAGCGCCGGGCCGTTGTCCACCCGGTCGGAGCCGGGCTTGAAGGCGGCGCCCCAGATCGCCACCCGACGGCCGGCCACTTCGCCTTCAAAATGGCGCCAGAAGCGCCGGAACAGCACCTCCTTCTGGCGCTCGTTGATCTCCATCACCTGTTCCAGCAGCTTGGCGCTCACTTCCTTGCTGCGCAGGGTGTCGGTGAGGCTCATCACGTCGCGGCTGAAACCGGAGCCGCCGAAACCGCAGCCGGCGTACAGATAGGCTTCGCCGATGCGCGGGTCGGAACCGACGCCCTGGCGCACCGTGTCGATGTCCACGTCGAGCTGCTCCGCCAGCAGCGCCATGTCGTTCATATAGCTGAGCCGGGTGGCGAGCATGCCACTGATCGCCAGCTTGGTGAATTCCGCTTCGCGCAGGCCCATCACGCGGATCACATCGCGGCGCCGGTTGAACGGGCGCAGGATCTCGCGCATCAGGGTTTCCGCCTGGGGGTCGTCGCAGCCCAGCAGGATATGGTGCGGGCGCAGGAAGCTGTCGATCGCCACGCCTTCCTGCAGGGTCTCCGGCAGCGCCACCACCCGCGCCGGGCTGCGCGCCTCGGCGAGCCGTCCCTGCAGGGCCTCGCTGGTGCCCACCGGGAACACGCTCTGGTTGACCAGCAGGCCGCAGGCGCCGGAGCCGGCCAGCCAGTCGGCGATCTCCCCGGCCAGCGCCTGGGCGCCGGGCTGCAGCGCCAGGAACACCGCCGGCGCCGCCGGCGCGCCGTTCAGCGTCATCGGCTCGCAGCGCAGCCGCCCGGCGGCACGCTGCTCACCGAGCAGCTCGCCGAGCCCCGGCTCGCGGTACGGCACCCGGTCCTCGTTGACCGCGTCCAGCACCCGGCCCTCGGGGATGAACCAGCACACCTCATGGCCGCTCTGCGCCAAGGCGGCGGCGGTCACGGACGCACAGAGCGTATCGCCGAACACATCGATTCGCATGGCTAGTCCCTGCTCCCATCGCCTGACGGAGCGGGCTTTGTGGGAGCGGGCCCCGCCCGCGAAAGGCCGGCCTCGCCGGCCGGCGGGATACCAGAGGCGCCTGAAGAAGCGTATTTAGAGGGGGCTCTGGGATCCTGCCGGTCGCTTTGCTCCCTTTCGCGGGCTGGGCCCGCTCCCACAAGGCCAGCTCCAGCCAGAACTTCGGCGAGGGCCGGGTCCTTGGCGGCGTAGTGGAGGATCGCCTGGAGGTAGCCGGCTTTGCTGCCGCAGTCGAAGGTGCGGCCGCGCATGGCGTAGGCTTCCACCGGCTGGCGAGCGATCAGGTCGGCGATGGCGTCGGTGAGCTGGATCTCGCCGCCGGCGCCCGGCGCGGTGTCGGCGAGCAGGCCCATGATGCCGGCGGGCAGCACATAGCGGCCCACCACCGACAGGTTGGAGGGCGCGTCCTCGGGCTTGGGCTTCTCCACCACCGCGCGCATCGGCGCGCTCGCCCCCGGCGCCGGCGACGGGCCGTCCAGCTCGGCGATGCCGTACTGGTCGACCCGGTCGTCGGGCACCGCCTCCACCATGATCTGGGCGGCGCCGCTCTCCTCGAAGCGGCGCACCATGGCGGTCAGGTCGTCGGTGTCGTCCACCGCGTCCACCAGCACGTCGGGCAGAATCACCACGAACGGCTCATCCCCCACCAGCTGGTGGGCAGCATGCACGGCGTGGCCGAGACCCAGCGGCGGCCCCTGGCGCACGCTCACCACCTGCACGCCGTCCGGCAGCGGGTGGCGCACCTGCTCCAGCAGCCCGGTCTTGCCCTTGGCCTCCAGCTGCGCTTCCAGCTCTGGATGGCCGTCGAAATAGTTCTCCACCGCGCTCTTGCTGGCGTGGCTGACCAGAATGATTTCGGTGATGCCCGCGCGCACCGCCTCGTCCACCACATAGGCGATGGCCGGCCGGTCCACCACCGGCAGCATCTCTTTGGGGATCGACTTGGACGCCGGCAGCATGCGGGTGCCGAAGCCGGCCACGGGAATCACGGCTTTACGAATCACGGGGTCGCTTACCTCCTTGTAGGGGGGCCCGGGGAACGGCCGGTTCCGGTAGGAACGCCGCCAGCCAGGACAGAACCAATAAAGACGCGGAGTAGTAATCATCCTCCGGGCGGATGTGCTCGGGCATTTTACCCGGCATCCCGAGTAACAGCGAGCGCACCGCCATGCCGCCCCGGGACAGCGGATAGTCGGCGGTGTCGCCGTCCACCAGATTGACCCAGGCCGGCGGCCGGTCATCCGCCGCGCCGCGCCAGTAAGCGCTGACCGCCTCCAGCCCGGCTTGTTCCGAGCGCCCGGCCCAAACTGCGTACAGCGGCACACGAACCGCTTCGAAACCGAAGCGGGGCGGCCATTGGTCGGCCACCCGCAGCTCGCCGCCCTCGGTCAGGCTCAACCAGTCCGGCGGCAGCTTGTGGGCGCCGAAGCGGGCCGCGCGCAGCAGCCGCTCACCGTCGAGCAGCAAGCGCCGCCAGGGGCCGTCCGGCTCCGCCAGGGCGAATTCCTGGAGCGCCGGCATCACCCAGTAGGACAGGTTGAGCACCACATAGCCGTCATGCTCGAAGCCGCGCCGGGCCGGCAGCAGCACCGAATAGCCGGCGTAATCACGGATCAGGTGGCGCTCGATCGCGCCGCGCAAACGCCGGGATTGCCGCTCGTATTCCGGTGCCCGCCACTTGCGGGCGGCGCGGTGCAGCGCCCAGGCAATCAGCAGATCGCCGTCGCTGGCGTTGTTCAGGTCCTGCACCGGCGGCGTTTCGCCGGGCTCGTAGCGCCACGCCAGCAGGCCGCTGTCGAGCACATCCAGGTGCTCGCGGGTCCAGTTCCAGAGCGCGTCGAAACGCGCCCGGTCATCGAACGCCTCGGCGAACAGCATCGCCCAGCCCTGCCCCTCGGTGTGGCTGAAATTATTATTGCCGGTATCCATCACCCGGCCTTCCCCGGTGATAAAACGCTGGGCGTAATCCCGCCAAATCGAGTAGCGCTCTTCGGCCCCGGCCGTGGCGGCCAGGCCGGTGAACAGCGTCAGACACAGCAGCACGGGCCAACAGCGCCGCGCCAAGGGTCCGACCTTCCGTGGTCGTAGGTGCATCGTCATATCCATTCTTATCGGCCGTAACAAAATTCCATCGGTTCCCCCGCCACCGCGGTGAGCATCTTCACCGACACCTCGCCGCCGCCCTGCCCGCGCAGCCAGCGCTCATAGAGCCCTTCCAGCAGGGACGCCATGGCCAGCGGCCACAGGCAGCCGGGGCGCTTGTCCAGTTCCGGCCAGGCGCCGTGCAGAATAGTGATCATGTTCTGCTGCGCGGAGAACAAACACCAGCCCCAGTCCATGCGGCGCCAATGCGCGTTGATCGCCTGCTCCAGCCCGTGCGAGGTGTCCTGCTCCTGCAGCGGCAGCCGTTCCGCCAGCCGGTGGCCCAGATGGCGGAAAAACTCCAGGGACTCCTCGCGGCCGGACACCTGGCCCAGCTCCGCCACCAGAACCGAGAGAAAATCGCGCCACTGCACGGCGCATTGCTGGTCCCGGTGGTAAGCCAGGCTGCGCGCGCTGATCGCATCGCGGTCCATATTATTCCTCCAGGGTGTAATTCAGGTTCACCGACGCCTTGGTTTCCGAGTAGTCGCCGAAGGTGTCGTAACCCAGCCGGGTGCCCAGCTTGAGCCCCGGCGACAGACGGTAATCCAGACCGGCGCCCAGATTGACGCCGAAGCCGCTTTCGCTTTCGGCGGCGTAGTAGGCGCTGTCGATGACCCCGGAAGAGGCCAGGATTTCCATCCAGAACTGCTCCTCCGCCAGGGTCGGGAAGAACGCCGCCGCGTCGCTGCTGTAGCTCTGGAAACCGGGCGCGAAGGTGGCGCTCCAGGTCCAGCGGCGGTAGTCCTCCGAATACTCGATCGGGAACGACAGGCTGACGTAATCCTGCGGGCTGAAGTAGCCGCCATGGCCGTAGGTGAACTTGCTGAGGTTCTCGTCGAAACTCATGTAGCGCACATTGACCCCGGTCTTCAGCTCGCGGCCGTCCTCGCGGATCGGCCGCAGATAGCCGCCCAGGGACGCCTCCACCGACTGGTTGTCCGCCACGTTGTGGCCGTCGTAGTGGTAGAAACCCAGGTCGCCGTACAGCCCCAGCGGGCCGTTGTCGAAGGTCAGCCCGAGACGGCCGCCGGTGCGCGTCACCCCGCCCCAGCGGTCGCCGGTGGCCGGGTCCTCGACCCCGGCGTAGGAGAGCAGGCTGTCGGTCACCGCGCGCCGTTCGCCGGCGAGAATAAAGCGCCCGTTGCGGCCCAGCTTGGGCACCCAGCTCAGGCCGCCCACCAGGTTGGTGATCTCGAACCCGAACGGGGTACTGCCGATATCGGCGGCGAACGCCTGGCCTTGATAGCCGAAGCCCACGCCCATGCCCGCCTCGGTCTGGTTGCCGGCGGCGGCGGCGCGCTGGTAAGCATCGGCGCGAGAGGCCAGCCCGTTGATCAGTTGCCTCAGAGCGGCGCTACGCGCCCGGTAGCCGGCCACGCTATCCGCTTCCAGGGAGAAGTCGCTGGAGCCGAATTCGCTTTCCAAATAATCAGCAACAAAACGTCGCTGATCATCACTCAGAGCAGCGATGTCGACACCTGCTTCGTAAAACACATCGCGCAGGAGGACATTATCGCGAAACGTCTCAATGGCATTGAGCTTGCCGTTCGCCAATTCCAGCGTTCCCCGAGCCGCCGCCAAGTTCGCTATTTCGTCTTCGGTAGGATCAGACGGATCAAGTATATCGTCCTGCGCATCAGCAAGAGCTTCTTGGGCATCGACGACATTCTGCCGGGCCTGATTGAGACTTTGAACGTCGGCATCGAAGTCTCCATAAGCGCTGGCTAAAGTATTTACTATCTGATCAGTCTCTCCAACCAGCGCTTCGATATCGGCGAGGGTCTTTTTCACTGACTCAGAGGCTGCGGATATAGGACCGGTGACCCCGAAACGCCCGGCGGCGGAGCCGCTCACCGAGCCGGCGTTCAGGAAGGTGGGCGTCACCGCGCCGCGGAACCGGCCGCCCCGGAACGGCACGCCGGAGAAGGCCAGCTCGCCGCTTACTTCGGTGAGTTCGCTGAGGCCGGACTCGCCGTCCCGGTTGCGCAGGCCCAGGCCGGTTTCCACGCGCGGCGCG
>MDSY01011970.1_pt1 | contig 20911 bp, 19 predicted proteins | sample 811131 | NCBI WGS metagenome assembly MDSY01 (sample SAMN05326643, study PRJNA326480) | marine metagenome | isolation source: seawater | place: Atlantic Ocean: South West | collected 2010 | reverse complement strand
GACCTAACCAAGTTGCCTATCCCAAAAACTTGGCCAATGGATGGCGGGCACTTTGTCACCCTACCACTAGTTGTAACTAAGGATCCCAATTCTGGAGAACACAACCTGGGAATGTATAGGGCCCAAGTTTTCAGCCCGAAGGAAATTGGCTTGCACTGGCAAATACACAAACATGGTGCAGATCATGCTGCTGCAACTGGTGAAAACCAAAAAATGCCTGTTGCCATATGCATGGGTGGCCCTCCTGAACTGATATTTTCAGCCATTGCCCCTTTGCCTGACAATTTATCCGAGTATCAGTTTGCCGGGATTTTAGGAAGTCGCTCGCTTAGAATTACCAAAGCTCAAACTCAAGACTTGATGGTTCCTGCGGAAGCAGATATTGTGATTGAAGGATACTGTATTCCAGGTGAAACTCGCTTAGAAGGTCCTTTTGGCGACCATTTTGGATTTTATTCTCTTACCGGACAATACCCTGTCATGCACGTCACAGCAATTACCGCTCGAAAAGATGCGGTACTGCCTGCAACAATAGTTGGACTTCCGCCAATGGAAGACGGATACCTTGGAGAGGCGATTGGGCGACAATTTTCACCGGTGCTTCAATTCCAACATCGTGACGTAAAAAGTGTCCATTTACCGCTTGAAACTGGGTTTCATAATTTAGCAATTATTGCGGCAAAACAACGCTATCCAAGGCAAGCCCGAAAAACTGCTCTAGGATTACTCGGTGCTGGACAAATGATGTTTCTCAAGATTATTATCGCGGTTGACCCGGAACATAATCCTAAAGATTTGGAAGCATTACTAGACGCATTGAACGATAAAGTTGAGATTTCTCAAGATGTCATAATATTAGATGGGATGGTTGCAGATTCATTAGACGCTGCAAGCCCGTATGAAAATGTCCACAGCAAACTAATAATCGATGCAACGACAATTCCACTAAGAGATCCTCGTTCACCCAGTGACCCACTAGAAGGCTCGTTCAAACAAAGTACTCCTCAGTGGCGACAAGGTCTTACAGAATCTGCTAAGTTTAGCCAAATCGACAAAGTCAGAGAATTAGATATGGTTTCAGATGCTAGAATGCTGAGGGACAATATCTTGGTGGTCACAACAAATATCACCGGGACCCCATCTCCCAAAACTGGGTCTGATGATTTTCAAAATGATAATGAATCTACAAGAATCGATAGAATATCTCAATTGAAAAATTCAATTTGGCAATTGGATTCTGAAAAGTCATTAAGGTGGTTATTTATTACTAATGATGACATGGATTTGAACTGTGTAAAAGCAAGGCGTAGATTACTTTGGCAACTAACGTCGAGGTTTGATGTTGGACGGGGCCTATTCTTTGATGAAAGTCGTCAACGTTTGTGTTGGGATGCAACAACTCCAATTCCAAGCGATGAGCACGGTGTCAGAAGATGGCCAGCGATTACCCTCCATTCTGATGAAACCCTTGAGAAAGTTGCTGCTCATCCAGAATTAGCAAAATATGAGTGGCCCCCCCATCTTGAATTTGGGGGACATGTGTCATGAACGTCAAACAGATTATGTCTTTTGTCAAAATCGAGCATACTTTGTTTTCTTTACCATTTATCGTAATTGGTTTCATGGTAGCGGCAAATCAGTTTTATCCAGATGACGAATTCCCTTACATCGATTTACTTTGGATATTAGTTGCTGCCATTGGGGCTCGGGGCCTTGCTATGACCCTAAACCGAATAATTGATCGAGAGATTGATGCGGCAAATCCACGCACAGCCGGCAGGCATCTAGCAAGTGGCGCAATGTCAATGGCAACCGCATGGCAGCTGGCTTTAGTGTTCTTGGCAATGTTGTTAATTGGAGCAGGTATGTTAAATGAAGTGGCTTTAATGATGTCCTGGCTACCAGTTCTTGTCTTCGTAATATACCCATACACCAAGCGATTTACTTGGCTATGCCATTTATGGCTTGGACTTTGCTTAGGCCTTGCACCTGCAGGCGCATGGGTGGCTGTAGCCAGTGATTTTCATGGTTTTGATGCGATATTTGGCGTCGACGGTTTTGCCACCGGCATACTTTGGTGGCCTACCATTTTATTCATCTCACTTGGAGTCACCTTATGGATCACTGCCTTTGACATAAACTACGCAAGAATGGACATAGAAAGCGATCGGCAAAATGGCATTAATTCATTTCCAGCAAGATTCTCAGAAAGAATTACTACTCAAGTGTCAGTGCAACTAACACTTGCTTGGTTTGCCTGCTTTGCCATTGCCGACCCAATGTCGGAGCGATGGTTTTTAATCGGTGCGGCCATTATGGCAATATTGAATATAGGAGTCATAATTGCTAAAGAGCGATTGGCTGATTTCCAAACCACCCTATTTAGAATTTCCATGCTAACTGGATGGGTCTTGTTAGCACCAACAATAGTATACCTATAGCCAGACTGTAGGAACCGCTATAATTTGTCAGTCACATTCTTTAGGGATAAGATTAGGGCCACAGCATGAATAAATTCTCTGCTCTGTTTTTTTGCTTAATCCTATTACTAGTACCACTAACAGGTTGTTTTGGAAATTCTGACGATGAAGATAAAGCAAGCAAGGAAGATAGTATTGACAGTGATAATGACGCATTAGATCAAGATGATACAATACCAAATGAAGAACCTACAATTGAAGAACCTATAATTGAAGACCCTTATGCTATTACTTGTCCAGATGGATCTATTGGAACCTTACAATGGGCGGTAATCACATGCGCTGAGCCGGATGTGTTTAGAACCACTGATGTTTCAAATGATACTCAGAATCTAACAATGGAATGGTATGATATCGCGGTTAAAGAATGGGGTAACTATGGGCCGGTTGAAGTATATATTATCGGTAATGATGTCGATGCTGCAAGCGAGTTGGAGGATTTTTATTGTGACCGTCACAAGGCATTAGATTCTAATTGGAATGAACAGTGGGATTGCGCCAATGATAATTATCAAATATTCACTAATTATGTAGAAGATGGTGGAGCTGCAATCAGTACTCAAAAGAGACCTGATTTAGATTATGATTTCATGGCCATGGTAATGTCCTCCAAGTATCCAGGACCAGAAGAAGAGGATTACAAACCTGTAGTTCTACACGAGTATTTCCATATATTCCAACACTCCCATATCACAAGCGAATGTACTAATAACGACAGAGACATTTGTCTGAGAGATGATAAAATGGGTGGGGAAGACACTCCTTGGTTTTCCGAAGGTGGGGCAGAATTTATGGCTCAAAGCCTATATTCAAAGCAAGACGGTGTGAGAAATAATTACCTAAAAGATGTTATGCGCCACAAATTGGAAATATCCTTAGAGGGTTACAAATCTCAAGATACACCACTCGAGGAACTTACCTATTCCTCACCGGTTAATGTCTATGATATAGGGGCTTGGTTCATTGCTTATTTAATCGACAATGAAGGGGAAGAGGCCTTTTTGGAAGGTTTTTATGGTGACTTAGATGATTTGGGATTTGACAGTGCATTTGAGAAAAACTTTGGCAAGTCTAAGGCAGCCTACCTTAGTGAATATGAATTATTCCTTGACCAAGATTTCGACACAATAATGACTCTTTTTGACGAACCTGTGGCATATCCTGAGCAAACCTGGTTCACCTCTTATGGTGGAACAGGCGAAGAATCTCACGGCCATTACATCCTAGCATGCTCAGATGGTGGCTTTTTGCAAATTGGAGAAACTGGATTTATCCCAAATACCGCCAAGATATTGGTGGTTAAGGTTAATTCGACAGGTCAATTTGAATGGAAACAAGAATTTGGTGATGTTGGGCATAATCTAGGCAATAATGCTATTGAAACAGCAGACGGATACGTCATAGTTGGAGCGTTAAACGAAGATAGTTCGGTAATTAAATTAAACAAATCTACTGGAGAACTGATTTTTTCGGAATCCTTTGATAACGGCGGCAGTGATGCCATTGAGAGTATTATTGAAGTTGATAATGGATTCATTGGAGTGGGTTATATTGACGCAGAAGATAGAGATAACACCTTTTTTACCGAAGGTAAAGGGCATTTGACATTTATCGATGATTTAGGCTTGAAGACTTCTGAGATGAGTCTTGATCCCCATATGGCTCATGCCTACCGTATTGACACTCACAACAACCAAATTTTCATATCGGGATTGACTGAAGAGGCCTTTGATTATGCACTAATGAAGATGACAATGGCTGGTGAAATAATTTGGAGTAATACCTACGGAGGAGATTCCTATGATCATAATTTTGCCTTTGATATCTCGCCAGATGGTGCGGTTTACCTATCTGGTCACACTCTATCAGGCACCGCAAACTGGGATACTTACACACTCAAACTTGATAATGATGGAAATGTGGTTTGGGAAAATACTCGTGGTAATCCTCGAGGGTTTAACCCTCAATACATCCACGATGAAGTGTGGGGTGCTGCAGCAACTCCTGATGGTGGCGTGATAATTGTCGCTGGAACTGGTGATGAATACTCTTCATACTCTGAGTGTAACGACGAGGACTGTTCGGACGCTTGGCGTGTTTATTTAATCAAATATGATTCAAACGGAGATTTAGTATGGGAAATGACACTTGCCGGCGAGGAAAATAGTGATTGGGCTGGCGAAGATATCTGCTTAACTAGCGATGGTGGGGCAGTAGTTGCAGTCGATAACGGAGAGTTCGGGTTTTTGAAGATCTCTCCTGCTTGAAAGCCAATAAACTGTGAAACGTTATTGGGCTTTATTGGTTCATTGACGTCTATGAACCCTATAGTAGCATCACTACTTGAATTTAATGAGGCCTTTGAAATCCCTAAATTGGACAAACCTGACTTAGGCCCTGAAGAGATGATTGAATTGAGGATCAAATTACTCAAAGAAGAAGTTGAAGAATATGCCGAGGCGGCAAGAGCAGGAGATCTCGTTGAGGTTCTTGATGCACTTGCTGATATTGGTTACATTCTTGCTGGAACGATAATCAACCACGGCATGCAGAATATTTACGATGATGCATTCAACGAAGTTCACCGTTCAAATATGGCAAAACTGGTTGATGGTAAAGTGATTCGACGGGAAGACGGAAAGGTTTTGAAACCAGAGGGTTGGCAGCCCCCACAACTTGCTCAGTTCCTTTCATGATTCGTTTAAGTTATGGATAATGACACTTTAGCACTGTTATGAGCCGGCCTGTTGCCCTAGTTACTGGAGGTGGCCAAGGAATTGGTGCTGCTACTTGTAAACGTCTTGCACAAGACGGTTATGACGTGTTACTGACTTACAACACATCATCTCAACCGGCCGAAATGTTAGTCGATGAAATACGCGAAAGCGGTTATGATGCACTAGCAGTAAAGGTCGATTGTGCTAATGATGGAGAAGTTGGATTACTCGGAATCCATCCTTGGATGGCAAGAAAAATAGACGTTTTAATTCTAAATCATGGCGCTTACCACCGAGTCGCGGCAGACCAAATGACCATTGAAACATTGAGAAATACCATGGCCATTAACTTCGAAGGTGCTGTTGGAGTTTACAGAGCGGTACAACCACACATGACAGATAATGCAAGAATGGTTGTAGTTGGTTCACAATTAGGCATAAGAGGTTCCCCCCATGGTGCGGATTATTCTGCATCAAAGGCAGCTCTCGCAGTATGGGCTCGTTCTTTAGCGCAACAGGTAGGGCCTGAGGGGAAGCGAGTAAACATACTAGCACCAGGCTATGTCGATACGGCAATATTGGCTGGTGACTCTGCCCAAAAGCGTCAACAGAGAGAACATGAAGTACCTCTCAAAAGGGTAGGAACTCCGGAAGATATGGCTGGAACTATAGCTTTCTTGATTAGTGAAGACTCGTCATACATCACTGGAAGTATAATTCATGTTAACGGTGGATTATACTTACCTTGAGCAATACCACAATTCAAAACCATTCACCGGTAGTTTAGCACAACAGGGGGGAGTAATATGTCAAACGATTGGGACGATAGCGGCGACTTTGAAGTAATCGCTAATCTCGATATAGATGATGCCGATGTCGACGTGAGAGATCCGTTTGACCTTTCAAAGGCACTTGAAGGTGCTGCTTTAGAACACTTAAACCCGGATAAAAAGCGATTTATCCTACACTCTGAATTCAAACCTGCGGGCGATCAGCCAAAAGCAATTGAAAAATTGATTTCTCAATTGGAAAATTCACAAGAAAGGTGCGTATTACTAGGAGTCACTGGTAGCGGCAAGACCTTCGCTATGGCTCAAGTTATTGAGAAGTTGAATATACCAACCTTGATAATGAGCCACAATAAGACTCTAGCAAGGCAATTATACCAAGAGATGGCAGGGTATTTCCCAGAAAATGCAGTGGATTATTTTGTCTCCCACTACGACTATTACCAACCCGAAGCATACCTACCTAAGCGTGATTTATACATCGATAAGGAATTATCAATTAATGAACGGATAGAACAAGAAAGGTTCGCCACCGTTGCTTCACTAGTAAGTCGGCCAGATTGTGTTATCGTCTCTTCCGTATCCTGTATCTATGGGCTAAATCCGCCAGAAACCTTCCTAGAATCTCACGTAAGGTGCCACATTGGCCAACAAATTGAGCCTACAGATCTCCTTAGAGAATTAATTGGTTTGCAATACATTAGGTCAAACACCGATCTATCAAGAGGGTGTTGTCGACTAAGAGGGGAGGTCCTCGATGTTTGGATGCCATCAAGAGATGACCCTTTGAGAATTCAGTTTGATTTTGATGGAGTAATAAGAATACAGGTTTGTGATCCTGTTTCGTGGGAAGTACTAGATACACTAGATGAAGCATGGATACACCCTAAGGAATTTTTTATGACTAGCCCAGAGCGGTTTGAAAGCGCCTTGGAATCAATCGAAACGGAACTAGACGGCCGTATTGCCCATTTCAAAAGTGCTGGCAAAGAATTAGAAGCCCACAGAATTGAACAGAAAACCCGCTATGACCTAGAGATGTTAAGAGAGATTGGGCACTGTCAATCAATTGAAAATTATTCATTGCATTTCGATGGCAGAGAGCGAGGTCAACGCCCATATTGCCTGTTGGATTTCTTTGCAGCTTGTGCAAAGCAGTTTCATGGCAATCCTGAAAAATTCTTGGTCATTATGGATGAATCCCACGTAAGCCTACCCCAGGTTGGTGGGATGTATCATGGTGACAGAGCAAGAAAAGAGAATCTCATCGAACATGGATTTAGACTACCTACAGCAGCAGATAACAGGCCTTTGAAAATACCAGAATTTCAATCTCTTGTGCCACAAATGGTCTATCTATCTGCCACCCCTGGTGAGCGTGAATTACGACATTTGTGTGAAATAACCAAGCAAGAGATTCCTAATGGTTTGCTGCATGCTCAATCTAAAGGAGGGGCTGCCGCCCCAACGCTTAGTAAAAAACATCCAGAAGCAGAGAGCATGTATGACATGATTCAATCAATTCAGCACATCGCAAAAATGGAGATTCGCCCTACTGGATTATTGGACCCCAATATCGAAGTTCGCTCAACTGAAGGTCAAGTCAACGACCTTCTTTCAGAAATAAATGATCGAGTTGCCAAAAATGAACGCTGTTTGATTACTGTTTTGACCATAAAATTCGCAGAAGAAGTCTCTGAATACCTCAACAGTATGGGCATAAAGTCTCACCATCTTCATTCAGAAATCGATACAATTGAACGTTCAGAGATTATCAATGCACTAAGAATTGGCCATATTGATGTGATAGTCGGAATCAATTTGCTTAGAGAAGGGCTTGATCTTCCTGAGGTTAGTTTAGTCGCGATATTTGATGCAGACAAGCAGGGATTCTTGAGAAATGAGCGCAGCCTCCTGCAAACTATTGGCAGGGCTGCAAGGAACGAAAATGGTAGAGTTATTCTCTATGCTGACAAGATGTCACCGGCAATGGTAGCAGCGATTCAACAGACATTAGAACGAAGGGAGCGCCAGGACAAATATAATCAAACACATGGAATTACACCCAAAACGATTGTCAAAGCATTACCTGCAATGTACTCGAAAGATGAAGACTTCATATCTGGAACTGATAGTTCTGCTGGAATTAAGCGCTTGGTGGGTAAAAAAGGCGGTCGAAATGATGGAGATTGGGCGCACAAGTTGGGATTGGGTGCGGGTTCATGGAGTAGCGCTAATCAAAATAAAAGTTCAATTGAAAATTCGAATTTTGAATTGGAAAATATAGAAATAAAGGATGCCAAGAACAGCTTAAGTCCTGAGCAATTATCCAACCTCCTCATTGAGTTGAAGGCAGAGATGGAAAACGCCGCAAAACAATTGGATTTCGAGAGAGCTGCAAGATTGCGAGATAGGATATTCCACCTAGAACAGTTACTTTGAATAATGAACAGATTCATGTTTGAGCAAGAATTGGGATGACCATGGCGATTACTCCGGATGACTTTGACATCCCAGTGTCAGATTATGATTTCTCGGCCATAAGTAGCCCCAAATCACTGATTGACCAGATGTCATCTGCTGGCGGATTTACTGCCACTAAGTTGGCCTTGGCTAGAGACATACTCAAAGATATGAAAACCGAGATAAATGCCGTATCTGGCGATGCAACAAAAGTAACCAATTGGCTATCGTTCCCTGCATGCTTGTGTGCAACTGGAACAAGGAGCTTCTTTGTCGAAGCAATCAAACATAAAATGTTCAACGTTGTATCAACTACTTGTGGGACACTTGACCACGATATTGCAAGATCTTACCAAAATTACTACCACGGCTCATTTGACTTAGATGATGTAGAACTGGGTGAGCATTCATTGATGCGACTTGGTAACGTAATAGTCCCTAATTCATCATATGGAGAAATAATTGAAGAGGTTGTAATGCCTGCTCTAGAAGACATATACCAATCTCGCTTAGAAGAAACTGGACTCACCGGTGCAGATGCCTGGCTTGGTTTTGGGTCAATTCATTTGGTATGGGAACTTGGTAAGCGGCTAGGCAAAGAAGACTCACTTATCTACTGGGCTTGGAAAAACAAAATTCCTGTCTGTATCCCTGGAATCACGGATGGATCGATTGGAGCCCAACTATTCATGTTTAGACAAAAGCATCGTGACTTCCACATTGACACTCTCGCTGATGAGCAAGTAATGAGCGATTTGACATGGGATGTAGAAGTTTCCAATGCACTGATGGTCGGGGGTGGAATCTCTAAACACCACGTAATCTGGTGGAATCAATATCGAGGTGGCCTAGATTCGGCGGTATACATTACTACAGCCCCTGAACATGATGGAAGCTTATCTGGAGCAAGACTAAGAGAAGCCATTTCTTGGGGGAAAATGCGACCTGAAGCACCAAACGTGTGTGTTGAGGGTGATGCTAGCGTGCTGCTGCCATTAATTGGTGCTGACATATTTAGGAGTGAATAAAATGAGAAAAACTAATGCTATACTGGTAATTTTAATGATGAGCCTATTATCCCTGTCAGGGTGTTTTGGTGAGGAAGAAGTTGTTGTTGTTGAAGAGACTTCAGAATTTTTTGACTTTGAAGACATGCTTGATGGCAGAACTTGGTATCATTATCCAGGAGGTGTGAATGCCATGAATAACACAACAGCCCTAGGCGAGAATAATATCCCCTATTACGCTAGTTCTTCGTATTATGGAATCGGTATGTCTACGTTCGAGCCAACTATGGGAATTACCTCAACAGGCAACCTATACATTACCAGCTGGGGCAACGGTAATGCCGGTTCCACCGCTATTGTCCAATGTAGTAATATGGTGGAAATGGCCTCGATTGGCGATTATTCTTGCCAAGATGTCTATGGCGCCCAACCCCCTGTTGCTAATTCTAATGACCCGTATGTCTATGTTGATCCATGGACTGATAGAATTATGAAATTCGACATGCATGCCTTAGGGGGAATGACTGTTGAGTGGTCTGATGATGAAGGCGCATCATGGGTTGGACCATCAATTGCCACTGGATATTCGGTTCAAGATCATCAAACAATTGCTTCCTCACCTTATGGCGGCATACTTCATGAAACCCTGTGGGTGTTCTGTATCAACGGTAATTATCCAGCACCGTTATGTTCAGCAAGCCAAGATGGTGGGTTCACCTGGGGCCCTGAGTTACCAGGAGCACCCGTTGATTGCCAAAGTGGCGGACTATCTGCTCACTTAATTGGTGCTGACAATGGGAATTTCTATCGCGGTCAAATTGGTTGTAATGGAGAAGGTTATTCGATGTACAAAACTGAAGATGGGGCACTAACTTGGTCTGAACATGTACTGCCAACCGAAGAATCTGGTACTGCAGACACTTGGAATGCGGAAGAGGCACAAGTAGACACCGATAGTGAAAGCAATGTATACGCCATGTGGATGGGCATAGACAATCTACCTTACTTTTCATATTCCTTGGATCACGCTGCAACATGGTCTGATGCCGTAATGGTCGCTCCAAGTCACTTACAAGGCACTGGATTCCCTGTCGTTATTGCTGGCGATCCGGGCAGAGTTGCGTTTGGCTACATAGGAGAAGATGGTGAGGGATTGTGGAATGGATACATTTCAGTTATGACTGATGCGTTTAATGAAACACCGCTAATTACTACGGTTCAGGTTAACACTGATGATGACCCTCTAGATAATGCAAGCCCAACCTGTGGCTACGAACGCTGTGGCGGTTTTGGCGATTTTATCGATATGCAAATTGACGCATATGGCCGACCTTGGTTGGCACTGTCGCACAATCCTAACGGCGATACAGGTATCTTTGGAACTCTAACCAATGGCCCTACTTTGTTTGGCAACTTGACAAGCTTAACCGTTATGCCAGATGGCGGCCCACAAACTTTGTAATTAATCCAACTTAGCCGCAAGGTAGTACATCAATGAAGTTCTTAGCGGGACTAGAGGGCGCCATCCACCCTCATTAGATTCAAGCATAACTTCGTGAAGTTGAGATAAATCAGGCCTTTTACTGGCTGTTATTTGTCCCACTGGCTTTACCCCTGCACCGATTACAGGACTCTGTTTTAGGTGATCAGAGGAGAAGTGCCCACTTACGCCAGCTAGAGTTCTTTGGTAAAGCATGTTTAATTGATCACATGTGTCAAACACACTCCATTCTCTTCGGCCACACATGGCGATTATTCCTTTGGGCAAGGACGTGCATTTGACAAATCCAACAAGTCCGGCAACAGCATCTTGTTGAGATAACCACCAGTACCTTACAGGTAAGCCGGAAAGATTCCTCTCTTGTTGGTCTTGGTGACATGATTCTAATATTGAATCAAGATTGTTTGAACGGAAGTTATCAGAATCAACACTAGGAATCAAGTCGTGGAGGTTGATGACTGTATCAGAAAATCGAAATGGATTTATGTCGTGATTCAAACCGGTAGCCACCACAATCGAAGGGCATGAACTAGCGATTTCTTCAACTAAATCACCGATTGCAAGATTTGGTGAAAGGTGAACTAAGAGGTCTTTATGACTTATAGTACTTGAATCAAATAACTTTACACCTGCGGAAAGATGAGTGAGCTCTAACCTAAGTATATTCGAGATCCTGTCTAGATGTTCTTCTTGTAGAGTCACTTCAAGCCCCTCATGGATTAGTTTAGTGATTAAATCAATCCCCAACCCATCTAATTCCCCTGTTAAGTGAATGATGCGACCGGGTTCCATGGACTCTTCCAAATAGTCTTTGGACATTAATAAACCGCTATTAATAAATATAATTTTTCAATTGTAAATTTGAAAATGCAATTAGAAAATTAGTATACCTATGATGATCTGAAGGCAAAACTATTCTCGCCCCACACGCCAAGAATCATCTGCTGAAAATAATTTCAAATATATTGAAAATTTAAAAAATAACGCTAGTTATGAAAATACTAACTATTTAAAGAAAGAGATTATACGACATCGAGTAAAAATGAATTTATTTCGCTATTTCAATTGGAATTGAACTAATTATACGACATTTCCAATTGCTTTTCTCTATTTTTATACCCAATAGTATAAGACCCCCCACAGTAGAGGTTAAAACAACCGGAGACAAAAGCCGGGAGAGAGATGGGAAAAATGAAGAATGAAAAATACAACATCCAGGAGTTACTCCAAAGGGATGTATACGTGAATGATAAAAAAGTAGGTACGATTGTTGGAGAAAGACATCACCCTAATGAAGCAAGAGTTAGATCTATGCGCATCCAAGTTGAATCTGATGTCGCAGATGAATACATGAGAAAGCCAGCAGAATTAGCGCCGTTGCCAAAAGAACTAGTACATAGTATCAGAAATGATGGGACTGTTAAACTTTCAAAATCGATGAGAGAACTTCAACGAAGGTGGCGAAACACCGTTAGGATTGACGAAAAATTGTATGCTCCTGATGAAATGTTAGACCGGGCCGTTTTGGATAATCAAGGAAGAGAAATTGGAGTCATTACCAAACTGTTCAAAATTAAGAGAACATACAAAGGCGTAATCGTGAAAACTCGCCTGGGGATTCAGAAAGATTTCGCAGTTGAAGACGAGCTCCGAATACCAATAACCGCATTTTCAAGAACAAGAGAGCGTCTTGATGAAGTAGTTCTATCTAGAACCTTTGAAAAGGTGCTTCAGTTGCCTTCTTATATCTCAATAAATGAGATTAATGAAGAGTGAAATTAATCTAAAACTGGCTGGTCCTTATTCCGTCACTATTATGACGGAGGGGTTAGACGGCGGACTGCCTTTGCGCGGGTAGCTTAGTCGGTTAGAGCACCCGGCTGATAACCGGGAGGTCGCAGGTTCAAGTCCTGCCTCGCGCACCATCACTGTTGGTTTTGCACCAAAAGAACATGAACAACCTCCGACAACCCACCAACAGGCGGAGCTCATGGTCGTATTATCTGGAAGCAATGCTGAGATTATGGCAAAACAACTTGCTGGAGAACTAAGTTGGTCACATTTTTCTATTGAAACCAGAAGGTTCCCAGACACTGAAGGATATATTCGAATCCCTGATGAAGTGATTGAGTCGATTAGAACCGAACCTGTAGTCCTAGTATCGAACACCTTTCCTGATTCAGGAATTATTGAAACTCTACTAATGCTTGAAGCCATTAACGATGTAAGAACTGGTAATTTGCAAAACCTAAGAGAAATCGGACCGCAATCATTGGATGATGTGGGACCTGGAGTATTACTTGCGATTCCATATTTTGGATATTCCAGACAAGATAAGAGGTTTAGACCAGGAGAAGCTGTTTCTGCTCGGGCGATTGCCAACTTGTTAGCCTCTAGATGTGATGGAATTATCGTGTTTGATCTACACGCCCCAAAGGTGCTAGAAGGTTTGTCGGTTCCTGTTGCCTTTACTTCTGCTATGCCTGAATTAGCAGAACACCTGCAAAAAGACATCAAGCCAGACTTCATTCTATCCCCTGATAAAGGTGCGATTGAGAGAGCTTCAGAAGTGGCTAATGAAATTGGGTGCCAATTTTCATACTTAGAAAAAACTAGAATTGATGCGCACACAATAGTCCACAAAGCGAAAGACCTTGATGTTGAAGGCAAAGTTGTCGCAATTGTTGACGACATGATTGCAACTGGCGGTACAATCTGTCGAGCCGCTGATGCGCTAAGAAGTCAAGGCGCAATTCAAGTTCACGCAGCGTGTTCGCATGGTTTGTTTACGGGAGGAGCAGTTGCCAGACTTCTAAGATATGTTGACGGCGTCCATGCAACTAGTTCGCTGGCAAACCCTCGCGATGTTATACCCGGCGGCCCAGCCTTGGCCCGAGGGGTAAAACAGTTATTCACAACCTTGCAATGGTGATTAATGGCTCTTAGTGGCCTGTTTACTTTAGTGTATCCAGAGTATTTTATGGCTTTGCAACAACAATTAGACTACCCAGTATCGTCCGGCGCGTTTATATTCTGGAGGATATGGGCATGGTTCCCCTTAACATGAGGAAGGAGCGATTCCGATGAGTGTACACGTGAGATTTGAAACCCCAACAGAAGTATCAGACAAAATTTATGAAATGATTCAGTCCAATTCAAATGGACGAATAAAGAAAGGAAGTAATGAAGTTACGAAGACTGCCGAAAGAGGCACTGCGCAATTTATTGTTCTAGCCGAAGACGTCAACCCGCCTGAATTGCTAGCCCACATTCCACTAATTTGCGAAGAGAAAGGTATCCCATACGGATACGTTCCTTCACAAGAATTCCTAGCAAACGAGGCAGGACTACCAACTGGAGTCAAAACTGCATCCATTGCAATTATGGAAATCAACAAAGGTGCACAAGAGAAGTACCAAGAAGTTGTTGACCTAATTAAGGGTCTGAAAGCCTGAACCTAATTTGGAGTTGACTAAATGAGTGAAGAATTAGGTGGATGGCCAGCAGAAGTCGTCGAGATTGTTGGTAGAACCGGTATGACCGGAGAAGCTACTCAGGTTAAGGTTCGTGTCAACGATGCGCCCAACCCTCGTGACGTTGGAAGAATCATTACCAGAAATGTACTCGGGCCAATCCGAGTTGGTGACATACTCATGCTTCGTGACACTGGTCGAGAAGCTAGAAAGTTGAATGCTAGGTGATCAAAAATGCCAGAGAGAAGGATTTGCAGTTTTTCAGGAGACGAAATTGAGCCAGGTACAGGCATGATGTTCGTTCGACGTGATGGAAGTATCATGTGGTTTAAGAATTCAAAAGCCCGTAAGAACATGGTGAAGTTGGGAAGAAACTCCCGTAAGGTCAAGTGGACCCGTCACTTTGTTAAGGGCGGCATTCAGTAAGTGTACTTGTAATAGTTCCGCATCCCTCTTAAAGGGGTGATTTTTGGCTGTGTTTGGTGAACATCATGGAAACAACGTATGTTATGGTAAAGCCCGATGGAGTTCAAAGAGGACTTGTCGGAGAAATAATTGGAAGATTTGAACAAAAGGGATTAAAATTAGTTGGGCTAAAAGCAGTAGTACCTAGCGAAGAAACCGCTCGTACTCATTATGCAGTTCATGCTGAGAGACCGTTTTTCCCAGGTCTAATCAAATTCGTCACCTCCGGACCAGTAGTCTGTATGGCATGGGCTGGTAGAGACGCAATTAGCGTAGCAAGAAACCTAATCGGCCCAACAAACGGTCGTGAAGCAGCGCCTGGGACCATTAGAGGAGACTATGGAATGGATATCGGTTACAATATGATCCACGGCTCTGATGCACCAGAAACTGCTGAGTTCGAACTCAACCTTTGGTTCCCGGAAGGAATTATGCAGTGGGACCAAACCATCTCAAGATGGTTTTATGAGTGAGTACTGATAACCACAAAACAACTGTGGAGGTCAGTGAGATGTCTGAAGATGACAATACAGATGAAACTGCAGCGGAAGTCATTCGTGGCGCAAACCGCCAACCTATTGTTTCTGTACTAGGTCATGTTGATCATGGAAAAACCAGCGTTCTTGATTTAGTTCGCTCTATTGGTAGCGAGAGACAAGCTAGCGTAATGGACCGTGAGGCAGGAGGGATTACTCAACACATCGGCGCAACTGAAGTACCTGCGGATGTGTTAAATGAGACCTGTAAAGCAATGCTAGGTGGTAAGGAATTCAAATCACCGGGTCTACTGTTTATTGATACTCCCGGGCATCATTCATTTGTTAGTCTGCGGAACAGAGGAGGGTCTGTAGCTGATATTGCTATCTTGGTTGTTGACGTTATGGAGGGTTTACAACCTCAAACTATTGAAAGTTTGAATACTCTAAGAGAAACCAAAACCCCTTTTGTAATTGCGGCAAATAAAGTCGATCGAATTCACGGCTGGAGATGTAAAGAAGGGCGCTCGTTCCTCGAATCATTTGCTAGTCAGCGTGATGACGTGAAGTCTTACTTTGATGACCGATATTGGAAAATGCTTGGCCAATTTTCTTCCCATGGATTTAATATCGAAAGGTATGATAAAATCAAAGATTTTCAACAAAATGTGGCACTTGTACCAATGTCAGCAAAAGAAGGGGAAGGTCTACAGGACCTACTTGCAGTAAGCGTTGGTTTAGCAGAACGATTTCTCGAAGATAGATTAACTGATACTATCGGTCCTGCAATGGGTACTGTTTTGGAAATGCGAGATGAGATTGGCATGGGTAAAACTATCGATGTCATACTTTACCGTGGCAGTCTAAAGATCGGGGATAAAATAATGCTAGCCTCAAGTGACGGAGCATTTACTACTCACATAAAGGGGCTAAAGCGTCCTAAAGGCATGGCAGAAATGCGTGATGCGGGCAAACGATGGGTAAATTTCCCTGAAATACATGCTGCTTGTGGAGTCAAAATTGTCGCTCCAAACTTGGAGAATGCAATTGCCGGAACTACTGTTCACCTAGCAAATACCAAACAACAAAAAATCGATGCTGATCAATCCATACGCCAAGAATGGCGAGCAATCTATGACAAAATGCCAATTATGTGCTCTGTTTGCCAAAAGGTATCCCCTAGAGTTGAGTTCATAGAACAATGCCAAAAGAACACTTGCCCTGATGCGGTAGAAGAAAAAAATGGCGTTGTTATCAAGGCAGACACAGTTGGAGGTTTGGAGGCCTTGGCTTTTGAATTATTCAAACTTAAAATTCCGGTAAGGCAAGCAAGTGTCGGGCCTGTTAACAAAAAGGACATATTGATGGCGAAATCAATTCAAGATCCGTTGAATAAAGTAATTCTTGGTTTTTCTACAAAGCCAAATAACGAAGTTGCTGAGGATTTGAAAGATGATGAGTCAGAAGTCGCCTTCTTTAGTGGATCAATAATTTATCACATCATGGATGCATTTGAAGAGTGGAGGGAGAAGACACAACAAGATATCGAGGCTGCTCAACGAGAATCTCTGGTATATCCTGGAAGGTTGTTATACCTCAAAGATCATACCTTCAGAGCAAAAAATCCAGCAATTGTTGGGATGAGAGTTGTTGGGGGGCGTATCCATATAGGCCAAAAAATCATGAAAATGGATGGCACACCAGTGGGTCAAGTCAAAAGTTTGCGTTCAAGGTCTTCTGATGAATTGAAAGAAGCAAGTCAAGGCGAAGAAGTTGCTGTAGCTATTCAGGGACCAACTGTTGGTCGTCACATAGAAGAATTAGACGAATTTTATGTTGATGTCCCTGAATCCCATGCTAAGCGTCTAAAGAAATTGAAACTGAACCCCATAGAGCAGGAAATACTTGAAGAATTGATACGACTGCATCGTAAACAAGACCATTTTTGGGGCAGATAAAACCGGACTTTTCATTGATGAACCATGACATAACTCAACCTCACATTCATATATGGAATGTTTTGGTTACATGGTATAAGGAGTTATCAATATGGAAGCCGGTTTCTCACCTAACGCAGCAACGCCAGCCCCAGCAGGTTCCCAAGACCTTATTGGAACTGTATCTGCAATCTCAAGCAGTCTTATGAACGAAGTAAGTAAGGTTATTATTGGTAAAAATGAAAACCTTAGAAGAGTAACAGTAGGAATTTTATCTAACGGAAACATGCTACTGGAAGATTTCCCCGGATTGGCTAAAACCCTACTTGCCAACACTTTTGCTCGTGCACTAGGGTGTAAATTTAAGCGTGTTCAATTCACTCCTGATTTACTTCCTTCCGACATTATGGGTACTTACATGTATGATCAAAAATCTGGCGAGTTCAAGTTGCGTGCAGGGCCATTATTTTCCAATATTCTACTAGCTGACGAGATTAACCGTGCACCGCCAAAAACACAAGCAGCTTTGTTAGAAGCTATGGAAGAAAAGCAAGTCACTATTGAGGGAATCACCCACAAATTACCTGCCCCATTCGTTGTTTTAGCAACTCAAAATCCAATCGAGCAAGAAGGTACCTATCCGCTTCCTGAAGCGCAAATGGACCGTTTCTTGATGAAAATGAGTATGGGCTATCCTGACCGCTCAGAAGAAAAAGCAATTCTAGCTCGTCGAAAACTACGTGGAAAAGATGGCCACGATGTCGACCAAATCACTTCACCAAAGAAAGTTGTTGCAATGCAAAAAGCACTAGAGACTGTCCATGTAGACCCGGCAATTCTTTCATATATTGTTGAGATTGTTCAACGCACACGTGAAGATCATAGAGTTGTCAATGGGGCTTCCCCACGTGCTTCGCAATCTCTGTTTAAGACTGGTCGAGCCGCTGCTGCTATCGCAGCAAGAAATTACGTTATTCCCGATGACATCAAAGGTATTGCCTTACAAATTATTTCACACAGGATCAACATGAAACCTGAAGCAAAAATTCGCGGTATTACCGGCATGCACATCGTGAGAAAGATCTTGTCGGAAGTTCCTGTTCCAGTCATACAACCAATGTGATTTGACTGAATCTATCCTTGCATTGAAAGAGGAGTTCCCCCGTGGCTTAAATTGTCCGAGGGGTGAGTCACATGAATCCGTACAAGATGGTAATTGCAGTAGCCAATCAAAAGGGCGGTTGTGCTAAGACTACCACAGCGGTTAATTTAGCAGCGGCTCTGTCAAAGGGGTCAAAGCGGCAAAAACTACCTCCAGCTAAAGTCCTGCTAATTGATCTAGACCCGCAGGGTAATTGCGCAACATCATTTGGTGTTGAAAAGAAGAAAGTCAAGCGTACGGCATATGATTTACTTACCAATGATAGTGGTGAAGAATTACCATTGATGGAAGAATATTTGATTTCTCCTAAGGCTCTTACTGAAAGTATGCAAGAAGCATGGAGTATGAGAAACGGTGGCAAAGCGGCACCTGACAACATCACAGTTGACAACTTATGGCTAATACCAAGTGATATTCATCTTTCAGGAGCAGAAATTGAATTAAGCCACAAAATCGGCCGAGAGACCCGCCTTAGAGAGGCATTATTGCCAATCATTGACAAATTTGATTATATCATAATAGACACTCCTCCGTCACTAGGATTACTATCGATAAATGCTATGTGTGCTGCTAACTGGGTAATGGTACCCGTACAGGCCGAATACTATGCTCTAGAAGGATTTAGTATGCTAATGAATTCTATTAAGATGATTCAAAGAAGAATAAATCGGAACTTGAAAATTTTTGGAGTGGCAATGACTATGGTGGATGCACGATCAAAATTAAGCCGGCATGTCTGTGATCAAGTCAATACTAAGATGCCCAAGAAATTATTCAAAACAACTATCCGAAGATTAGTCAAAGTTGCTGAGGCGCCTTGGAGTGGTGCCCCTACAGTGCTACTAAACAAGCCAACAAATTCTGGAGCTGGTGCTGGATCACTCGAATACTGGACTTTAGCCAAAGAATTTCATCAAAGAGTAGCTGCAATGCGTAGAGAGTTCGGGGTTAATGAACAGCCAAGGTTACTACTTGATAGAAATAGATAGCCGGTTCCTTAGAAATACCTCAAAAAACTACGCCTGTATTCGGTTTTCTTTCGCGTAGATTAAGTAGACCTATGATTACTCAAGGACTGGGATAAAGCATGACAGCAGAAGGCATGACCTCAATTAGCGTTAGTTATGAAGTTAGAAGGCAACTAAATACACTTAGAACTCTAAGTGGGTACAAAAGTGTGGATGAATTTCTTACTGACCTAATTAGAGCGCATAAAATAACCAAGATGAATGGCGAAATTGAAATGTTGAGAGAACGCATGAAAGCCGTTGCAGATGTTGATGTAGAACACCTAGTAGACAGGTTGAACCTTTCACCTTTCAGGGTGTGAAATCATGATGGAATGGCGTCCACGTGGATACCTGTTTGAAACTAATAATCTAATTCGGGCTTTATTTGATGAAAATACTGCAGAAGGACAATTGATGAATGCCGCTGCTGCGGGTTATATCGAAATATTTGCCCATGCAAAATCGTGGAATGCAATTTTATGGCTCATTATGAACACATTAGTTGAAAATGGTAGTCCAGTTTACTCTGGAGATGAACTAGGTGAACTGAAAAGATCCTTACCTATTGTTTGGCGATGATTATTAGTCACCATGCTGACTTAGCCATTCATGACCATACCATTCCCATTGGTCCATAGTCCAACCTTCTGGCAGTCCTGATGCTGGTAATGGGGGAGCATTACTAGGCTTTTCATCCTCAGACTCTTCGTCCTCTAGCATAGCAGACACCTCTTCTTCCGAGGTCTGATCAGCAGTTACGTCAATACCGGCTATTTCACTTATATCTGACTCAGAATCATATAATTCCTCGGCTGAAATTTTATTCTCTTCGATAATTTCTTGTGGTTCCTCTTTGCTTGAGAAATTCAATTCGTCAACATCATCATCCCATGCCGCATCAGAATCTACTCCTCCCATAGCAGATAAGCCTGCAGAGCCTTCGAGTGCTTCTTTGGATGCAGAGGAGGCTTTTGGCTCAAATGGGACCCCATATCGCTTGACTAAATTATTCAGTTTTCGCTTTTTCATCACAAAGCTTGCTAATAAAATCAGTATTGTTGTGACCGCGAATATTACTCCGCCAATTACTGCGACATCTGTTATGGTTGAGCTCAAAGTTTCCTCACTATCAGATAATGATTCGGCTTGCTCATTGGCCAGCCAAGCAGAATATGATAGATCTGCCTCACCAGGAGATTTATCTCTTGATAGATAATCTTGATAATCTAAATTATTCCATGAGTTACAAGCAGTTGATTGATTACCCGATACCCGGCAATAATCTTCTTGTGTGATGATTAGTGATTCAGTATCATCATAATCTAAGTTAGCACCCACTCCATCACCATCTGAATCATACCATTCGGTTGGGTCTGTAGGGAATTCATCTGAGGCATCCTCATATGAGTCTCCATCAGTATCTAAGCAGCCG
>MDSY01119108.1_pt1 | contig 20915 bp, 18 predicted proteins | sample 811131 | NCBI WGS metagenome assembly MDSY01 (sample SAMN05326643, study PRJNA326480) | marine metagenome | isolation source: seawater | place: Atlantic Ocean: South West | collected 2010 | reverse complement strand
GCAGGACGAGATAAGGCACGATCACTGGCAGTTAAAACATTAGGGGAGATTAAAAAGAGGCTTGGAATTATAATTTAGTGACATAACATGCAACCGGCTATAACCAGTACGACTAGCCTTACTTTTTATATTTTATATAACTTATTAAGATTTTTTTGTTTACCGTTGTTTATATTTGGAATGATATATACGCAACTAAAAGCTCTTTTATTATGTAATCGTCTTAACATCTCTTATACAGCGACCCATGCCCTTAGTATTCGCTGGTTCTTAGACCATGTTTCTTTTCGAGATGATCTAGGCTCTAAGCATCTTGTTGACACATTACCAATGATGTCTAAACGAGGTTTAATCCTAGTATTTTTAGCGGATATTATTTGGTATCGCTTACTAAAAAAACAAATGCCTTATGCAGGCCTATTTAATAATCATTATATTACGCAACGCACCTTAGAATTTGATAATATTGTCTTGAGTTATGAAGATGATGTAGAACAAATCATCTCGCTTGGTACTGGTTTTGATACATGCTGTTTAAAATTTTCATCTTCTAGGTCTGTATGCTTTTTTGACTGTGATCTTCCTAGTTTATTAGCAATTAAAAAACAGACCCTGCTAAAGCTTGGTCATGACATATCTTCAATTCATTTTGTTCCAATTGATCTTAGAACTAATACCTGGATACAAACATTATGTGATCATGGATTTTCTGTGAACAAGAAAACCTTACTACTTTTAGAAGGATTAACCCCCTATTTATCTCATCAAGATTTACTATTCGTTTTAGATACATGGACATCAAAATTTCAACAATCTTTCTTGCTAGCTTTTGATATATATAAACCATCTTTTTTAAATTCTAACTCATTTTTATATCAGCTTTTTATTAACCCCCTATTATCATTTTGCAAAGAACCATTTCAATGGTTAAACCATCATAATCATTTTACTATTCAAGCTATGTTAACGCCTTATCAATTAGATTGTCTTGATACGATTACATTATCAACATATAAAAAACATATAGCTAATTTATTGGTACTAAAATCAAAATTATTTTAATGTAAAACAATAAAAAAAAATTAATACATATAAAAATAACAATGAGACATTATTATATCTTTCCTTACAACAAAACGTTCTCTTAACATTCCATCTTTGATTTCAACCCAACACTAAACGAACTTTAAAAAATAATTTTACCCAAACCTAACCCCCTGATTAAGGTATAAAAATTATATAAAAAAATATAAAATTATTGATAATTTTTTTATAACACTTTATTTTATATAAAAAAAAACAAAAAAAAGGATTTTTCTTTATGAATATTTCCCTACCTAACATATCCAATAAAGCTAGACCCGTATCTCCAGATTTAGGCTGTACTTCTGACCAACGACAAACTCCTACAGATACAGCTAGACCAGTATCTCCAGATTTAGGCTGTACTTCTGAGCAACGACTAACTCCTACAGACTCACCGACAGGTTCTCCTAAACGAAAACGAGTAGTGTTTGTTAGCCCTGGAAAAACGGCATTTTCTTCTGACAACAGAACAGCTATACATGCTACTTGCTATATTCCTAAGGATTTTTCAGAAAGTTTAGGTGCACCAGTTCGAGAATTTTCTAATCAATCTGAGCATACAGAAGTACCTTGCTCAAAACGAGCTAGATACGGCAGAGATGATCGACTGTCTCATCAATCTAGTTACTCTGGAGGACTTTGGCAAAAACTATTTTATCCTTTCAAACAATACCTACCCAAGCTATTAACATCTATTGACTCTCCCAAATTAGAAAATATAAACTTAAGCGATTTTCAAACATCTATCCAAACAGAAGAAATATATTCAAAAAAACCCCCACAAGATTTTATTATTCAAATTATTAATCATCCCAATCAAATAAATTCAACCAATATATCTAGCTCAATTCGCCGCTATTTAAAAGGGCAATTAATAACTCAATTTCCATTTTTCTTCTACACAAAACCATACAGTGATAGAACTGATGATTATATCATTAATCGCTTTCAACCCTTTTTCAAGAATACCACATTGCTACTGGAAATAATTTTTAACTCAAAACATCCCAGTGATGAACTTTGCCAATCACTCTCCGAATTATTAGATACAGACCCATCTCTTTCCAATCTTCATCCCGACGTTAAGATATCATTAATTACGATGATCACAGACCCTTCTTCACAATTAAATACCGCCATTCGTTCGTGCTTTAAGAATTATCTTGAAGATTTAAATTTAACAGTTGCTAAAATTATTACCCATATTCAATCTCAAAATTTTCAAGATACAACTACATTTGAAACAAATCTTTTACTATTTTTACAAAATCAGATTCAACAATAATAGCTGTTTCTTTATTTACTCAACATCGCTGGTCTATCTAAAAAAATTACTCATTTTAGTATTTTTTTTGGTATCATTGATATAAGATGACTTATCGCAACATGTTTATTATCTTCTCAACCACTTTACTATCTGCACTTATAATAAGCGGCATAACTTCTTGTGGAAATTCAACAACTACATCTTCATCCTCAAATACTAACAGCACCAGCGATAGCACCTTACCAAATATCAATTATTTTAATACAAACCCATCTGATCAATTTTTAGTTAGCATGAATACCGTCGTTGATGGACATATGTATCGAGGTCAAAATGCTACAGATCCTCATACCGGTGGTCATGTATACTTTAGTAACGAAACCTCAACATGGCCTCTTAATGGCATTGACATACCTTCTAACTACCCTCCCATTTTTGCTGTTGCTGATGGCCACGTTAATAAAATTGATACCTATTTTTCAGTAGCTGATAATTATCGTTATGGCATTAACTTAAGCATTGCTACAGATGAAGATAATACCGTTTCTTTTTTTTATAGTATTGAACCCTTTATTGATCCTGAAGATCCATCATTTTATGAGCCTTATATTCTTGTTGATGTAGGCGATACCGTACAACAAGGGGATATTATTGCCTATATGTACCTTGCTCCAAATTCGGGGCCTAATGCACATATTCATTTTAATTTACTATCTGCCAATAATGGACCATCAACATTTCTTGCTCCTATTATCTTTACAGATAACTTGGTTAGTGATTTTGCTGAACAAATTAGCACCGAAAATGGCGGTTATCGAAACTTTGATTATAATAAAAATTTAGGTCACCCCTGGATGGGTGATTGCCTTGGTTATAAAATTGACGGTAGCGAGAATCCATTTAGTGATAATAGTGAAGATTGCATAAAATAATCCTATTATTTAACTTAGCTCTTTCTCTTTTATAAATGAATTAATCATAATTAACAAAATACAGGATAAAAAATAAATACTAGATATGACTTAAAATAAACGGTTTTATTTATGCTATTTTAGGAATAGCATCAATTAATCGTTTAGTATAATCATCTTTTGGATTTAAAAATATTTCTTTTGGATGTCCTTGCTCTACAATATTTCCTAAATACATCACAAGCACTTTATCGCATCGCTCTAACACCACTCCTAAATCATGAGAAATAAAGATCATCGACATATGATACTCTTCTTTAAGCTCATCCATTAACTCTAAAATTTCTTTCTGGGTCGTTACATCTAATGATGCTGTAGGTTCGTCTGCAATTAATAATGCCGGCTTCATCGATAAGGTCATAGCAATCATAATGCGCTGACACATACCTAAAGAAAATTGATGTGGATAATCATCAATTCGCTTTTGCGGATCTGCTATTTTTACTCGGTCTAACAATGCAATTGCTTGCTCTCTGGCAGCCTTCTTTGTGACATCATGATGCAAACAAATCGTTTCGACCATTTGATTTGCAACTGAAAAAACAGGATTTAATGCCGCTAAGGGATTTTGAAATATTAAGGCAATTTCTGAGCCTCTTAATTTTTGTAACCGCTTTTTTTTTGCTTGCAAAATATCTTCTTCTTGAAACATGATTTCACCGGTAACAGTTGCTGTTGGTGGCAATAAACCCATTAACGCTAAACCTGATACCGTCTTTCCAGAACCAGATTCTCCTACTATCCCCAATGTTTTACCTTTTTCTAATTCATAACTAATCCCCCTAACAGCATGCACAGTGTTTACTTGACTTGAAAATGTAATATTTAAATCACGTACGCTTAACATTGGCATCCTTTGCTTTTGGATCTAACAATAACCATAATCCATCTCCTAAAAAATTTAATGATAAAACGGTACATGTAATCAGTATACCAGGAATTAATGCCATCCAGGGAGCATCTCTCATATAACCTAAACTGCTATCCAACATATTGCCCCATGATGGGTGAGGTGGCTGCACACCTAATCCTAAAAAACTTAATACAGATTCAGTTAATATAGCTCCACCCATTCCCAACATTGCTGCCACTATAATAGGATTTAATGTATGAGGAAATATATGCTTAAACAACGCTTTTCTTTCTTTAATGCCCCTCGCTCTGACAGCTGTAACAAACACCCTCTCTTTGACAGATAAAACTTCTGCACGTACAAGCCTTGCGATTCCCATCCAACTAGTAGCTCCAATAACAATCATAATATTAATAATACTAGGCTCCAATATAACCTGAATGATTAAAATTAAAAATAATGTTGGTAATGCCATTAATACATCTATAAATCGCATAACAACTTCATCAAACAACCCTCCCATAAATCCTGATATTACACCAATAAACACCCCTATTATTAACGAAATACCAACTGAAATAAAACCAACAATTAGCGAAATCCTTGCTCCAAAAATACTTCTAACAAAAATATCTCGCCCTAATTCATCTGTTCCAAAAATATGATCTAAACTAGGTGGCTGCGGTATGCCAATAAATTCTGTTTGCATATAAGTTGGATCAATATTAGTAAACGTTACTCCAATACTTACTAATAATAACCCTATTAAATATGCTATAGATAACCAAACCTTAATTGTCATGATTACCCTTATTATCCTTTTTTTGTTATTCTTGGATCAATATAAGCATAACATATATCAGCTATTAACGTTCCTAAGATAATTAATATAGATGAAAATAATATAACAGCCATTAAGATAGGGTAATCTCGTTGAAATACTGATTGAATTGCTAACTGCCCCATTCCAGGCCAAGAAAAAATAAATTCAATAATATAAGAGCCACTAATAAGACCGGGCAAATCTAATCCTAACAATGTAATAATAGGCAATAAAATATTTTTAAAGGCATGCTTGAATAAAATTCGTGATTCAGAAACGCCTCGTGCCCTGGCTGCGGTAATATAGTCTTGACCCAAAATTTTTATAATTCCAAAGCGATTATACCGTGTTAACCCAGCAATTCCTCCAATGATAATGGTTAATAAAGGTAAACACATATGATACAAAATATTGCCAGCTTTTTTATGAAATGATTCTCCATATAATAAAGGATCCATAAACCCTGATGTAGGAAACAAATTTAACTGATATGAAAATAACAAAATCAACATTAGTCCTAACCAAAAGGATGGCATTGATAATCCTAAAAAACTAAATACTGTAATTCCATCATCAATGGGAGTATCTTTCTTATAACCACATAAAATACCCAAAGGAAATGTTATTAATAAAATTAAACATAACGATGATATTGATAACAATAACGTAGCTGGAAATCGCTCTAAGATAGCTTGCAAAGCTGGTTTTCCACTAATTAATGAGTATCCAAAATTACCCAACAATACATTTTTTAACCACATCAAATACTGGATATGAATTGGCTTGTCAAACCCAAGATTAGATCGAATTCGATTAATATCTTCTAAATTAACAGATGGATCCATAAACATACCAACAGGATCACCAGGCGCTGCCTTCATAATAATAAACGCAATAAACGTTACCCCTAATAACATTGGAATTAATGCTAATAAACGCTTGCTAATATAGCGTATCATTTTTCAATTAAATAAATATTTTCAATAGGATTTAATAATCCAGCAGGCCCTGCTGGTGACATTCCTTGAACACGTTTATTTAATCCAACTAATGATTCTGGATAATATAAAAAGATATAGGGAACATCCATTGCTATTTCTTCATACATTTTTTCATAAATCATCTTTCGTTCCTCTCTATCCAATTCTTTTCGTCCTATAACTAAATAATCATCAACATCACGATTTGAATAGCCTACAAAATTAAATCCTTTTGGATATTCTCTTGAATGCCATAAACTATAGGCATCTGGATCTAAGCCTAATGACCAACCAAGAATAACAGCATCAAACTGCTTAGGATCTACATGCTCATTAACAATCGCGATAAAAGAACTCCATTCCATTAACTGAATTGATATATTAATCCCAATTTCTTTTAAATTTTTCTGTATTAATGTTGCCGCTAATTCTCTATCCTTATTTCCTTTATTGGTAATTATTTTAAATGTTACGGGCTTATCATCTTTACTTAAAACGTTGCTTTCTTCATCAAAAACATACCCTTCTTGCGCTAATATTGCCAATGCTTCTTTTTGATTATAATCATAAAAAAATGGCTTTTTTGGGTATGTCCACATCTCTGGAGATGTTGGTATATGCGCTGGCTTTCCATAGCCTAATAAAATACCCTCGACAATTGATCTCTTATCAATGCTCATGGCCAATGCCTTTCTAACATTTTTATTTGAAAATAAAGGATGCTTACAGTTTAAACCCAAATACGTATAAGCTAAATCATAATATCTATATGTATTAAATAACTTATTTTCAGCAATACGCTTAAAATCTTTTCCAGGTATCCCACTAGATAAAATCTCTTCTTTTTCAAACGAAATCAACGCCGTATTATTATCTGGTATAATTTTCATAATAATTTTCTTGATTTGAGGAGCTTCATCATAATATTGCTCATTTGCCTCTAGTAACACAAATTGCGATGTCTCCCACTGCTTAAATTTATAAGGACCGGTTCCAATCGGAACTTGATTTTCTTTTGCTGTATTAATATCCGTTACTTCAAAAATATGCTGAGGAATAATACCCATTGTCAATCTATTTAATAATGGAGCAAATGGCTTATGCATACGAATCTGCAAGGTATATTCATCAATCACCTTAAATTCAATAGCTTTTCCATCAATAATATAATCACTTCGTCTTACTGTATTTGTAGCAGGATTTAAAATCATATCATACGTATATTTAACATCATGCGCTGTAAAATCTTCGCCATCATGCCACTTAATATTTTGCTTTAATTTAAAAATATACACTAAACCATTATTAGAAATCGTATAAGATTCTGCCAAATCAGGCTCTAAATCTAACTCTGGCGTTACTTTTAATAATCCTGAAAAAACATAACCATTTACCGATGAGGATGGTGAATCAGTTGATAAAATAGGATTTAACATAGATGGCTCAGCACCTAATCGCAATGTTAAAACTTGTTTATCTGACACTGTAGACGAACACGCTATGAAACTTACCATCAAACTTATCATGAAAAAACGAGCTATAATTCTAAACATTATAAACGTTATTATACCCTTATAATATTAGGTAAGTAAAAAAAATAATTTTTTATCTTATTTTTCAAGATGCAAATTTATAATTTTAACAAGAGTTTCTGGATTTTCTAATGGTAATAAATGTGTTGTATTAGGTATTTCATAAGAATAAAAATGAGAACATCGCTTTGCTAATCTATTTGTTACATTATTTGTACAAATATTAGATAACTCCCCTTTAATATAAATCATTTCTGTTACCAACGAAATGGATGATAAATGATCCCAAATAATGCGATCTTTTAACATTCCTTTTTCATAAATAATAGATTCCCACTCTGGAGAATACCCTAATGAAAATCCTTTTTCTTCTTCTTTAAAAACACTATTAATATAATCTTGTAAAACATTTTCTTTAACTCTTGAAAAAATTTGTTTCTGCTTATAACTCTCTTGAATTTTCTCTATTGAATCAAATGTTTTTTTTCTGTTTAACGTAACATTAATTAATGGATGAAACTTTTTTTGCAAACCAAACGCATAAATGAGTCGGTACACTCTATACATCCACTTTGGAAACAAAGCAGGATCAATCATAATTATTTTTTCAAACGAGTAATTATATTTTATAGAATAAAGTAACCAAATTACAGCTCCAATTGAATGCCCTAACACTACCTTGGGTTGATATTTTTCTATATAAGGTTTTAAATCATCTGCAAATTGCATCCAAGAATCTAATATAGGTGGCGGCTCTGGATTCCACAAAGGTCTTAACAAAGGTGATTGAACAGATACCGATGTAACATTTTTAAAAATATCATTATAAACTTCTGGAGGAAATCCATTTGCTGCTATAAAATGGCATTTTTCATTGGCCAGTGAATTATTATATTTATATATTTGCACACCATTATAATTACAATTTTTTTATTTTTTTTTCAATATATACTATATTAAATTTATAAACTGATCAGGTCCTATAACAAAACATACCTTCTTATTTTATAAGATGAGTATTTTTAGCTCTACTTTTCTACTTTTTGATCACTTAATTTTACTTTCGTTTTATTTTATAAAAAATGATAGGATAATATGATGAAAACAACACACTGTTGCAATGACCAAAATACGCCTTGGTATCAACGAAAACTTATCGTTGCCTCAATATTATGTCTTACCATACTTACCATAACCCCTTTTATAACACAGGATTTTCAACTTTTAACTTACGCCAACACACTTTTTTCTATGATGTGGCTTGCTATCTTATTAGGCTTATTGATTTCAGGTATCATTGAAACATTCATTCCTAAAAACTATATTGAAAAACTACTTGCTAGCTCAAAAAAACGCACATTACTAACAGCAGCTATACTTGGCATACTCTTATCTACTTGCTCACATGGCGTCCTTGCTATCAGCATGCAACTATATAAAAAAGGAGCATCTATTCCCGCTGTTATAGTCTTATTAACATCATCACCTTGGGCTAACTTACCTATAACCATTTTATTATGGACTTTTTTTGGCAAACTAGGCTTTCTTATTATTATACTAGCTATCGCTATATCTTTAGTAACAGGATTATTATTTCAACAGCTTGCCAAATTTGATCTTATCGAAAAAAATATCATGAACTTTTCTGCTAATACACCGTCCTTTTCCATCATAGCTGATATCAAACACCGATTTAAAAACTACCCATGGAACATGCAAACACTCACCAATGATGCCAAATCAATCATCAAAGGCAGCATTGCCATCAGCGATATGGTTATTTGGTGGTTTATTATTGCTTTTACGATGGCCAGTTTTATTGGTTACTATATCCCCCCTACTATCTTTCAGACCTATCTATCATCCTCTGTTACCGGTCTATTTAATACACTTGGTATCGCCACTATTTTAGAAGTATGCTCGGAAGGATCTTCTGTCTTAGCCTTCGAACTTTACAATCAAACTCAGTCACTTGGAAACGTCTTTGTTTTTTTATTAGCAGGCGTTGCCACTGATTACACCGAAATAGGTCTTCTTTGGTCAACGATCGGAAAACGAACAGCTATCCTACTTCCGCTTGTTAGCGTTCCTATCATTCTTCTTGTTGGCTATCTACTTACTATTTTTATATAAAATTCTTAGCTTATCTTACTAAGAAATCGCACTTATCAACTCTTTTTTACCTTGCTTTTCAAGTAACTCCTCATCCATATCACCAATGGTAACCAACAACCGCGCAGCAACCACATAAGGATCAATATTAGCTCCAGGGCGTCTATCCTCTAGATACCCATAACCATCTTTAGCTGTTGTTACAGGAATACGTATTGATGCACCTCGATCCGATTCTCCATAACGAAACTCAGTAATCGCACAGGTTTCATGATCTCCTGTTAAACGCTCCACTAACTTATCTCCATACACAGCAATATGCCTGTCATGATTAACTTCTAATCGCTTTAAAATACCTTCTATTTCTTTTTTTCCTGAATCAGCATCTCTCATTGCTTTTGTTGAAAAATTTGTATGACAACCAGCTCCATTCCAATCACCTTTCATAGGCTTGTTTTCACGACTAATTTTTACATCAAACTCCTCTGCTAATCGATACAACAACCATAAAGCGATCCAATGGTGATCTGTAATCATTAACGCATCAATATCTTCTTTAAAGCCACGATATCCAATCTGAAACTCCCATTGCCCTAACATTACCTCAGCATTGGTTCCAAATAACAATAAATCAGCATCTAAACAAGCTTGTGCATGCGCCTCAACCAAATCTCTACCTGCCGTTCTTGCTGTTCCAATTCCACAATAATACGGCCCCTGCGGTCCAGGATACCCATTCTCTGGCCATCCTAACGGATAATCATCTCGACTAAACAAAGTATATTCTTGCTCAAATCCAAAAACAACCTCCTGCTTATCTGCTCCTGCATCTAACACATCTCTTAATACAGCTCTTGTATTTGATGGATGCACCCCTCCCTGACTATCATAAACCTCACATAAGGCTAATATATTAGCTCCTCCCCTTATAGGATCTGCTACAACTCGTACTGGTTTTAAAATACAATCTGAACTATGTCCTTCAGCTTGATTTGTTGACGATCCATCAAAGCCCCAATCTGGAATTTGATCCAATTTAATTGAATCAGATGCTATCTCAATAACACGTGTTTTTGATCGGACCATAGCCGTTGGTTTTGCCCCATCAATCCAAATATATTCTACAAATATCTTCATAATTGACTCCCAAATAATTTATTTACAAGCTAAATATACACCAATTTATGTTATTTTAAAACATTTTGGTTGTCATTTTAATACTTTTAGTAAATTGAAACCCATTTTTTATTAAAAAAATCACAAAAACTACATATCAACCCTGCACGCCAAATCATTAGCTATCTTAAGACACTGCTTTTTATCGATTATTTTTTTTTCTTTTTTCCTAACCTCAAGATAACTCGTCATACACTCTTTTAATTGCTTTCTTTTCTCCTCATGATCAATCTTTTTTTCACTTATTCTTCTAACCATCTTCTCTAGATCATCTAGTAACTCACCATAACTTAACTTACCAACCACCCATCTTTTCTCAAGCAAACACTCATAAACATCCTCTGTCAATTGACACATAACCGCCCTTCTTATAATATCCCCCCCAAGCCAACTCCATTGCTCAAGACTTCGATAAAACAAACCTACCCAAACACCAACGACACATGCCATCTTCCATAATCCCTCCCCCCTCTCACCTCTCAAATCTATATTAGCAACACCCTTTCTAAAATCATAATCACGCTCTCCATCAACACTATCAACATCCAAAAACTGATCAACCAAGCGCTTATTATCATTGATAGTTTTAACAAAAACACCCATCATAGTCATCATAACAACCCCCTGATATAGTATTAATTTTCTATTCTTTCTAAATGATTCCTTCAAAAAAATTTTATACTGATTTTTTTTATGCCGACTTATATCCTCCTTGATACTCCTATCAATCTCATCAAGATCACTCATCACCCTAGCTAACTTATACTCCGAATAACCAGCCCCCCTTCGATCCATACCCACCTTTAAATTCCTGGATATATAATTTATTGAATTTAACTGCCTCCCTATTTTTGAATCACATAGCGCCAATATCTTATTATAACGATCATACATAAACGCCCTTTTAATAGACAACCTCTCTTCTTCCTTATCTACTACCAACGCTTGTTTACCAACAGAACCTTCTTCAAAACCACAAAACTTCTTACCAGATCCCAACCCCCTCCCATCCTTTTTATCTACCCCACAACTTTCTTCTTGCTGCAAAATCCTTCTCTGCCTTTCTATCACACCTCTACACTTTTTATCTTCCTGACACCTCCATTCTTTTTCTAACCCCTCCAAACCATCAACAATACCCCTTAATACTTTTTCATCTTTAAATTTTTTAGTATTACTTCTCAACCTCACCGCCACAGCCTGCTCTATCTTTTTTAAAAACCTTGCCCTTTTAGCCTGGTTCTCAACCTCAAACAACACCTTAAATCTTAACTGAAATTGATTATCAAAAATAACTCCGACCAAATGCTGATATTTTTTATATACGTTATATAACTGCATCAATCTTTCAACACTACACTTTACATTCTTTAAATACCTTTCTATTCTTTCTATCACTAAGCTAAAGTTTTTTCTAACATCTTTACTTATATCACTATTTAACCGCCTTACCTCATACTTTAATACCCGTCTAAAATTATTAGCTATTATCTCAGACATACCTACCAACTCTTCAACCACATCACCCCCACCTAATACCCCGCTTAACCCAGATGAACTTATATCCAATGTTGATACTGAAGACATCGTTCCTGAAGAACTCATATCCAACGTTATTGATCCTGAATCAGAAGAATTTTTATCTAAATAATCGCCTATATAATATTTAGCTAAATTACTATATCCACCCCCATCTCTATTACCCACCATACTTACATCATATATCAGATCACATCTATGTTGAGCATAAAAAATTTTCATTAAACATCCCTCTTCTATATAACACCCCGCATTAGCATCAAACAGCAACTCAACCCCTTCACCATCTCCACTACCACTCATAAACTGCCCTATACTATCTTTTAACGCTGTAGCATACTGATAATTTTTAAAAAATTCTTTTACATGTTTTTGATTATATCTTCTTCCATTTTTTATATTCACTATTTGGTCATTAAACCTATCTAACTCATCCTTTTTTAACCAATTCATTATTTTTACCGCATCTTGCTGATAATCAATATTAAAATCCTCATCAAATAACATCCCAAAAACAGCCATCTTCATACCAACGAACTCAAACTCAGTCTTTTTATATCCATTACACTCACTACACTTTCTCATCAAATCCAAACCAATCAACAACAGAACCTCATCATCCCTAAGACTATTTATGTTATTTACTTTTTCAGCTAAATAGATCTTTATTGACCTTATCTGATTACTACCCCTGCTCTTTAACTCTTCTAAATCTCGACACCCACTCCCTTCTAACAATGCTACCTGTAAACTTTCTAGCTCAAAACAACCTTCAATTATCTGCTTAACTCCGCTTAATTCTTGATTTATCTTTTTATTCTCTATCTCTTTTAATACAATCTCTTTCCACTCAAACAATCTTCTTATTGCTTCATTTCTATCTTTTTCTGATTCAATAAAATAACAAAAACAATCTAATTGCTTTTGAATCTCACCACAAAGATCCTCCCTAAATCTATTATCGATATACCCTTGTCCGCTTTTTAACATATCAATCACACAACCCCTTATATCACAAAACCATTGCGGCAATACATCTTTATCAAATTTTAAATCAATTAACTCTTGCCAACTTTTTTTTGCTAACAACTGACTTAATCGAATCGTCCAGCGTCTCCCCCTCTCCAGATCATCCTTACCTAAAACATTTATATTAAATTTATCTACGCCTCCCGAAGCAAGGATATCTTTTTCATCTTGAGCAGAACACACCCTCCCCATACATAGACGTTCATTTTTATACTCAATCTCTATTAACACTGAGTCCTTTACTGTTCTTCCCACACCCCTATAATCATATCCCTCTGGCCTACCTCTCCAAACACAAATATCTATTTTGCTATATCCTTTTAAAGGCCTATCAAATAACCTCTGATTAACACCCCCATCTGCTTCTCTTCTAGATAACATCGGTATTGCTAATACATCGATATCATTTAACTGATCGATCTTATTGTTAATCTGTTCATCCTCAACTGCATCAATCTTAACAAGACTGCCATGTAAATATACACCCCCTATCATACATAAGTCTTTTATAGTCTTTCGTACTACAGGGTCATTCTCAAATCTCCTCAAGACTCTTGCAATCACAATACGATTAACATCGTACTGTTTTAATGACTGAAATCCCCACCAAGATACTACAGCCCTAGACTTTCCATCCCTATTCTGATTAACACCAAAACTACCATCCCCACGGCTATTTCTCTTATTTTTTATTTTTTTTTCAGAATAACCTATCCCTACCAAACGCATCATTACGTTACAACCATCTCAATAACCACACTATTATTTTTAATAATTTATAATATAATTTTCATATATCTTACACAACCCCTTCTCTTTTTTTATCTTTTTTTTATATCAATTAATTTTAATACCAATAAACTGATTCTTATTTTAAACTAGCTATTCTTTTTATACTTCTATATATTAATGATGTATTATTAAATTATGGCTTTTTTAAAACATAAAGAATATATTTTTAGTATTACTTTGTTCTCTATCATAACTCTTATTGTTATTATTCATTTTTTATTTTTACAAACATCGCTACTATCACCATGGTCTGGTGGTGGATTTGCAATGTTTTCCTACACAAAAGGAAGTGATAGACAAATCCACATTCATTTCATCGACGACGAAACTCATTGTGCAATTTTACCTCCAAATAAATACAAAGAATTACTTAAAATAAAACATTTTCCAACAAAAGAGAATCTTGAAAAAATGATACGCTATCTTAACAATATGACATGGGTTTACAATCCTGATACCACCCCCAAAACACGGCCTTACATGCTTCCTCCATTGCCAACGTTACAAAAAACTACTTATTTTCAAAACACCTTTAATGAGTACTTTCGATTTACTACTAGCGGCAATAACATGTCACCAAATACCCCTGATATGATTCCAGAAGGTTATCGTAAACTTCTTTATGGTCGTATCGACCTTATTATATTTGAACCCGTTCTTGATTTTAATAACAAAAAAATCTCTACCAAAGAATTAATCAAGGTATCTCATTACAATGACTAACAAACTTATTAAACTATTTAATGCATCTAAACAGTATTATAGCCATATATTTTCTGTTACTAGCTATCAATTTATCCCAGCACTTACGTACTTTCTTCTTATTCTACATTATTATTTTTCTTCGTTTTCAAAATACGGAGTCAACTACCCTTTTATGTTTTCTATGTTTACTTTTTCATTATTTTTATTTTTTTTATTTCCTAAATTAATTAACAATTTTTATTTCTGGCTTCCTCTTACAGGATATTATTGGTTATTTTTATTTGATTATTGGGTTATTTGTCAGAATCACGATATCCTATGGGGTTATTGGCTATTAGCTATCACCGCATCTTGCTTGGTTCCAACAGAAAGAAGATCCAAATTTTTGTCAGTTAACGCATCGCTTTTTATCGCTTTTGTTTTTTTAATTTCTATAATCCACAAAACTATTTCTCAAGATTTTTTATCCGGACACATCATGTATTATCAATTTTTATTTTCTACAAAATTTTTATTCCTAGATTATCTCCTTCCTTTTGATTACCTAGAGTTACTTGAAACTACCTTAACAAACTTGCTAAATTTACAAGAAAATTTAGAACCATTCTCTATTGAATTTATTCCACAAAAACTACGTACTCTCGCTATCATTTTTGCTAAAATAGTCTATATCTTAGAATTACTTATTGCGATCTTGTTCTTCTTCCCAAAAAAATTCAAAGTAATACACTATCGAGACTTTTTACTTCTTACTTTTATCTGCGCTATTTATTTTATCCTACAACTAAATGGCTTTCTTTTCTTAATGGTCTACTAGGACTATCACAAACATCAACAAAACAACCATTTATTAGATTTTTATATATTTCAATTTTACTATTTTATATTACCTTAATTACATAGATCAACGACACCATACTTACCATGATCCTTCATTTTTCATACTAACCCAAGGCTCCTCAAGGGGCAACGCATCTCCTTTTTGCAATAATTCAATCGAAATACCATCAGGTGATTTTACAAACGCCATCCTTCCATCTTTTGGCGGTCGGTTTATTGTTACACCATACTCTTTTAAGCGGTTACATATCAAATAAATATTCTCAACCTGAAATGCTAAATGCCCAAAATTACGCCCCCCATGATACACCTCTGGATCCCAATTATATGTTAACTCTAACAAAGGACTTTGATTTTCTTGAACGTTATTATACTGATCATTTGCTACCAAGAATATTAATGTAAACCTGCCCTTCTCATTATCATAACGTCTTACTTCTCTTAACCCTAAAATTGTACAATAAAAATGTAATGATTCATCAATATCTTTAATACGAACCATTGTATGCAAATATTTCATTACTCGATTATAGTTCTGGATTGTACAATTCTGGTACTAGCTGTCTAAACATGACAATCTGCTCTTTTTTTAACCTATCTTCTAATTCTTTGATAAAAAATACAGAATTTTTATATAACTTTTTTTTCTTGCTAAAAATATCGTTAATAATATCATCAAATTCATAATCATCATAAAATCGTCTCATCATTAACCGACTCAATGCTACTTTTCTACCTACTATTTTTTCTTTAATTTTTAACTGCTTTTTTAAATACCCATTATATTTAGCTGAAATTTTTTTCATTTGTTTTTTTGTTAAATTTAAATCTTTTTTTAATAGCTGAAAATCTATCTGCATGATTTCACCTTGATAAAATCTAACAGCTCGATCCTCAATCTTATTAACGTTTTGACGCCCATCATCTTTGCTATCAATGGCTATTACATGAGATGCACATGCCATCGTTAACACCATTAACCCTATAATGCTTATTTTTTTTATCATAAACTTCCCTTTTAACTGAAAACTATAATCAAGTATACTTAAAAAATTTAATACGTCCAATCATACTGCGAAAAATCTGGCTTGCGCTTTTCAGTAAAAGCAACGCGACCTTCTTGAGCCTCTTGTGTTCCATACGCCAACCGTGTTGCCTCTCCTGCAAACAACTGCTGACCTACCAACCCATCATCCGGCAAATTAAATCCATATTTTAACATCTTAATTGCGGTTGGTGATTTTTCATTAATCAACCCTGCCCACTCTAAAGCCTTATCCTCTAACTCTTCATGCGCAAAAACGCCATTTACCATTCCCATATCAAAGGCTTCTTGAGCTGAATATGATAATCCTAAGAAAAATATTTCTCGTGCTCTTTTTTGCCCAATCTGCTTCGCTAAATAAGCAGACCCATACCCACTATCAAAACTAGCAACATCAGGATCAGTCTGCTTAAATATAGCATGTTCTTCAGAAGCGATCGTTAAATCACAAATGACATGAAGAGAATGCCCTCCGCCAACTGCCCAACCCGGAACAACCGCAATTACAATTTTTGGTAAAAACCGTATCAAACGTTGAACCTCTAAAATATGAAGTCGCCCTACCTTTGATTTTACTTCCTCTGTCGCATCATATTGATACCCTTGCGGACCTCGTATGCGCTGATCTCCGCCTGAGCAAAACGCCCAACCTCCGTCTTTTGGCGAGGGTCCATTTCCAGTTATCAACACGCATCCAAGCTCTGTATTCTGGTGACAGTCAGACAATGCCGTTAATAACTCATCTACTGTTTTAGGTCTAAAAGCGTTACGACATTCAGGTCGATTAAACGCTATTCGAGCAGTTTTTTTATCTTTAGATAGGTGATAAGTAATATCTGAAAAGTTAAATATATCCGTCACATTATCCCATAATTTTTCTTTAAATGGTTGATTTTTCATCTTTTTATTATAACGAACTCTTACTTGTTTGAGTATGCTTAATAACGTTCTTAGTTTAAAAAACTGTCTTCATTATAACCACGAGATCACTAGCTGTCATACTACGCTCGCTATAAACATCCCTACATGCATCGCCACATAAAGCATGCAAATACACACCCGCCTTGCTAGCCATTAAAGAACCATGGCCTTGTGCTAAAAACCCACCGATAATTCCGGCTAATACATCACCAGTACCCGCTGTTGCTAATCCTGGATTACCTCTTGCACAAATAAACGTATCATCTTTTTCCTTTATTAAAGTATTTTGACCTTTTAGTACTACAGTAGCACCTGTCTTCTTTACCATATCAGCTAACATAGCATAACGATTATTATAACTATCTCCTACGAGCCGCCTGGCCTCTCCTTCATGAGGCGTTATAATAACGTTATCTTTTTTTGGAAATACTGAATCTCTTGCTAATAAGGTTATTGCATCTGCATCACAAATAATAGGTTTAGCTGATTCCATAATTATTTTCAAACATTTTTTGCCCCACTTACCCAACCCTAGCCCTGGGCCCACAACAACAGCTGTCGCCTTATTAATTAGGTCTCTTAAATCGGCTTCTTCATCATGGATCATGCAATCTGGACAATGCGTCAACAAAGGCTCTTTGTGATCTTTTTTTGTATAAACACTTACTAATCCCACCCCACTTTGACTCGCAGCTCTAGCAGCCAAGATAATTGCACCTCCGTAACCACTATCCCCACCAACAAGCAAAACATGCCCAAATTGATTTTTATAGGCATCACTTGCTCGTTTTTTTCTTACTGGATCCAAAACTGATTGATCCATTACATGATAGGTTGATCTTATCTGATTAATAATTTTTTCTGGAATACCCAACCTATCTATTGTTAATTTACTAATTATCTGCTCTGAATCACCAATTACTGTTCCCAACTTCTTGGTAATAAATGACACTACATGAGCCTGCTTAACACAATTGCCTAACGCCTTGCCAGTATCCGCACATAATCCAGATGGTATATCCACTGATATAATCGACTGATCAGCCTGATTAACTTGCTCTATTAAATCTAAATAAGGATTTTTTACCGGCTTATTACAACCAATGCCCAACAATGCATCTATTATTAACACATCTTGTTTAATTATAAAATCCGAAAATAAACAGGGTTTTAAACCAACTGCTATTAACTCATTTCTAGCTTGCATAGCAGATTGCTTATTAGGCTCTTTTCCTTCATAGCAATATACCTCTTTTCCTGCTGCTAATAATAATCGCGCTATCGTATATCCATCCCCACCATTATTACCTGATCCACATAGAACTTGAATAATGTTTTTATTAGCAAACTCATTGTTTATATATACTACTAAAGCCTTACCAGCTCTCAACATCAAGTCATACTCTGTGATACCTAATGATTGAATACAATACCTTTCAATTTCTTGTGTTTTTGCTACCGTAAATGTTTTTTGAATCATCTCATTTAGTATACCATTTTTCTTACCTAAATAAGCATGTGCTCATTTAACTTATTCATTACCCATCTTTTTTTTCAGAAAATACCTTTACCATCTGGGTTGATTTATCAATAACCTCTTTTACAAACATTAAATACAAAAATCGTGATGCTATCGTAAACAATGGATTAATTCCTACAGGAAATGCAATACGGTCAAATGCAGCCTGCATTAATGCTTTATTTAAATAGGATAGCCCTTGATCACCTATTCCGCTGCAAGCCTTCTGCCCCACACATGCAATCAACACAGCTTCACGACACAAATGAGACATTCGTCTTGGTAATGCCTCGTTTACTAATAATGACCTCCCTAAAATTCTTATATTTATATTGCCTAATCCCTTTTTTCCAAGTCCTGTACTTAATGCATTTAAGCTGTTTTCATGAGGCCAAACCCAGAAATGTTTTATTGTTGCTAATACTGCAATTTTCATAGCTATTTTAAGCTTTGAATTTTCTGGCAATTCTTTAAAACCAGGAATAGATTTCATCATATGACCTAACAAGGCTGGCATATTGGCAGTAAATGTAACAATAGGCCCTATAGCTGCTGCACTTTTCCAAATATTATGATTCAATGATACACTGCCTATTAACCCTAACTGCTTTACTGGCGGCAATACAACAGCAAGACCCATTGTTGCTATACTTGTTATTAACACTCTTTCTAAGGCTGTTTGCATAATGGATTGATTAAACTTTATACCTTGAAATGGTATAGGCTCTACCAAACACTCATCTGTCTTACCCTGCATACCTAATACGTTTTGTATTTGTTGCAACTTATTATTTTTTTTAAGAGAAAAATCAGGCTCTCTAACCTGCATGCTAACGGGTGTATACGGACTCTCTAAAGCTGGACCTGATGATCGCAAACTACCCCTTCCTCTTCGTCTGACTTCAACATTACTAACAGATAACCCTGGGTTTGTTAAAGCTGCGGCACCTACCATTAATGATGTCATTAAATTTTTCATAAACCTTAATTATATGTTATTTTTTTATTTATTAATAATTATTTTTTATTTTAATTAACGATATAAAAACATTAATTTTGTTTTCTAATATTAAAATATTATCAATTTATCATGATTTCTTTTAAAAAAATCTCCCCACTACTTATCTATCATCACATTTATCATCATCCTATTATTACAGAAATCCAAACTCAAAAGGTGATGTTTTTTATTTTTAAGTGATGATACTATGGAGTCGTTTTAACGCTACTATCTTGATGTGATGATTAAAATCTATGTTATCTAACAATAACATTACAGGTCATCAATTAAATATTTTTGGAAAAGGTCCAAATGATCCTGGTGTTATCTTGGTTACTTTTCTTTGATCAATATCAAAATGACTAATTTGAGGTTCCCCTGAATATCCATTAAGTATCATAAATCTTTGATTTAATAATAGTGTATTTTCATCAAGCATATACATATCTCTAACACCTGAAAAATTAAATTGCTCTATTTTAAAAGGTTTTTCTAAACTAACAATCTGAAAAATAGGATCCGTACCACTGACATATAATTCTTTTCGATTTTTATTTATTAAAATCTTTCTTGGATCTCCTTTAAGTTCTATTTTTTGCGTTATCTTACCCGTTGCAATATCAATAAAATGAAGTTTATTATCTGATATTGCATGATGTGAACCATGCTTCGAGTATTTTGTAACAGATGCAATCACTAATTGATCCCCAAACAATGCTACATCT
>MDSY01114588.1_pt1 | contig 20916 bp, 23 predicted proteins | sample 811131 | NCBI WGS metagenome assembly MDSY01 (sample SAMN05326643, study PRJNA326480) | marine metagenome | isolation source: seawater | place: Atlantic Ocean: South West | collected 2010 | reverse complement strand
GATATTTAGTTTGTTTAAATCTTTTAATTTAATTTTTTTAATATTATTTCTAGTAATTATCTCTACACTGTCGAAATATATTTCAGCACTTCCGTTTAAGGGTAATGAATTTTTTGTATTAATTTTATTTTTCGGATTAGAGTTATAAGAAAAATTACACGCTTTAGTGTAATATTTTCGCATTTATTAATGAACTATTTTAGGTTTAAGTCCGATAGATCCAAGAGCTGAACCTTTCTCGTTATCGTCCTCAACTTTCAAATCTTCTTTATTTGTTGGATAAATATTTTTGTTGATTATATCTTCAATTTCACTTCCAGAAAGAGTCTCGTATGTTAAAAGTGCTTTAGCAAGTTTGTGCAAATCATCGATCTTGTCTGTCAATACTTTTTTAGCTCTATCATAACCCTTTTCAACAAATTTCTTTATTTCTGAGTCAACTTTTTTTGCGGTTTCCTCAGACATGTTTTGTTGTCTTGCGACTGATCTTCCTAAAAATACCTCTTCTTCATTTTCACCATACGCAATTGGTCCTAATTCTTTACTTAAACCAGCTCTCATAACCATTGCTCGTGCTCTTTTTGTTGCTTGTTCAATATCACTAACTGCTCCAGTTGTCACTTTATCTTCTCCAAAGATTAATTCCTCAGCAACTCGACCTCCCATGGCAATCGCCATCTGTGCATGAAGTTGTTCTCTAGTTTGTGATACTTCGTCTTTTTCAGGAAGTTGCATTACCATACCTAGTGCCCTTCCTCTAGGAATTATAGTGGCCTTGTGAATTGGATATGCGGCTTTTTCATTTATTGTTACTATGGCATGGCCAGCCTCGTGATATGCTGTTAATTTCTTTTCGTCTTCAGTCATCACCATTGACCTTCTTTCAGCACCCATCATGACCTATCTTTTGCTTCCTCAAACTCAATATAGGTTACAATTCTTTTGTTTTTTCTGGCTGCTAAAAGTGCAGCCTCATTCACTAAGTTCGCTAAATCTGCTCCAGAAAAACCAGGTGTTCCTCTTGCAATTGTTCTTAAATTTACGTCTGGTGCCATTGTAATTTTTTTACTATGAACTTTTAATATTTTTTCTCTCCCAATAATATCTGGAAGTGAAACAACTACCTGCCTGTCGAATCTTCCAGGTCTAAGTAATGCTGGGTCTAAAACATCTGGTCTGTTTGTTGCAGCTATAATAATCACACCTTCGTTAGTATCAAAACCGTCCATCTCAACAAGTAATTGGTTTAACGTTTGTTCACGTTCGTCATTTCCACCACCTAGTCCTGCACCTCTGCTCCGTCCTACTGCATCTATTTCATCTATAAAAATAATACATGGTGAATTTTTTTTTCCTTGCTCAAACATATCTCTCACTCTTGAAGCTCCAACACCAACAAACATTTCAACAAAATCTGAACCTGAAATAGTAAAAAAGGGTACACCCGCCTCTCCAGCTATTGCCCTAGCTAAAAGAGTTTTACCTGTTCCAGGAGGTCCAACTAGTAAACATCCTCTTGGTATTTTTCCACCTAACCTACTAAATTTTCTTGGATCTTTTAAAAATTCTACAACTTCTTCTACTTCCTCTTTTGCTTCCTCAACTCCTGCTACATCATTAAAAGTTACCTTACCTTTAATCTCGTTCATTAATTTTGCTTTAGATTTACCAAAACCCATGGCACCACCTCTTCCACCCTGCATTTGTCTCATAAAAAATATCCATACTGCTATTAATAAAAGCATAGGAAACCAAGAAAGTAAGACACCAAATAGTGATGGCATTTTTTCATCTAATGGAGCTGCAGAAATACTTACGCCTTTATCAGTCAACTTTTGAATTAAATTTGGATCATTTGGAGAATATGTTATGAAGTTATTTCCATCAGATAGTATACCTTTTATATTATTACCTTGTATTTCTACCTGTACAACTCGTCCATTATCAACTTCAGTTAAAAATTCTGAAAAAATTATCTTATTATCTCTTGTTGCAGAGCTTTGCGGGTTTTTAAACATATTGTACAGACCAATAGTAAGGACAATAATTACAGCCCACATTGCTAGATTTCTAAAATTCATAGTTATAAATTAAGAATTATTACAAATTAAACAAGAGGCAAAATATACCTATTTTCCTTTTTTTTTAACATTTTCCTGTGTAATTTTGTAAGTATTACCAAATTTTTCAATAAAGCACTTCGCTAAAGTAGTTTTTTTAAAATTTGGCTTTTTAATTTCATTAATAAGTCTAACTATTTTTTTTCCCCTAGAAGGATAATATCTATGATTTATTTGATTTAGAATTAACGAAATAGATCTAAATATAATTTCATCAGGTTGTTTCAAAAAATTTTCATTAAAAATTGCAAAATTTTTCCTTAAATTAATATGAGAATTTATTTCTAAATTTTTTTTAACAATATAATCTATTGAGAAATTTGAAAGAGACAAATTTTTAATTGTCAGATTCATCTTAGACAAATTAAAACCCTCTGTTTCTAGTTTACTTAAAATACCTCTGATCCTTGATCTTTGATATTTTTTTTCATAATTAGATCTATCCTCAATAAATGATTTAAATACACTTTTAGTGACATACTCTAAATCTTTTTTATTGAAACTTAATAGGGGTCTGAATATATTTTTATCCTTGTAAATAATATGTTTTGAATGAAAGGATGACAAACCCTCTAATCCTGAACCTCTAATTAATCTAATTAAAAAATTTTCTATAGAGTCATTTTTATGGTGAGCTACTAACAAATTTTTTACATTATTTTTACTCATTTTTTTGAAAATTAGACCGTATCTATTGTCCCGTGCAATTTTTTGAATATTACTGTTAGGTTTTGATCCTGTCCATTTAAGAATTTCAATCTTAATACCAACTTTATTTAATATGTTAAATAATTGCTCTGCTTGTTTGTCTGAATTTTCTCTCAAACCATGATCTACATGATAGTAAAAAACTTTAATTTTTCTGTCTAAACTTAAACACTTAAGAAAAAAAGCTAAAGATAGACTATCAACTCCACCTGAAACTCCAACTGCAAATTTATTTTTTTTTAAAAAAGGTCTCAAACTTTGTTTGAAGCTTTGATAAATTCTTTTGATTTTTCTATCTTTTAAATGAATTAAAATTTTATTTTTAGGAGTTACTATCTTTGCATTCAAACTTTTTTTGCTCATATTTAGCTTTTTGGATTACTGATTCTTTTGCCTCTGGATACTGTTTTTTAACTCCTAAAATCATAAGACATCCTTGATCTTTTTCTCCAATTTGAACTAAAGATACTCCAAGTTTGAGTAAATTAATAGGTGCTTTATCACTTTGTGGATAATTTTGATAACCTTCTAAATAAGCTGATGCAGCATCAGTGTATAATTGTCTAATTCTGAAAGTTTCTGCGTACCAGTACTGTGCATTTCCAGCTAGTTTATGTGAAGGATTAGATATTACGAATTCTCTAAAAGCTCTTTCAGCGGTATTATAATCTCCCACTTTAAGAAAACTTGTTGCAAACTCATATTGTTTTTCAGGTGACGTGTTTGGTAGAATTTTCTCTTCTACAATAAAGTTTTCTGTTACAATCGTCGATGTAGTATCAACTGATTGTGTTTCTTGAAACTCAGTTTTTGGTGTCATATCTTTATAGGAAACTGAACCTAAATCTTGGGGTTCACTAGATCCTGGTAATATATTATCCTCTTGTTTTTGAGTAGTTAATATTTTATTTTGGTTTTCAGAGTTCACAACATTATTTGACAAATTTTCTAGTTGTTGAAAACGCAATTGATTATCGGCTTGCACTTTAGATAACCTTGAGGATAATTTATCAATCTTAAAATTGATCTCTTCAAATCTGTTAGTTAATTCCTGAAATTGGGCTTCTATTTCTGAAAGTTTTAATAGATGCCTTGTTAACACATCTTCAGAATTTTGATCTAAATTATCAGAATTTGAAAGTTCTATGTTGTTATTTTTAGACTCCGATGAGTCTGAGTATACTGCTCTTTCTAAAGTTTTTATATCTTTTTGAATAAGCTCAATAATTTCTTTAATGTTGTGATTATCTGAAAAGGAAGCGCTGTTAAATAGTAACAACAGTATTGTAGATTTTAAGAATAACTTAATATTTAATCTATGCATAAGTTTTATTTGTAAGAATAAAAATGGCAAAAAAAAGACCTCAGTATATAAATGCTGAGGTCTTAATTTTTAGAAAGATTTAATATTAATTTGCTTTAACAGTTACTGATCTTCTATTTTTGGACCATGCTAAAGGATTTGATCCAGAGTCTACAGGTCTTTCTTTACCATAACTAATAACTGAAATTCTATTTGAAGAAATTCCATAAGTCATTAGGTAGTCTTTTGCTGAATTAGCTCTTCTTTCACCTAAAGCTAAGTTATATTCTCTAGTCCCTCTTTCATCGGCGTGACCCTCAAGAACAACTGTGATGTCTGGATTTTTTCTTAACCATGAAGCTTGTTTTCTTAAAGTGTCTCTAGAAGCAGTTGTTAAAACTGACTCATTTGTTGCAAAGAACACTCTGTCTGGAACTCCTGTAGCTAAATATTCTACTGTATCTGTCCCAGTGTAAACATCACCCTGCATTTGCGAGTCTACTTTTTTAGTTTGAGTTGCACACGCTGACAACACAAAACTTAATAAAAATGCTAAAAAAATGTTTTTTAAAATTTTATTAGAAATCATACTGCTCCTTAATTTGTCTAATTTTTAAAGTTTTTCACAACTAAATAGATCTTTCAAGCATAAAAATCAACGAATTAAGTTAAATTTTTATGTCTAATTTAGGATTAATTGCTTAATAATGACGACCATGAAGGGTCTGATCCGTCAGTTTCGGTTGGAACCTGTCGTTCGTTATAACCCGTAAGGTCAATGGACCAAAGTTTAGCTGAAAATCCCTCACCTTTAGAGTTTGATTTGGTCTCCCTATAAAAAATTAAAACTCTACCATTGGGCGACCAAGATGGTGCCTCTTGATAGTAATTTTCTGTTAAAAGTCTTTCTCCTGATCCATCTGTTCTCATTACTCCAATATAAAATTTTCCCTTATGTAATTTTGTAAAAGCAATTAGATCTCCTCTAGGAGACCATACTGGTGTACCATAGAGACCTTTTCCAAAAGATATTCTTTTGACTTTTGATCCATCACTTTTCATTACATATATTTGTTGGAAACCGCTACGGTCAGAGTTAAATGTTATATACTTTCCATCTGGAGAATAAGAAGGAGATGTATCTATTGATGGATGGTTTGTTATTCTTTCAACTATTCTACTTTCTAAATTCATCGTATATATATCTGAATTTCCATCTTTAGCGAAACTCATAATTATTTTTTTTCCATCTGGTGAGAATCTTGGCGCAAAAGTCATTCCGGGAAAATCTCCAACTACTTCTTGTATACCTGTTTCAATATCGAGAAGATAGACTCTTGGTAAATTTTTAAAATAAGATAAGTATGTAACCATTTGGTTCGTTGGATTAAATCTTGGAGTAAGTACTAACTCGTTTCCTAATGTTAAATATTTTGTATTAAAACTATCTTGGTCCATAATAGCTAATTTTTTAATTCTTTTAGTTTTTGGTCCTTGTTCAGCTACATAGATTATTCTTGTATCAAAATATCCTTTTTCTCCTGTAAGTCTTTCATAAATTTTATCTGAAATAATATGTCCAACTCTTCTCCAATTATTTGGTACAGTGGTAAATGCTAACGCTATCATTTCTTTAGCTGCCAGAACATCCCACAATCTAAATTCAACTCTCAACTTTCCATTATCAAATTTCACTTGCCCTGTGACTAAAGCTTGAGCTTTAATTAATGTCCAATCTTCAAATCTAGGTTTTAGATGTGCAAGATCGGGGTTTTGAAGGAATGCTTTTCTCTCAAGAGGGTTAAATAATCCTGTTCTTTTTAAGTTATTTTCAACGACTTCAGAAATTTGCTCACCTACATTGTCTATTTTTAATTCCTCAGAAAAATTTTTATTTGAATCTTTATCAGCAAATAAAGGTGAAACTGCTATTGGCAAAGGATTAAGATTACCTCTAGTAATATCTACTTCGATCAATGCAAAACTCTTAGTAGTTATTATAAAAAATATTATTAAAATTTTTATTAATTTCATCACCCTTCCAACATTTCTCTTGCATCAAAATTCAATTGCAAATCTTTCCATCTTTCATAACCAGTTGTGGGTACCCTTAATGGTTGGCACAACTGCACTGCTCTTAGTGCACTTTCGGCTAATACTTTGTAAAAATTTTGCCCAGGTTTATTCATTCTTGCATGATCCAATATTTCAGAGTCTATTATAGTCCCATCAGGTTTTAATTTTAATTTTATTCTAACTAACAAGTTTTCATTATAAGGAAGTCCCAATGGTATACTCCAGCAACCAAATATTTGAGCTTTCAAAGCATCTTCTTCACTTAATGTTAAACCCGAAAGATCCATTGATTTATCTTGTGATTGAGTAATTTTGTTAGATTTAATATCAGTTTCTGCTAAATTTTCTTTTGATTTGTCAATCAAAGCCGCAATATCTGTTGGGTCAAATATTTCTTTTTTTTCAAACTCAGAAACCTGCTTGACTTTATTATCATCAACTTCAGGGTTCTGTTTATCCTCGACCTTTTTAATATTTTCAATTTCTTGGTCAGGCATAGGTATTGCTTCAGGTTTTATTTTTTTTATTTTTTTAGGTGGTGCCTGTTCCGAAACAAGTTTTTCCTCTTCTTTTTTAACTTTTTCAATTATTTTTTGAGCTTTGGGCGCAAAGGGTATATTTGTTTTGTCTGTAATTTGTATCAGTTCAACAGAAATTATTGGTGGAAGATCTAAAGGTTTTTTTGCGATAAAAGGTAGGCTGAATATTGTCATAATTATTATAAAAAAATGAAATCCTGTTGAAATCAAAACACTTTTGTACACCTTTTATCTTTCCTTATAGGGCTCTGAGATTAAAGCAACTTTTGTAAATCCTGAGCCTGATAGCATGCCCATTATTTCTAAAACTCTACCATAATTTATTGTTTTATCTCCTCTTACATAAATTCTGGTATCAGTTCTATTTTTTGAAACCGCTAAAATTTTGGATATAATATTTTCGTATTCTACTTTAGATTCCTGTATAAATATTTCACCTTTCGAATTTATAGATAATGTTAAAGGCTCCTGCTCTTCAGGAAGAGAGTCAGCTGAACTTTCTGGTAGGTCAACTTGAACACCTACCGTTAGTAAAGGCGCAGTTACCATAAATATTATTAATAATACAAGCATTACGTCTACAAAAGGCGTTACATTTATTTCACTCAAAGGTTCTCTTGAGGTTCTTTTTAATTTAAAGGCCATATTAGATTATTGAGATAAATCTCTTAGAAAAGTTTTCTAATTTTTGAAAATATTTTTTCGAGTCATTGCTGAATTTATTGTACGCAACGACTGCAGGGATCGCTGCCAACAAACCTAATGCAGTAGCAAATAAAGCTTCGGCTATTCCAGGGGCAACTATAGCTAGACTTGTATTTCTTGAAATAGCAATAGATTGAAACGAGTTCATAATTCCCCAAACTGTTCCAAATAAACCTATAAAAGGTGCAGTCGAACCGACTGTAGCCAAAAATGTATAATTTTTTTCGATAATGTTCATTTGTTTTTCTATGTTTGATTGAAGTGCACCTCCTAATCTTTCATTTAAGTTCGACTTTGATCTTGTTTTCATAACACTTTGCATAGAATTTTTAAAAATTTTAGCCATTGGATCTTCGATGTTTGCGGGTAAACTGTTGTAAAAAGTTTCAGCAGATTTAGATTTCCAAAATTTATCTTCAAATTCATCGGAAGATTTATTTATTTTTTTAAATAATTTATATTTATCAAATATAATCGCCCAAGAATAAATTGATGCAGCAATTAAAATAAGAATTACACTCTTAACAATTATATCAGCTCTAACAAACAATTTTATTATCGAAAAATCCGTACTAGATAGACCAACTGCCTGTGAAGTTATTTCAGCTTCCATATAAAACCAATCACACTAAATTGTGTCATCAATTTGACTTTATTTTTTTGATTAATCAGAGATTTTGTAAGTATTATTAAAAAAACTCGCAATTAAAATCGCATCGGCTTTATTTACATCTTTCTTTTTTGACAACTTTGAAGATATGTAGGGAAAAATCTCAATTACTTTTGTTCTACTTGCCTCTTTCTCCGTTTTAATTAAATTAAAATACTTTTTCCATTTAGCAGGGCGCACAAAATGCATTGATAGTTTCATTGTGGCACAAATACCCTTTAAAACTCCAAATGACTGACCGAAATTAAACATACTTGTGACCCCCTGTCCTGGCATAGCAGAAACTTGTTCAATAACAACACATATATTAGATTTAGGAATATTGTTAATTCTTGAACTTATCTCATTAAATATTTGTGAGGCATTTACTTGTTTTTTGTTTTTCTTTCCATCAGCCATATGTGGCATATCTATTACATCAACAATTTCTCCATCATTAAGAAAACTAATTGCTCCTGAAATTCCTGGATCAATTCCAATTATAAACATGTAAAACTTTTATACCTCATATTCTAAATTTGAGAATACTTTTTGAATATCATCATTTTCCTCTAGTGCATCTAAAAAATTTATAACCTCATCATAATGATTTTTACCAAGTTTTAATTTGTTAATTGGTAACCATTCTAAGTCTGTTGAAATAAAATTACTTACTTTACTCTCCAGTTTTTTTTTTACATTATAAATATTTTCTTTTTCACAATGAATTTCATAATAATTTTTATAAGTTATGCAATCATTTGCCCCGATTTCAATTATAAAATCAAATAATTGAGTTTCATTTATTTCTCCTAAAGGAATTTTAATTACACCTTGTTGATTAAAATTATGAGAAGCTGATCCTTGTGTTCCAAGCGTACCTCCATTTTTTTGAAAAATTGTACGTATACTTGATGCAGATCTGTTTTTATTATCAGTAAGAGCAATAATAATGCAAGCTACTTGATGCGGGCCAAATCCCTCGTATCGTATTTGCTCATAATTTGCTTCACCAGAAATTTGTGATTTATCTATAGCTCTTTGAATGTTATCTTTAGGCATATTGGCTGATCTGGCAGACTGAATAGCCGATCTTAAACGAGGGTTAATTTCAGGATCTTTGTCACCTAGTTTAGCGGCTACAGTTATCTCTCTCGATAATTTTGAGAATATTTTTGAACGTAATTTATCAACTCTGTCCTTCTTATGCTTAATTCCTGCCCAGTGAGAATGTCCTGCCATTTTATTTATCCTTAAACGATCCTCCAAAAATAAAACTTTCAATTTTAATTGCAAGACCTGTATCAGGATTTGCATCTATAACTGCCCCACAAATTGTAGCTTCTCCAAGTGCTGGCGAATTTTTATCCGATGAATTTTTAAGAAATCTGTTAAGAGAAATTTCTTTTTTCATACCAATTACTGAATTATAATCACCACACATACCTGCATCGGTTTGATATGCCGTTCCGCCATCTAAAATTCTGCTATCATTAGTTGGCACGTGTGTATGTGTTCCTATTACTAATGTTGCTTTTCCATCAAAAAAAAAACCCATAGCCATTTTTTCACTTGTAGTTTCTCCATGAAAGTCAACAACTAAAAAATCATAGTCTTTTTTCAATTTAAATTGGTTTAAAAAAGTTTTTGATTTAAGAAAAACATTATCACATTTTTTCATAAATACATTTCCCATTAAATTTAATACTCCTATTCTATATCCATTTTTAGATTTAAATACCTCATACCCTTTACCTGGAAGATCATCGCTCATGTTATATGGTCTTAAAAGTCTTTTTTCGTTTTTAATATGCTCTAAAGTTTCTTTTTGATCCCAAACATGATTGCCTGTTGTAATTACATCAACACCACAAGAGAAAATTTCATTTGAAATATTTTCAGTTATTCCGACTCCAGAAGAGTGAGAATTTTCACCATTTACAATAACAAAATCTGCATGAGTTTTTTTTAAAATTTTGCTAAGGTTATTTTTAATCGCATTACATCCAGTATTGCCAACTATATCTCCCAAAAATAGTATTTTCATTTATAAATATTTTTCTCTGTAAAAATCATACTGAGTTTTCTATCAAAAATTTGTATAGGGACTTTATTGATTTCTTGGTAAGAAAACGCTAAACCAATTGTGGTAATTTTCTTCCTATTATTTATTTTTTCTATGTATCTATCATAATAACCTCCCCCATATCCTAATCTGTTCAAATTTTTATCAAAAGCAACGAGAGGAACTAATATATAATCAGGATACAATATTTTTTTTGAGATTGGCTCTGGTATACCATATTTATTAAGTTTCAATGGATCAGTGAAAGAAAATTTGCAAAAATCCATTAAATTATTTTTTTTTATACGCGGCAATGCAATTTGAAATTTTTTTTTTTCGAGATCTTGTAAAATGTCTAAACAATCAATTTCATAATTTACAGGGAAATATCCTCCAATAATTTTTTTGTTTACTTTAAAATCTATATGTCTCAATATTTTATTGATTTGAATTTTAGTATTATGATTATATTTTAATTTTCTTTTTTTTAATATTCTTCTTCTTAATTTAGATTTTAACACTTGATTTATTGTATAGGATTTTCGTTGCTATTTTTTTTTATAAATTGTTCAATTTTTTTTGTCGTATTTTCTAATATTTCGTCATAATTATTTTTGTTTTGATCAATTTCTTTTTTTAAGGAATTTAATTGATCATTTAAGTTATTAATTTGATCATCTTTATCTTTCTTATATTCAAGAACTAAAGATTTTAATTCTAAAAATTTATTTATTATTTTGCTCACTTCATTTTTTTTATTATCTAGATTTTTCTTAGTTTCAAAATACTCATCCATTACAGTAATTGAAGATATTAGTAAAAGTTTGTTTTCACCGATATTTCCTAATTTATTTTTTAGACTATTAAATTTTTCATTAAAATTTATGGATAACTCTTCTAAATGTTCCTCTTGACCATCTTCACATGAGAGCAAATACTCTTTGCCATTAAATTTTATATTTACATTTCCCATTTATCTATTTCCTCAATCAAACTTTCAGTCTCCTGGTTCAATTCATCTATCTTTTCTTCAAAGTTTAATACATTATTTTTCTCTTTTAAATTTTGATTGTTTAATTTATCTATTTTTGATTTTAGTTCACTAAATTCTATCTCCAACATTGAAAATTTAGACTGAATCTCATTCTTTTCAATTTGTAATTGATTTTTTTGTTCTTCCAAAGTTTTTACTTTATTAGTACTTTGAACTTCTAATGAGTTAAGTTTATTCAAGGCATCTTGAAGTTTTTTTTCTTTTTCATTAAAAGAATTCATATATAAATTTATATTATTAAATTGAGTCGTCTAAGTCTATACAGGATAATTTTTGAAAAATATTAATAAAGAATTAGCTAATGCAATTAGATTTTTGTCTATTGATGCGGTTCAAAAAGCCAATTCAGGCCACCCAGGAATGCCAATGGGTATGGCAGATGTTGCAACTATACTGTTCAAAAACTTTTTAAAATTTGACCCAAAAAATCCAGGTTGGGTGAATAGAGATAGATTTATACTTTCAGCGGGTCATGGTTCAATGCTTTTATATTCCTTGTTGTATTTAACGGGGTATAAAAGCGTGTCTTTAAAAGATATAAAAAATTTTAGACAATTAAACTCAATATGTGCTGGCCATCCAGAATATGAAAAGAATAGCGGCATAGAAACTACTACAGGCCCATTAGGACAAGGAATTTCAAATGCCGTGGGTTTTGCTTTATCTGAGGAAATATTGAAATCAATATATGGTAAAAAAATGATTAACCATAAAACTTACGTATTAGCTGGAGATGGTTGTTTAATGGAGGGAATAAGTCATGAAGCTTTAAGTCTTGCTGGTCATCTAAAACTAAAAAATTTAATTTTGTTGTTCGATAATAATTCAATTTCAATAGACGGACCCACAAATTTGGCGGTATCTGATAATCACAAGAAAAGATTCAATAGCTATGGTTGGGATTATATAAATATTAATGGCCATAATTTTAATGAAATTAACAAAGCATTGAGAAAAGCACAAAATTCTAAAAAACCAGTTGCTATTTCTTGTAAAACAAAAATTGGATTTGGTTCCCCAAACAAAAGTGGAAAAGCCTCAGCACATGGAAGTCCTCTTGGAGAGGAAGAGGTTAAATTAGTTAGAAAAAGATTGAAATGGAATTATGATAGTTTTGTAATACCCAAGTCAATTCTTAAAGAGTGGAGAAGAATAGGTAAACGTTCTGCAAAAAAATCTATTAAAGAAAGAAAAAATATTAAAATATTTTTAAAAAATAATGACTTGGTTAAAAAAAACAAATATTCAATTATAAATGTTCAAAAAGAATACCTAGAAACATTAAAACCCATTGCAACTAGAAAATCTTCGGAAATGTTTTTAAATATCATATCTAAATCAAGATTATTAATAGGTGGATCAGCTGATTTAGCAGGATCAAACAACACTAAAACAAAAAACCATAAAATAATTAAGCCAAATAATTTTGAAGGAAATTATATTCATTATGGTGTTAGAGAACACGCAATGTGTGGAATAATGAACGGGCTGTCACTACATAGTAATATAATACCTTATGGTGGCACCTTTTTAATTTTTAGTGATTATTGTAAGCCATCAATTAGATTGGCAGCAATGATGAGACAGAGAGTAATATATGTTTTGTCTCATGACTCAATTGGACTAGGAGAAGATGGACCGACACATCAACCAATAGAACAATTAGCTAGTCTTAGATCAATTCCAAATTTAAATGTATTTAGGCCAGCAGATTTAATTGAAACATTCGAATGTTGGGAGTTAGCTTTAAAAAATAAGAATGCACCAAGTGTAATTGCATTAACTAGACAAAGCGTAAATCCCGTGAGAACAAAATTAGAGAGGAGTAATAAAAGCTCTTTAGGTGCGTACGAGATCTTTAGAACGTCTAGAAGAATAAAACTTACCATCTTATCATCTGGATCTGAAACTAGTTTGGCTTGTGAGATAAGTCATAAATTAGCCACAGAAAAGATTTATTCAAAAGTCATCTCAATGCCATGCCAAGAATTATTTGATCAGCAAAGTGAAAGATACCAAAATAAGATACTTAACGAAAGTTCTTTAGTGATTTCTATAGAGGCATCAGAAAGTGGTTTTTGGAAAAAATATACAGGCAAAAAGGGATTAAATTTCGGAATAAATACTTTTGGCAAGAGTGCGCCATATAAAAAAATTTATGATCACTTTGGATTAAATTCAAGGGAAATTATTAGAGAAATTAAAAAAAAAATATGAAAATTAAAATTGGTATAAATGGAATGGGCAGAATAGGCAGAATGATTGTTCGTTCCATTGCTGAGTCAAAAAATAAAAACTTAGAAATAAAACATATTAATAATAGAACAAGTCCTGAACAGTGTTCAAAACTAATTAAATATGACTCTATACATGGAAAATTTGATGCAGTTATTGATTTTGGGAAAAATTATTTATCAATAAATAAAAAAAGAATATCATTCAGTCAAGAAACTGATTTAGACAAAATTAAGTGGAGCAAGTTTGGAGTAGATATTGTTTTAGAGTGTACTGGGAAATTTAATTCAAAAGAAAAATTATTACCACATTTGAAAAATGGTGCTAAAAAAGTTATTGTTTCAGCACCATGCAAAAATGCGGATAAAACAATTGTATTTGGTGTAAATGAAAAAGAAATCAATATAAAAGATAAAATAATATCCGCTGCATCTTGTACAACAAATTGTCTGGCTCCTGTGGCTTATGTGCTGCACAAAAATTTTTATATAGAAAAAGGTTTTATGACAACTATACATGCCTTCACATCCGATCAAAGAATACTTGATAACTCCCATAAAGACCCAAGAAGGGCCAGGTCGGCAAGTTTATCAATTGTACCAACCTCAACAGGTGCCTCAAAAACAATTGGTGAAATTATCCCATCATTAAAAGGCAAACTTGAAGGCGTGGCTATGAGAGTTCCCACGCCAAATGTTTCTCTAATTGAATTTGTATTTTGCACAAAAAAGATTTTGGATATTAATTCAATTAACTTTGCTTTTAAAAAATTTAGCAATAAAAGGAAGAAAATTTTAGAGATTACTGATGAAAAGTTGGTATCTATTGATTTTAACCATAATCCAGCTTCTGCTATTGTAGATGCAACGCTAACGAAGACAATTGGAAAATATATGGGAAAAATTTCAGCTTGGTATGATAATGAATGGGGCTTTTCTAATAGAATGATAGATATTATAGAATTTATTCATAAAAAATCATAATGAAACTTATTACAGATCAAGCGAATCTTGCTGGAAAAATAGTACTACTTAGACTTGATCTAAATGTACCACTCAAAAATAATAGCGTAACTGATGAAACTAGGATTGATAAAATTATCCCAGTAATAAATTTTTTACTTAATAAAAAAACTAAAATTTTGATACTATCTCATGTGGGAAGACCTAAAGGTAACAAAGTTTCTGAACTCTCTCTTAACCCAATTTGTTTAAGCTTAGAAAAAAAAATTAAAAAGAAAATAAAACTTGTTACAACTGATTTATATGAATTGGAAAAGGATAAATTATTTTTAGATAAAAATATGGAAATAGCTTTTTTAGAAAACATAAGGTTTTATAGAGAGGAAGAAATTAACGATGAAAAATTTTCAAAACAACTCGCCAGTTTGGGAGATTTATATGTAAATGACGCTTTCTCATGTTCACATAGAAAGCATGCATCAGTCTCTAAAATTACTGAGTTTCTGCCATCATTTGCAGGTCTACAACTGCAGTCAGAGCTGTCAGCTTTAAAAAAAATAACATCTGAAATTAAAAGACCTATTTCGTGCATAATTGGTGGTTCAAAAATTTCAACCAAAATAGGCTTGATTAAAAATCTAACCCTTAAATTAGACAATTTAATTTTCGTCGGTGGCATGGCAAACAATATCTTAAGGTATAAAGGATTTGAAATAGGTAAATCTCTTATAGAAGAAAATTGTAATGGCACAATTAATGATATTTTCAATCATGCTGATCTTAACTCATGTAAAATATATTATCCAGAAGATGTTAGTGTTGGAAAAGAATTTAACGGTTTCTCTAAAGTTAAAAATCTAAATGAGTTAAATGACGAAGATATGATATTAGATATTGGACCTAAAACAATCAAAAAAATTAAAAAAATAATTGAAAATAGTAAAACAGTTTTTTGGAATGGACCTGCTGGTTATTTTGAAAATGAAAATTTTGCAATTGGCAGTTCCGAAATTGCCGAAACTATAGGTATCAGAACAAAGGGCAATTATCTTTATTCAGTCGTAGGTGGTGGTGATACTATTGCTGTAATTAATAAAATTGGTGGCTTAAATAATTTTAACTTTGTTTCAACTGCTGGTGGAGCATTTTTAGAATATCTTGAAGGAAAAGAACTACCTGGTATAAAAGCTTTAAACTAAAATGACAGAATTAAATAACCTAGCTTTACAAATATTATCTGATGGAAAAGGAATATTGGCGGCTGATGAAAGCACTGGAACAATGACAAAAAGACTAGAAAGTGTTGGTGTTAAGTCATCATCTCAAAATAGGTTAACTTTTAGAGAAACACTTTTTACTGCTGACAGTATGTCAAGTTGCATCGGTGGAGTAATTCTTTATGATGAGACTATTAATCAAAGCGCAAAAAATAAGAAAATTCCAGAAATAATTTCCCAACAAGGATCGCTCCCGGGTATAAAAGTTGATTCTGGAGCAAAAATCCTTGCAGGCTCAAAAGATGAAAAAATTACTGAAGGTTTAGATGGGTTAAGAGAAAGGTTAAGAATTTATAATGATTTGGGTGCAAGATTTACTAAATGGAGGGGTGTTTTTACAATCTCAAAAGCCTATCCTAGTAGGCTGGCAGTGCAATCAAACGCACATGCTCTAGCAAGGTATGCAGCACTTGTTCAAGAGGCAAATATGGTTCCAATTGTAGAGCCTGAAGTGCTAATGGATGGTGCTCACTCCGCAAAAGATTGTTATGAAAAAACTTCAGAAGTCATAAAAGAATGCTTCGATGAATTAATATTAAATAGAGTTGATTTAACTGGAATTATCTTAAAACCTAATATGGTATTGCCAGGAAGTGATGCAAAGGAAAAAATTATAGGAGAGGAAGTTGCTAAATTAACTGTAGATTGTCTAAAAAAATCAGTTCCAAAAGAAGTCCCGGGTATAGCATTCTTGTCTGGAGGCCAGTCAGAAATAGAGGCTACAGAAAATCTGAATCTAATAAACAAATATAACACTACTAATTTTATTATGACTTATTCATATGGTCGTGCTTTACAACAAAGTGCACTAAAATATTGGTCTAAAAATCCTAAAGATGTTAATGGGACACAAAAAATATTTAATCATAGAGCAAAAATGAACACTTTAGCAGCTCAGGGAAAATGGTCTAAGGAAATTGAGAAAGAATAAAAAAAAATTTTTATACATTATATCTCCTAATAAAATAGAAAAAAATTTTTACCATTATTTAAGAGAAATTCTAAAATTAAATACAACAAGTATATTTCAACTAAGACTTAAAAGTTATAGTCATAAAACAAAAATCAACATAGGTCATAAAGTAAAGAAAATTTGTAGAATTTATAAAGTTAAATTAATTATTAATGACGACGTTATTTTAGCAAAAGAGTTAGGCGCCGACGGATGTCATTTAGGTCAATCTGATTGGCATCCAACCAAGGCAAGAAAAATATTAGGAAATAAAATAATAGGTATCACATGTCACAACTCTGTTAAGTTGGTAAGAGAAGCTATAAAAAACAATGCATCTTACATTGCATTAGGAGCCTTTTTTAATTCTAAAACAAAAAAGATTAGATATAAATCTAGTTTAAGTCTTATTCAAAAGGTAAAAAAGTTAACAACTAAACCCGTTGTCGCTATTGGTGGGATAAATCATAAAAATTATAAAAAAATATTGTTAAATCATGCAGACTTTATAGCAATTTCAGGCTACATTTGGAAAAATAAAAGTTTAAATCCGTTTGATGCAATCAAACTGTTAAAATAATGAGAAAAAATAACTTAAAAATTATAAAAATAGATAAATCAAAAAACTTATTTAACTATGAAAAAAAAGTTCTAATTAAAGAACTTATATTAAATATTAAACTAGGTTATTTTGATTTTGAGAAAGAGACACCACAGAAAGTTAAATTTAGTTTAGAAGTAAATTACAAAGATAAAAAACCTACAAATGATAAAGATTTAAAATCTATCGTTAATTACGATAAAATAGTTAAATTAATAAAAAAATTAGTTAAAAGTAAGCATTATAATTTTTTAGAGACACTTGCTGAAGATATTTTTAATGAATTATTTAAAGACAGGAGAATAGATAAAATAATTTTAAAAATTGAAAAGCTAGAAATAATAAAAGATTGTTCTTCTGTGGGTATTCAAATATCAAAAAAAAGAAGTTATGCTTAATTCTGAAATTGGAAAAGAGGTAATCAAAAAACAACTCCCATTGATACCAAAATTACCAGGGGTATATAAAATGTTGAGTATGGATGAAGAGATATTGTATGTAGGTAAAGCTAAAAATCTGCCAAATAGGTTAAAAAGTTATGTCTCTGAAAAAAATCATATCATTCGAACAGAAAGAATGCTTTCTCAAACTAAAAAAATTGAGATTACAACAACTTCTAATGAAAGCGAGGCTCTTCTTTTAGAGGCAAATTTAATAAAAAAACATAAACCTAAATTTAATATTTTATTAAGAGATGATAAATCTTTTCCATTTATTTATATCTCTAGTAAATCAAAATGGCCACAAATTACCAAACATAGAGGTAAGAAAAATAGAGATGGTTTTTTCTTTGGTCCATTCGCATCTGCTGGATCAGCAAACTGGACAATAAAAATGATACAAAAAATTTTTCAATTAAGGGTTTGTAATGATGTAGTTTTTAAAAATAGAAAAAGACCATGCATATTATATCAAATAAAAAGATGCTCAGGGCCTTGTGTTGGTTTTGTTAATGAAGATGATTATAAAAATAGTGTCAACGATGCGATTGAATTTGTATCTGGTAAATCAAGAAAAATACAAAAAAGTTTATCAGATCAAATGGAGTCAGCAAGTGAGGAATTAGATTTTGAAAAAGCTGCTATTCTTAGAGACAGAATTAAATCTTTAAATATAATTCAATCCTCTCAAAGAATTAACGAAACAAACTTGATAGAGGCTGATGTAATAGCTGCCTATAAAGAGTCCGGAAAAACTTGTGTTCAAGTTTTTTTTTATAGATCCAAGCAGAACTGGGGAAATCAATCATACTTTCCAAAACATGACCCAGATGAAAAATTATCAAACATATTAAATTCTTTTGTTGTTCAGTTTTATGAAAATAAAAATGTTCCAAAAAATATCATATTAAGCGAAAATATTGTTGAAAAAGAACTTATAGAAAAAGCATTAACCCAGAAGGAAAACAAACAAATAAATATATCTATTGGAAAAAGAGGATCAAAATTAAAAGTTATAAATCAAGCAATCAAAAACGCTAAAGATAATTTAAATAGAAAATTGTACGAAAGTCAAAATAATAAAGATTTATTTGATGAGATATCTAAAAAATTTAATTTAGATAATAATATTAAATTAATTGAAGTTTACGATAATAGCCACATTCAAGGAACAAATAGTGTTGGGGCTTTAGTCGCTTATGGCGAGGAGGGTTTTATCAAAAAGAGATATAGAAAGTTCAATATAAAAGTTGAAGGAAATGAACAAAATGATTATGGAATGATTAAGGAAGTACTGAGTAGACGTTTCAAAAGAGCTATACAAGAGAAAGATAATTATTTATCGTTTCCTGATTTAGTTGTAATAGACGGTGGTAAAGGACAATATTCATCTGCGAGAGATACAATGAATGAGTTAGGTCTTCATGACATACCTGTGCTCGCGATAGCTAAAGGGAAACAAAGAAATAGTGGAAATGAAACTTTTTTTCACAATGGAAAAGATTATAAATTTGAAAAAAATGATCCTACATTATTTTTCTTGCAAAGAATAAGAGATGAAGTTCATAGATTTGCAGTAAGCGCCCACCGAGCAAAAAGAAAAAAAGGGATTAGTAAATCGTTACTTGACCAAATTGACGGGGTTGGAGGTATAAGAAAAAGAGCACTTTTGAACCATTTTGGCTCTGCAAGAGCAGTGGAGTCTGCTAGTCTTGATGAAATCAAGTCTGTGGATGGTATTGAGGAAAAAGTAGCAAAAAAAATATATAACTACTTTCACGAATGAAATTTAAAATTCCTAATTATCTCACAATAGGTCGAATTATAATTGTACCTATTTTCGTTATAACATTTTATCTACCTGGATTTTATGGTGATATAATTCCTTTTGTTTTATTTGTAATAGCTTCATTTACTGATTTCTTAGATGGGCTTTTAGCAAGGATGTACAAAGAAGAGTCTAAATTAGGTGAGCTACTAGATCCCATAGCGGATAAGATAATTGTTGCGACAGCTTTAATTTTACTTGTAATGGACGGGACAATAAAAAATTTTGAGGTAATTGCTGCAATAATTATACTTACGCGTGAAATATTAATTTCAGGATTAAGAGAATTTCTGGCAAAAGGTAAAGTTAATATGCCAGTATCTAGCTTAGCTAAGTTAAAAACTTTTCTTCAAATGTTTGCAATTTCAATTTTACTTTTAGGTGAAACTGGGAATAAAATTATAAATTTTCAAGATTATAATGCACAAACAATTGGCATTATATTATTATGGTTGTCTGCATTTCTAACTTTATATACAGGTTATGACTATCTCAGAAAAGGTATAGATCATGCGATTTCGCAAGATGAAAAAAATTAAGCTGCCTTTTTTTTTCTAACTGTCTTCTGGTAACTTTCGGATAGCCCAATAATAGTATTACATACTTCAAAATTAAATTTATCAATTTGAGATACTGGTGTAACTTCTGCTGCTGTGCCAGTTAAAAAACATCCAGTGAAATTCTTTAGTTCATCAGGTTTAATTTTTCTCTCATTAACTTTTATATTTTTTGATCTTGCGATTTCTATAATTGTTCTTCTAGTGATACCATCTAAAAAAGAGTCTGGAACTGGTGTATGGAGTGAACCCTCTTTATCCTTAAAAAAAATATTTGCTCCTGTTGCCTCTGCTACATTTCCCTCATGATCAAGCATTAAAGAGTCTGTATAGCCTTGTTTTTCTGCCTCATGTTTAGATAAAGTACATATCATATATAAACCAGCGGCCTTTGTATCCCATGGAATAGTATTTGGAGCTGGTCGTCTCCAGTTTGATATATTTAATTTAATTCCCTCGAGTTTTAATTTTGGATCAAAGTATGATCCCCACTCCCATGTAGCTATCGCAACATGTATTTTAGTTTGTTGAGCAGAAATTGCCATCATTTCACTTCCTCTCCAAGCTACGGGTCTAACATAACCATTTTTAACATTTTGAGCTAAAACTATTTTTCTTGAAGACTCATTAATTTCATTTTCGGAATATGGAATTTCAAATCCCATTCTTCGTGCAGAGTGAAAAAACCTCGAAGTATGTTCCTCTAATTTAAATATATCTCCATCATATACACGCTCACCTTCAAAGACACAGCTTGCGTAATGCAATCCATGGCTTAAAACATGCAGTTTGACGTCTTGCCAATCTACAAGCTCATTATTGTACCAAATTTTTCCTTCTCTTTT
>MDSY01116134.1_pt1 | contig 20918 bp, 13 predicted proteins | sample 811131 | NCBI WGS metagenome assembly MDSY01 (sample SAMN05326643, study PRJNA326480) | marine metagenome | isolation source: seawater | place: Atlantic Ocean: South West | collected 2010 | reverse complement strand
TTTCCCCTGGTTCGCGCAGCCGTGTGTGCTGCACGCGTTCGCCCTGCGTTTCACGGTTGTGGGGGCACGCGTGTTTCCGTCCCTGGCCGGAACGAATCACTCCCCTCTTCCCCGCGATTGACACTCATGAAGTCTACGTACGGCGCGCACACCGTGCACGCGGCGAGTGGCGGCCAGACGGCCGGTGACTTGGCGATCGTGCGCGCCCTGACCACCGCTGGCGTGAAAATCACGCTGGGAAGCAAGTCGTTCACGCGCAAATCGATTCTCACAGAGATGGGTTTGCCTTACGAAATCGAGGTTGCGGGGATTGACGAGAAAGCCATTCGGTTCGAAGATCCAAATCAACTAGTCACCGCGCTCGCGCTCGCAAAGGCGGACGCGATTAGAAAAATAATCAAAAACGACAATGAATCACAAAAATACAACACATTCCTGATCACGTGCGACCAGGTTGTTGTGTACGATGGCGCGATCCGGGAGAAACCGCACGACGAGACGCAAGCGCGTGCGTTCATTAAAAGCTACGGGAAAAAGCCGGTTTCCACGGTGGGTTCCATCGCGGTGACTGACTTGGCGACCGGTGCTGTGTTCAGTGCGAACGACACCAGCACTATATGCTTCTCAAATATCCCAGACTCTGTAATCGACGATTTGATTACGGAAGGCACGTGTCTGCAGTGCGCGGGGGGGCTAATGGTGGAGCACCCACTGTTGGTACCGCTTACTTTGTCCATCGACGGAACCATGGACGGGCTGATGGGCTTGAATAAAAAGGTTTTAGGAAAGTTGCTGGAGGACGCGCTGGACGCACGAAGTAGTTCTTAGAAGTACAAGTGGTATCACGTTATCGATATGTAGCAGGGGTTAAGCCATGGACCGGTTGTTGTTTTTTATCCCTTATATACCTATTAGACCTACTTGATAAAGCTACAGCTCAATCTTTACCCCCGCTTTCGTCGGTTTCCTCCACCAGTTTTCCCGAGACCGCCAGCAGCCCTAACAGAAGTGTGAGGTTCATGTACGCGAACAGATCCCCGAACCACACCCCGGTGAGCTCACCTGTGATTCCCGGAATCGGTGACGGGCCTGAGAACAGAGCCTCTAGCGGATTGCTGCCGTCGGGGTAACGCCAAACCTCAAGCGCTGACGCGGGGAGGGGAGAGAGCACGCTCGTCCACGCGATCGTGGAAAGAGATGTCCCGAAACGAAGAATTCGGGACGAAACGATCTCAGCGCAACCATCGGAGACGTTTTTGCGTGTGGGACGACCCACAGCTGGTCGACGGCATTCTCCAGTGGTGCATGGCGCGTGTTGCTCGCCGCGAAACGCGACGGCAATCGGGGTAGAGCGGAGCATCGCGCGTCTGGAATGTGCTCCTTTCGCGAAAATCGGGCGCTTTCGGGAACGGCGAACTGCACTCGAATGTTTTTTACGCGCCAAAAGTTGGCGCGCGCAACTCACGCAATGCGAGTCGCCCATCACGAGTCATCGTCCCCTCAACCGGCATATCGAGTGTCTCGCCGAGTATGATTGGGTGGACATCGGTGTCCCCATACACCTAATGCACCCACATGAGGATTCCACGCCCTCACCCAGCGGTCGCAAGTACAGCGGTGTCGTCGTGTCGTCCCAGATATCCGCGCTGACTGCGACTGCGGGACTGACAACCTGTGATGCCTGGCTGGCGCTAGCTGAAGAGTCCATGTCCCCGTGTCGCGTGGACGTCTCCTCCAGCGGGATTTGTCACGCCGTGAATCTCACGCGCGCGTGCGCCCACGCCCTTGGGACTGCTGAGAAACACTTACGAACCGAGTCCCACGCGTTCAAAAAACCCACCAAGACGCCCCCGAAGCGCGTGGTTCACCGACCACACAACTTATCGCGCCTTGCGCACCACATGCTTTCGTGCCTTCACCCCGACACATGTGTTCAGAAGCTACGAAGTTTTGCCCCCTTTCAAACGAACTCGCGAAAATCGACAAATTGACGCGGATGAACGAAATCGCGGCGCGAAGCGACTTTACGAACTTTGCTTTACGAAGCCAATTCATTGTTGGAATCGAAAGAAACGCAGGTTACGGTTCTTTCCCGAAACGTTGCGCACGCGAATCAACAAATGCAGACGTGGCGAAGAGCGGGTGAGGCGTGGCACGACGCATACGCCGACGCAGTTGCTTCGAAAAAAAAAAAATGAAAATATGTGTGCATAAATGAAAACAAGAGATACTGACACTACCTTCACCCTTTGATGGTTTGCCACGTCATCTCGAGAGAGCCGCCGGGGACCATTCCCGCGGCGCCGAAGTAGTACGACCAGTCTCCGTTGCCGGAGTATAGCGCCGCATCCGTGACGGACGGGTTAGTGTTGACAAACGCCGTGCACGTCGGCGGCGTGCTAGTGGTGTCGAATACGTTGCACACACCGCCCACGGTCCAGCAAGCGCTGATTTGTGCATTCTGCGCTGCGTACCCGGTATCGTCCGTGGCAAGGTCAGACAAGGGCTTGAACCCGCACGGTATCGCGTACGTAAAGTCGGACACGCCGTTTTCGCCGTGGTTAATCGTAAACGTTTGACCTTCCCTGCCAATCACCACCGGGGTGAAGTATTTGCCCTCAGTCACGAGATCGTCCCAGGCGTACGCGGGGTGTTGTTTGTGTCGGTTACTCATGATGGAGCCCTCGTCGTCGTTCACCGGGTTCCCCAGCGCGCGGGCGATCCAGTTATCAGTGGGGTACCCGTCCGGCAGGTGGTAGTTGTTGGTCCAGAACTCGGTGTCCACGCCGAACACGCTAACCGGGTCACGCCAAGGACAGCAGTGGTAGTACCCTTCGTGCGTGCTTTCGTCGTCCGCCACCCAAGTTGCCGGGGGCTTACGGCAGTCGAAGTAGTTGTGTCCGGCGCAGAGCGAAAAGTTTCGTAAATCGCTCGCCAATGAAAGCTGGCCGTCTTTGTCGTAGTTGTTGAACCGAGTGCCCGGCTGGTCGTACCACTGGGCGTTGATGTTCCAGAACCCGTTCGTGCCGCTCCAGAACTGGCGGCTCTCCAAGTCCACGGCGAACATAACCGTGTCGCCGGGTTTGACGTGTCCGAGCGACCCCGATCCGGGAAATTGGCCTTCGTAGCCGTTTCGAAAGTCGCCGTTGAATTCGAAAAACTCGTCTTGATTTGAAAGCGACTTCATGTTGTACGACCCGATGCCGACTTGGAAATCCGTGTTCGTGTTAGCGTCGGACACGTCGACGGTGATTTCCCAGTATAGCTTGTCCGTGGACGCGCCCACGGTCAGGTCAAACGCGGCGTTGCCGTGCACTCGCGCGTACGTCTTCGCGGTGCCACCCACGGTAAGGGTGGTTTCCGCGGCATCAAACGTGACCGGCGTGCTGTCCGGGCTCGAGCACTTGTCCCACTTCGAGTACCCCAATCGCGCGCGACACTCCTCAAGCGTGTCCGTCATAGTCGAGTCGTACGTGCTTTTCTCGGTTGGACACGTAAACAGCTTGATCGTAGGAGTCTCGTAAAACGCGAAACCAGTCACCACCGCGGTGTACGTCGCCGTCGCGGGTAAAGTCTGGCCGAACATCCCAATCCCAGAGTCAGATGGCACAGCGGGTTCGTAGCCGCCGTACGCCGCGATAGACGACAAGTCCCTGCCATGATAATCTGATGATTTTCCCAAAGTGGTCTGCGCGAACGACACGAACGTATCGTCGTTTTGTAAAACAATCTGTGGCGTGACGCCAGCGCCGACTCGAGAGTTCCACTCCACGATGTCATCCATCAACGACGGTTCCCTCGGCGTGGCGCTTATACACACCACGTCCCCTGCTGCACCTTCAAATTGCACTTTGAACTCGGCTGTGACCTCCATCGCGCGCGCTTCTTCGTTGATTTGTTTATCCAGCCACCGGTACGAGTCGTGGCAATACGTCGGTGACAACACGCCTTGGGGCGTTGCGCACGTCGCGTTTGCGGGAACGTCCGCGCAGTTCGCGTCGAAAAACACGCCACCGTCGCCGTAGGTCACGAATGGAACAGCCACCGTCGGCGGCGTTTGCGGTTCTTCCGGCACTCGCCATCGGATCAACTGAGTTGCGCTGACACCTTTATAGTTACCCCATCCCGGCTGACCATCGACCATGTCATAAATTGGGAGCTCTGGGCCTGATTTGTAAAAACCATCCACCGACGTCATCTTGTCGGCGTTGGACAAGGGCGTCGCCGTCGTCACGAGTTTGGCTTGAAACGGCGCCACGGGCACGTGACAAAATTTTGACGGTTCGTTGTAGCATTCCGCGATACCGCCGAATCCTTGAATGTCCAGGTCGCGTACGGCTTCTGAATCTGCAACGCAAGTACTTCTGCACTTGTTCTGGTCGAAGCGCACGCGTAGAGTGTACGTCCCCGTTTTCAAAACTTGGTGGTTCACGAACGACGGCACGGACGCGCCTGCGAAGCGAGTCGGCGTGTGCAGCTCACACTCGTCGTGTCTCCACGCTTTCGTTGGATTGAACAACGAACGTTCGCTGCCCCACAGGAGATTCGCGCACCCGCGCTTTTCATCACCCGCGTTCACAATCTCGGGTGGAGGCTCGGGGCACGTGAAATCTTTCGCGGTGGGCATCTCTCCGATTTTATCGATCGTCACGTAATACCCGCCAACCGGTGAGAGTTTGGTGACGTGCGACGAGCCATCCGCCACGCGTCCGGTGTGCGAACCCACGAGCACGGTGTACGTTCCCGTCGAGAATAAACGTTCGGGCGCGACGTGATAATTGCTACCCGAGGAAAATCGGGGATCCGCCAACGTGTGCACCCACTCGTTATATCGCGGTTCAAAAGGCGTGAGCATGCTCTGCGTCGTAAATCGTACGATGTTGTTTCCAGTCACTACGGTGCCGTTCGGGTCCAACAACACCAAGTGCGTGTCCAAACACGTCCGGCCGAGGCCATACGGCATACCGCACCGGTACCACGCGTGGTAGCCCACGGGCGCCCAGCTCGGTCCAGCCGCGATGGACACGACGTCGCCTTCGGTTGCGTCAAAGGTGTACGCGTGCGTTTGCCCCGTAAAGGTGATGTTTCCAAACTTCGTGTCTCCGTAGTTCATGGCGCCGCCTGCGTCGGGGAGGGCCAGGTCTACCACCGCTGGGACCGTCGCCCCGATGTTGTCTTCAGTTTCAATTTTCAGCGAATACCCCGTCCCGCCAGTGCCGTAGGACGAGAGTTGAATCAGGTAGAACCCTTTCTTGTTTACCCGTATTTCGCGGTAACTTAAATCGCCCGTCGCTAACCCGTTGTCCACCAGCGCACTTTCCCCTTCCCGGACCATACACACGTCGTGCTCGTACGGCCAGCAGCAGTCGATGAAGTCGATTTCATCCGTGCAATTCGAATACAAAAGCTCCACGGGTTCGAACACCTCCATGGCGACGCCCACTTTGTGGTTATCGTGCAAGTGCGTGGTGCTTATTTTCAACATAAAGTCCCCCGCCGGTCCGGGATCGACGTACACCCTGTAGCTGTTTACGATCATCTTCATGTACCCGCACGAGCTGCGGAAGTTCATCAGAGACGTTTGCGGAGGGATGTACCCGGTTTCGTCAAAAATCGTGGCATCCGCCCCCGCGTAGAAACTCGATCCGCTCCCTGCTGTGCCGCAGGAACACCAGCAGCCGGAGCAGTCGCAGGTGTTCTCATGCCACTCCAACGCCGCCGTGGCGTTGTAATCCGAGTCTCGAATAGAGTCAAAATCAACAAACCCGGGGGGGGGTACAACGGAGGTTCCCGATGCGGCTGTGTTCAAGTCGTCTGGATCCGAAGCTGACCCGTCGTCACCCGGTGCGATGAGCTCGATGTACGCTCCGCCGCCGTAGTAATCAAGCGGCGTGAACGCGAACGCGCTGACGTACGTCCCGGCGGCCGCATCGAAGGTGTAATCGCGGAACGGCATCGCCTCGGGTGCAACCACGTTGGTGGACGTCGCCCAGTGCGTGACTTTGGGAACCGGGTTTTGCCAATACGGAGTGGTCGTTTTGTTCAAACCGACCATCATAGAGAGGTACGCCGAGTTGTTCTTTCCAAAGTTGTATAAAGATGCGGCGTCGTACAGCGTTTCGTTCGCCGCGGTGAAGTTGTCGAAAAGCGATGCGTACGAGCCCGGAATGTCCATCACATCGTACACGACGTACGATGCGATGAGCTGATCGATCCATCGCGTGCCGTTGGGATACCAGTCGCACCCGCGGTCCATCGCCGTTGCTCGCATTGGGTGGCGGCCTTGATCCCAGTGGTCGTGGAAAACGCCGTTCGGGTCGGAACAAAGTTGCCACTTATCTTCGCTCCATACACGTTCGCGGTCGTACAACTGAGCGTTTGGCCCAGTCTGCATGTTCACCGCGTGGTTGTTGAAACACCCGAACCGAGAGGTTTTCGCGCAGCAATCGCCGCCGTCCCACCCGCACGCCTCGGTGTTCAGCTCGGGCTGGCACACGCCGTCGCCGATCAGCCCGCACTGCTTCGCGGCGCACGTGGTGGTGATTTTTGAAAACGCGTGCGCGACGTAGGGGAGGAGCAATGGACCGGCGATCGGGCTTTTGAACACGTTCGCGGCGAAGGCGGAGCAATTTTTTGAGAGCGACGTGCACTCCGTGACGCCGGGGTACCACGTGGTGTACGACGCGCACGCGGGCGTGTTGTAGTACGGGGGCGGTGGGTTCAGCGGCGGTGGAAGCACGGGGGGAGGCGACGGGTTCGGCGGCGGCGGCGGTGGCGACGGGCTCGGCGGCGGCAAAGGGTTCAGCGGCGGCGACGTAGAATCCGCGAAACCCGCCATCGGGTCGTAGTCGAAATCGTGCATCAGCTCAACCATTTCGAACGGCTCTTCCATGTCACTCGCGGCGGCGATTTCGTCGCACGCGCAAACGCCCGCGAGGTGCACACCGCACGGACACCCGGCGGCTACCGCGTCCGCCACGGCGCGTGCTACGCAGGTTCCTGCGATGCACTTCCAATTAGACCATCCTCGGGAAAGCATCGCGGTGCCGCACCCGTGCAGCTGTTGTTGGAATCCAAGATCATCTTGGCCGTTGCAGTCGGGGTCGTGCGCGCCTCGGTTGCAGTCGCACCCGTCGCAGGTTCCGTAGTATGAAGGCACGCCGACCCACGTGTCCGGCGCCGTTAGCTTCACGTTGTGCATAAATTGAACGCCGTGACACCGGTGCGCGGACTCTGCGATAACCGCGTTCGAGGCGGGCACAATCGCGAGCGGCGGCGGCGAAGGCGTAAGGGGAGGCGCGGGCGAAGCAGATGGTGGCGGCGACAGAGGCGCTGAAGGTGGTGGCGACGGAGGCGGTGGGCTTGGCGGCGGTGGCGACGGCACCGGCGGCAAAGGCTCCGGCGGCGGCGGCAGTGCCGGGGGATTCACCACCAAGGGCGGCGGCGACGGCGGCGGCGGCGGGGGAGGCGACGGCTGCGGCGGTGGGGGCGAAGGATTCGGCGGCGGAGACGGATTCAACGGCGGCGGGGGTGGGTCAACCGCCACGACAATTTCATCCGCGTAGTCAGCCATTCCGACGTCGGCGTCGGGGAACATCGCTTCGTGTTGCTCTTCCGAAAATCCAGAGACGTCGTAAATCACGGCGCCGCCGATGTGCACTTCGTGGAACGATTTGTTTCCTGACTGCATGTTCATCACGGAGGGATCGTCTGGGACACAGAAGCCGTCGTCGCAGGACGCGACGTTGACATCAAAACAGTCGGGACCGATGTGCCCGATGATTTCGCCAAACTCGGGGCCGTCGCAATCGGGGTCGTGCACGCCGCACCCGCAGTCGCACATCCCGTCCGCGAAAAGGTGCGCGTCGCAAAGCTCGAGGTTCCACCCTTCCGGAAGCGTAAGGTTGTTCTCGGGGTCGACACACGTGCCGTCGATGCAAGTCATGGTTTCCGTCACGGGGCACCCAAACACAAACGCGTCGTCGATGTCGCAATCGGGATCGGGAACGCCGCAGTCGCAGTCGCACCCGTCCTCCGCATTGTACACCCACGGCGAGCACCGGTGGCAATCCCACCCTTGGGGAAGGTTCCAGGCGGGGTCGCAACCGTCGATCCACTCGTCTTCGTACTTTCCATCGAATTCCTCGGACACGGAATCGTCATACATTGCGAGCTGGTCGTCCCACTCCCCCTGGTCATCGCTGTAGTACCCGCCGAACATGTCCATCAAGGGTTCCCCCGCGTCCGCGTCGTCCACGTCGTACGCGAATTCGAAATCAAACTCGCCGCCGGCGGCGTCTTCGGGAGAGCAGTGTCCCCAGTTCCCCCCCTCTTCCTCCGGGGGTACAGCAACGCAGGTTTGCGTCAAGAAGCACCCGTACACGAAGTTGTTTTCCAAATCGTCGCAATCGGGGTCCCAAATGCCGCACCCCACGGCGCAGTCGCACCCGTCGCCCGTACCGTACCAGCTTGGGTCGCAGTGCCATCCCGGGATTTCCGTCTCGTCGTCGTCGCCGTCATACATCCCGTCCTGTAACAGTTGCCTTCTTCGCTTGCGTCGCGCGGTGGCATCTTGGTCGATTGGCTTGACCAGAATCGAGCCGCGGTTCTTGTTTTGGTGTGAGGCAGGGAGCCGCCCGGTTTCCGTGGTGCGCGACGCGCTGGTCATCAGCGGCGCGCCCGTCGAGGTCGTGGCGGAGACCTTCCCCGGGGGAAGCTCGCTGTTCGGGCCGGACATCACGAAGTTCGCCTCCAAAGTTCGGTCAGTTCCGGACCACCCCTTGAATTGAAGTGTGACCAAACTCGGCGTCCCAGCGGAGACGGTGTCTCGCAGCCGCTTTTGCATAAGCCCGGCGCATCGCGTGAGCAACCCGTCGTCGGCCAACGTGAACGCGCACCCGGTTTTCGTGCTGAACTTCATGGCGAGGTTCATTTTGAAACTCGAAGGCGACAGCGGCGAGTACTCCCCGGACAAGGCGCACACGCAGGTTGCGGGAACGGATTCGCACACGATTGAGCCGCTGCTTTTGCTGTACATCGAGGAGACGCTGGCGATGAACGCCACGAGCAAGCACACGGTCACTACACGAAGCGGCCAGTTCTCCAGCTTGCGTTTTGATTTCTTGGCGCGCAGCTGAATCGATGTCGTGTTCATGTGCTCCACGCCGGACTTCAAGCCTTTGAACTTTTCTTCAGCGCTCATGCGTTTCGTGGCGGACGTCGCGGCTCTGGCGAAGCTCATGAACCGGTTCGTTCCCGGTGCCAGTAACAGCAGCTGCAACGCGCCTTGCTGCGCGTTGCTCATGCAGTACGCCGCGACGGCGTAGAAAAGCAGCCCGTAGCCGATGTCGTCGGTTTCGATGTCGCCGTCCTTGACAGTTTGCGAGCCGAGGTACAGCACGATCGCGGGCGCCAAGGCGACGATCGCGAGGTGCGCGGTGGTGGCGTTTTGGTGCTCAATCTCACCGTTCAGGTCGGAAAGCTCCGTCATCTCAATAGCGTCCACCGCGGTTCGGTGCGAGGTGATTTCTGAGGATTTTGGAAAGAAGTCAGTATTTTGTATGGGCGATTTATAAAGTACGTCAAGTCGGGCGGCGGGGTGTGAGAAAGTACAATCTATGAAGGCAGTCTAGTCTAGTGTATAGTTACCAGACTGGTACAGTCTACTCTGTAGCCTAACAGTCAGGGGATAAAAAACAAGAAAACGTACCTTCGTCGCGCTTTTTAAGCGTCAGCGAGTTTTGCAACTCTCGCCGTTTGGAGCCGGTTTGAGTTTGACCGTTCACGGGGTGACCCATGGTTACCTGCCTTTCCATATGCGCCTTGACGATTGATTCCGCTCGTCGTCGAGGCGTAGCGCCCGCGCCTGTTTTCCGGACAGAGGACACCACGCCGCACGCGACGTCGGTTACCAGGTAGGCGAACGCGAACAGGAGGAGCACCGAGGCGAGTTGCGGAACCTCCACTAGCGAGGCTAAGAAACACGCCCCTGCCGCGGTGGAGAACAGCACTAACTGGTGCGCGTGGTGCGCGAACCTGCGGAACTCGTCCGCGTCCGTGGTCAAAAACCCCTCAAGCTGCTCGTCACTAACGTCGTCGTCCATCTCGGAGAACTGCAGGGCTAATAAACTCACGTCTCTCATCAACCCCGCCCGCGCGTAGAGAAACGTGCGTTCAAACACGGTGGCGCAAATGAAAATGCACAGCGAATACAAACCCACCCACTGCGCGAACTTGTCCAGGGAGACTCCGCGTACACCTGGTGAGAGGTATACGATTCGGAACGCGAGGTTGATGAACACGGGGAGGGTTGCGTACGCGACGGCGAGTGCGCCTAACGTGATGAACATGAAAACCGCACTAATCGGTTGCTGCCGAACAAGCACCTTGACGTACGCGAAGTACGCTGAACTAGTTTCCCGCGCGCTTATCTTGCCGTTCCTCGCGCTTTTGCGGGAGAACAGGGAATACAGGAACATCCCCAGCGTGCCGGGGACGCGCTCCGACGCGGCGGCTTGCAAACTCGGGAGGAATGATTCGTCGTCCTCGGAATCGTCCGGATCGTCGTTGTTACCGCGGGAAACCAGGGGAGTCCCGAAGTCCCCCCCAGGGTGGGGCGCTGAGGAGTCCTTTGGGGGATTCGCCGGGGGCGTAAGCGGCGCCATCGCGATATAAAGCGTCTGTGCGTGGGGCTATGCGCGGACGACCCGGGGCGTAGGGGCCTTCGAGGGTTTGACGACATCGGACTATTCCAAGTATCCAAGAACAACGGTATTTTAGACGACAGGGCACCCGCGGTTGCAGACACGACAGCACCGCACTTTTTTGCTCTCCGCTGTTTCCGCTCCCGCCAGACTGTGAACAGCGGCTCGAGACTTGATGAGCACAGAGCATTTAGTTAGAGATGGCTTTTCCATCTTTAATTTTTGAGCGAGTGGCCAAAATCGAGCCAAACTCGCTCGCGCGCAAAAAATCCTCGGAAGAGGAGGTGTTGAACTCGGCGCGGCGATGCGCATACCCCCCCACACACCCACCACACGCACACGCACCTCATCCTTGGCACGTATTCGTGTACCACCGCTTCGTCACCCGCTTCGCGACCCTCGCCGCGTAAAAGACAGGCATATATAGACTCCAGTGCACAGCGAGGTCCATCTGATTTCTCGCGCGACCGACAAAACTCTCGAAACGTCGCGTGCTTTTGGTGTACTTGGCGCGGCATCACTGGGCGAGTGAACGAGTGATACCGCGTTACGGCTGCTGAGTACACGTATCCTTCAACCATGTTCGTAGGCGCGGTGTTCCTTGGCGCTGGGGCTACGCTCGCGGTGCTGCGGAAACGCGCAGCGACCTCGAACGAGTGTCACGACTTCCAAGAGGATCACGCACCGGGCTTGAGTAAATCCAAATCCTGTTGCAGCAGCACGGTTTCCCTCACAGGGCTTCTCGAGTCGGCGGAGAAGGCGGAAGAGGAGAAGATCGGAGAACAGGAACCCATAACAGCCATGGATAACGACTCAGAACTCGAACTGACATGCAAGTTCTGCGAACCCACCGCGTGCTGCCGGTTCTGCTTCGCCGGGCCGGAGATAGGAGAGCTCTGCGCGCCGTGCCTCTGCGTCGGGTCACAGGTGAGTGATTTATTTTTTCAGCATCCGACGTGATTTCTGACTGCTTTCCATAGCACCCGCTGACCGACACTCCCCAACTACTCAAATGCCCTAAACCCTAAAGGAACTCGTGCACTACAATTGCCTGCGCCAGTGGCAGTTAATCTCAATGCGCACCAGGGGAGTGCGTGAAAAAAAGTGCCGCGTGTGCAACGCGCCGTTCAGAGAGCAAAATCAACTCGCTTCGTTGAAATCCAAAATAAAAAAAGTAAAGCTCTGGTTCTCGCTGAAGGCGCGGGACCGGCTGGATAATTATAGCAACGCGTGGTGGCACGCGTTATTACATGTGATCCAATTGGAACGGCGTGATTCACAGCGAATAGGTACCCGACCGACGATCCAAAAAGCCCTGGCCCGCCCGGTCAAAAACCTTTGCAAGGAGCTGTTTTGGATCGGAGCGGTGACGGAGGTGTGCGTGTGGGCGGGACGGGAGCTGAAGCGGGACGACGGAGCCTCGTTGGCGCAAGAGGCGCGGGTGATAAAAACCGGAGTGCTCTTCGGAAGCATCGTCGCCATGAAACGGGGGGGGCTGTGAAGGGGTGTGAGTGGTGTGGAAAGCAGACCATTCGATGCCTGTTCTGAAAAAAGACAATTGTAAAAAAATATCGAGCCGCAAATCTGTGCATTTCACCTTGTTATTAAATCTCTTGTATCGTGTGTGCATCGGTCTTGACGATGTGTCTTTGTGCACACGAAACGGCTGTGCTACGAGTGTATCGAGCAAAGCGCGGTAAATGCCCATACGCGCTAAGCGACAAGTTACCAATCCAATCAATCCAATACTTGGCAAAAAAAATCCGCAATTACTTGTCGATCTTCTCCAGCTGGTCGCCCGAAAACTCCTCGACATTGTCGAAGGGAAGCACGGTGACGGTGACGGTGACGTTTCCTGATTTGTTCGACTCGACTTTCTTGACGGTTCCGGTTTTTCTCGTGTCGGACGACGAAAGGAACGAAAAGAACCCGCCCGAGTTTTTAATCGCGACGTAGTCCCCAGGTTTCAATTTCAGGGCGTCGCCGTTTTTCAAAGCGACTTCGCCGCCGGCCCACCCGCCGGTGAACAAGTTGTCCCTCCCCGCGAACTTCTTCGCGTCCGCTTTGGCGAACTTGCCCTTGCCCAGGTAAACCGTGTCCTCCCCCGCGACGTCGTCGGGCAGGGGGTTCAAGTCAGAGGACGGCGCCGGGGTTTCGTACTCCTCCTGGATGAAGCTCTCCTTCAGGGCGACTTCGCCACCGGGCCATCCCCCGGTGAACCAGTCGTCCCGCGAGGCGTACTTCTTCGGGTCATCCTTGATAAAGCGGCCTTTGCCGGAGTACACCCCGCGCGCTTTGCCAATGTACACGTCTTCGTCGGAGGCGGCTTTCACGGTGACGGAGGCGCGGCGGCCTTGGGTTGGTGTGCGCCTGGCAGACGCGCGAAGCGCGTTCGTCTGTGCGTGACAAACAGTGGCGAACGGAAGGAAACGGTGAGTGCGCGAGCAGCGGGGAACGTAGGAGAGTAAAGGAGGAGAGGGGAGAGCACAGGTCGGCGTTCAGGATACAGGATACAGGAAATGGCGTAATACAAGAGGGCGGTCACGTAGGGGCCTTAGGGTCACCGGGCTGCAGCAACAGTCCTCCGAGAAAACCAACGAACGGGAGACATCTTGAAAAATACCAGTCCGAGAGATGAGCACTCGACACGGCCTTCAAAACACCCAACCACTCTCTAATGATCCAAAAAACGTACCGGCGCGACGACGATGGAGGTGACGGCGAACATGGGAGGTTCGGTGCGTGCGGTTATGGGGCGGGGGGCGTGGGGGGGCGTCGGCACCCGTAGCCTCACGGCGGAAAAACCTCAGTCTAGCTGGAGCTCTGTGACTGGACCGACTGGATAGGATTTGTCCCTCCAACGACGGAGTATTAACTGAAGTAAAATGAAAAATGCTCGATTTGCTTTCAACGTCTTTGTCTTTCAAACAACAATTCACGCGCCCGCTATCATTCGCGCCCCCACCCTCGCAATCTGCACGGCACCCCACATGAACACGGAAAACACCGCACTGAGTATCCCCACCTGCGCCACCCGTTCTTTGCTTTTCCTGGAAGCGACCTGCGAGAACGTCCAATCTTCCTTTTGCAACATCTGGATCGTGTTCGGGTAGAAAATTTGCGGCAAAGCTTTGTGAAAAATTCCGTCAAGAATTAATGGCAACACGAAGGTTAAAAACCCACCATCAAACCCCCTTGAGATGTCCACCAAAGCCTTGGCATCCGCTGCTCGTCTGCTTGAGAATAGAGGCAGGGCTTGGAGCCACTGGGATTGTTTGCTTTCGTCTGACTGATTGCTCATAGCCACGTCATCGAAACATCGATCGAGCACCGTAACGTCTTCAAACGCGCTGTTGACGCCGAGCCCGAAATAAGGCTTGACGCAGTGAATGCTGTCTCCGAGAATCGCCGCGCCTCCAAGCTCAGACTGTTTGCCCATAGAAACACCAGTCACGTCAGATGAACTTTCCTCGGTGATTCTGGAACCGTCGCCATCTACTCTGTGTAGACTGTTCCCCCCTGCGTGCGCGAAACTCGGCAATGTGGAAAGTCTTCTGTTCGCCATCAACTCCAAATCTTCATCCGCGATATACTCCGCGAACATGGGAAACTCGCCGTCGAAGTACTTCCGCAACGAGCTTTTTGTTGTTAGCTTCTCGCACGTCTCCGTGTCCCCCGGCTTGACTAGTAATATCCCTACTAACACCCCTTCCCTGGTGGGCAAACACTCTAGCGCGACGCCGGCTTTAGTGCGAGCTGAGTAATTCAAGTCGTTCCTGAACTTATCGCTCGGTAAGTTAATAGGAACCGTCTTGTACACCCTGGGGTTTTTATCCTCGAATCGTTTTATTTTAGTACCGCACTTAGCAACAGTGTCACTGTCCATGGCATTCAGCACCGCGTTTCGTGAGGTAGCGCCTTCCGCACCGACCACGAAGGGCACGAAGGGCTCCACCACGCGAATGCCGGCGTTTTCTGGAAACCTCCCGGAAACCTCACCCTCGTCCGCCTCGAATTCCGTGGGCTCCCTAACCAATGTAGCGCCTCCGCCTGGCAGCCACTCCACGTTCGCGCACGTCGTACCGTGGAACACCGTGATGCTATCTGTGTATTTAGTCGTAACTTCACGCAAAAGCACCGCAACTAGCCGGTCGCGTTGAATCACCTGCGTGGCGTACTTTTTATCCGTCAATTTTATTTTTCCGTTGCGAGATTCAGGCGTCCAGTCCATCCGGCCGTTGACGCGCTTGCAGTAGTTCAAGACTTGGTCGCATACGCCGAGCTTTTCCAACGCGACCTGGCCTCGGCCGGACAAGCCCACGTTGTAGCTCCTGCTCGGGTCGCCCCACACCGCTGTGTCATCAGGGCTCGGCGGCTTCTGAAGCCTCTCCCAGACTTCGATGTTTTTCCAGCCTCTTCTTGCTAACATAATGGCCGTCGACAATCCGGTCGGTCCTCCCCCTACGATCACGATTCTTGACGGGGGTAAAGGTTTCGGGCGCGATGCTTCCAACGCCGCGTGTGCGTCCGCTTCTGCTTTTAATTTGAGCTGTTCGAACTCGTCATCCATGGAGTGGAACGCGCTTGGTTCCACGGCCTGGACGACGATGCCGGTGGATTCTGATGACGAGACTTTAGATTCGTACGTCTCGTCAATCTCTCTCGCATCTGGTTCCTCCACTGATTCCTTCGGGGACTCCGGCTCGGGGTTGGCGATCGCGCCCGGGGTCGTGACAACGCGGTGCGTAGAGGTGAATCTGGAGGACGACCGCGTGTGGGAGGGTACGAACCCCGCGAACCTGGGTTTGTTCGCGCCGCGTGTCCCTGACCGACCTCTGACGTTTCCGACGTTATCCGAGACACACGCGTTGGGAACGTGTTTGCCGACGCGGCGCGGTGCGCCCGCGCGCGCGCCGAGTCGTGGAGCCGTGACGGCACCTAAGGAGGTGCCGACCATCGCGAAAACCACGGGCGTCTCAAGCAGAACCGATACACGCGCGTCGCGAAGTGTCGTGACGCGACAGAGTGGCATCATTCTTGGCAGTCCGAGAAGATCTGATTTCTTGGGAAATCCTGCATCGCAAGTGTTCACGAAAAGTCGGTCAACCTTTGCGATGAGCCACAGGTCACTGATCGACAAGCAAGGGTCACATGTCACTTCACCGATCAAGCACCAGATTCAGCACACCAGACGTGACGACGAAGTCCAAGAGACGGTCGGTACGCGAAATTAATTCATTCCGCGGCCCCCACTCTTCACGATGGCCGGAGGCAAAGCCAAGCAGCGCGCTGAGGCCAACGTATCAAGGTTATCCTTGTTACGAAACGCGTTTTTCACCGCGATCGGTGTTCACGTGTTGGTTCGCTTAGTGCTGTACCGCGCGTCCACCTGGTACCTGATCCATTACCCCCTGTTTGCAACCGCGTGTTTCTGTAGCTGGTTCTGTTACCGGTCGTTAGCCATCGTGGGCACGCCGTCTTGGGACGCGTCTGGGGTTTTGATAGACGGCGGTGGCGACCTCACTTTGTCAGGCTTGAGCAGCTACTACCACGACATCATCTATGTGAGTGTGTTTTGCCTACTCGCATCGGCATTAGTGTCAGATTGGTTTTGGCTCCTGTACCTCTCAATCCCGGGCTTCGCCACTTACAAGCTGTGGGCAGACTACATCCTGCCCTGGGTATTCACCCCAACCGCAGACGAAGCAGACGCAATCTCGAGGCAAAATGAAACCAAGGAACAGAGGAAGAAACGCGAGAAACAAGAGAAAAGGGCGGAGAACAGGAGCCGACGGAGGTAGCGGGTACGGGTTGAAATGAATCAGAAAAAGAATACAACAAAAATAAATTGACAAAATCAAATATATCAGTCGGTCAACCCCGGGTCTGTTTTATACCTCATCTTCACGATCCGGTCAAGATCCCCGATGTACTCGCCGATTACCTTTAACCGTTCAAGCGGGTCGGTTTCATTTTTGTACTTGACCGCTGACCTGCTTCGCACTCGTCGGAACAAGTTCTCCGTTGCCATGCAAACGCGCCCGTGCTCCATCTTCTTCTGCGAGTCGTTTTTCAAATTCACGTCCCGCTGGTTCCGCACCTCTTCCTTTTGTCGAAGCTTGTTTTCTAATTCTTTCTTTAACACCGCGATTTCGTTGTTCAAAGTCAGGGCTTCATCTTTTTTCTCCTCTAGGTACTGCGTGAAGGTTGTTTTTAAATGGGACTCTTCCTCCGCGAAGTTCCTGTGCGTTTCAGTTAGCAGATCGTTGCTGGATTGTAGCGTCGTGTACCTTCTCAAAACGTCATCCACTTCCCGGAACCCCATGCTGTGCTCCACGCCCTGGCCAACACTGCTCGTGCTACTGGTGACGTACTCCAGCACATGTTCCAGGTAAACCCCGTACCGCTCGTTTTTTGCGAGAGAGTCCTCGGTTAGCTCTTCGTGAGCGCTTATGCGTCGCAGCTTTTCCGTCAGCGATTCAATCTCGGCTTCTTTTCGCAACCTCAATTGAATCTCATCGGCCGCGCGTCGCTTCGCCCTTAACCTCTTCCCGTCGTTCTCCTGCAGAAATTTCCCGAACCGCACTAAGTTCTCCTGGAGCTCTAAATTTTTGCGTTTTATGACCGCCTCCCTTAGGTTGAACGCCATTTCTTTTTCGAGGAATAGTTCCCGTCGATGCGCCAATTGCTCATCCGCGGCTAGCGTTTGCCTTCGTTTTTCCATCAACCGGGTCGCGGGTAACACGTGCTCCAACACCAGCGCGTGCGCGTTTTGTTGCTCTTGTTGCTCCCTTCCGGAGCCCGTGGTCGTATTGCTGGCCATCTGGCCCCTGAGCTTGGGGGGGGAGGAGGACATGCTTTGCGTCTGACGTATCAGATCAAGTTGGGATGTCTCTTCGATCGATGCCTAAAGCGGCAGGCAACCTTGGTTTAATTCTTCCGAATTCCGTAAGTGTGACGTAATGCCCCACCGAGTGGCCTAAGCCTAAACGTCTCGCCGTGCACGTCTCTGACCGCCCTGTGGGTCACCGCCCTATGGGTCACCGACGTGGAGAACCGCAGGGGTCACCGCGCGAGGTCGAGTGACCCCACGAAAGGGGAAACTGATGAGATTGACCCGGCGGACGAAAATCACTCGCGCTCTCAAAACCGAGTTGGATAAACTACGACACTGATGACGTGTTACTTCCACTCCTCACGTGCGATGGCCGCGACGGTGTGTTTCGCCCCACAAGGTGTGTTCGCGCGCAGGGTCGCGCGCGCTCGCGCGAAACGCGCCGCGCTTCGAGCTGCGCCGCTTCCCAGGCGCGTGACTCGACTCCACGCCAAGTCCGATGATGCAAAGTCTCGATCGGATGACGACGACACATCCAGCAAAAACAAAGACGTCGCCGCGGGTGAGGGATTGGAGAACGCGGATGACTGGATCGCGAACTGGAAAGCGGGAAACTTCCCACGCGCGAAAGGGTGGAAGTTCGGGGACGCTTCCTCGGAAGGCACGGGGACGTTTTCAGAGGAAGTCAGTGGGGGGGGTGAGGAAGGCGAAGGTGCGGATGAAGATTCCGACGAAACCAACTTGGCCAACCAGTACGGCGGCAACCCGAATGCGTACACGTACGTTTTCTGCCACAACCTCATGTCACCGCCTGGCGACTCGTTCGCGTGCATGTACTTGACGGATACGCTGGGCTCCTTAAACATTCCGCTTGTGACACCGAGCCTGATTTCTGATGGAGGCGCTGATGAATCTGATGGATCGAAAACTCCGTTGACTATAACCGCCGCCGTCGCTCGATTAACGAAAGCAATCGATGCCTTACCCGACGACAAGCCCATCCGCTTAATCGGGAGCTCGTTAGGTGCGTACGTATTAGCAGTGTACGCATCTATACCCGAAAATTCCAAAAAGATTGACCGAGTCATGTTGTTAGCGCCGACATTCAAGCCGGCTGATTGTCTCGAAAGCATCGAGACGGAAATGGGAATTGAAATGGGTGACGCATTTCGAGAAGACCTGAAATACCACGAGCCTTTCCCGTTCGTGCCGTGCCGCGCGTACGTGGTGCACGGCTACGACGACACCGCATCGCCCCTGGAGAACTCGTTGACCTGGGTCAGGGATGCGTCGGTGAACATGCGACAGGGGAGCGGAGAAAGCGGGCAGGTCGCGGAGCGGCGGTTGTTGGAAGTTGCCGGTATGGGCCACGGCGTGGAAAACGCGCTGCCGCAGATTAAATCACGACTGGTGGATTTCTTCAAGCTGCCGTTCCAGGTGCAAGGGCCGTAGACGGGTTTGGGTGACGGAGAAGTGCACTACTAGCATCTTATTTATTCATTATTATGCATCTCGCGATGCAAAGGTTTATTTAATTCTCGCACATCTTGCCTCATATACCACCCTTAAACTGCTAGCAGCTCCTTGCACACCCCGCTCTCGACCAGATCTTTCACGTGCGCCCTGGCCCACAAATCCGCGGCAATGATATCATCCAGCGTGGGGTCCAGCACTAGGTCGTTTTTATGCGCCTCCATGGCCATTTCGATTGTCTTGTAAATGTCAAAGTACCCAATTTTTTTATCGAGGAACATCGCGACGGCTTGTTCGTTGGCGGCGGAGAACACGCCGGTCATGGTGCCTCCAGTTCGCCCTGCGGCGTAGCCCATGGTGAGTGAGGGGTACTTCTCGACGTCAGGCTCTCTGAAGGTCAAATCGCCCATCTTGACGAAGTCGAGTCTAGGCCAGGTCTGTTCAGAGCACTCCACTCTGTTGGGCCAGGACATGGTGTACAGGATGGGCAGGCGCATGTCGGGCCACCCCAGCTGCGCCAGCACGGAACTATCAGCGGTTTCCACCATGCTGTGTATGATGGACTGCGGGTGAATCACGACGTCGATGTTGTCATACGAAGTGCCGTACAGGTAGTGCGCCTCGATGACCTCCAGCGCCTTGTTCATCAGCGTAGCGCTGTCGCAGGTGATCTTCGCGCCCATGTCCCAGTTCGGGTGCGTGGTTGCTTTCTTTTGAAGAAACGCGGGGTCCTCTTTTGCGCATCGGAGCATCTCTTCGTACGACACGTCCCTGAACGCACCTCCGGAGGCGGTTAAAATAATACGTCTCAGCGCGTTTTCAGGCAAGCCTTGGATGCACTGAAAGATCGCGCTGTGCTCGCTATCGGCGGGTAAAATCTTGACTCCATGTTTCACGGCCAATGGAACAATCGCCGGCCCCCCCGCGATGAGAGTCTCTTTGTTCGCCAAGCAGATGTTCTTCCCCGCTTCGATGGCGGCTACCGTGGGGGGGAGACCAGCGCACCCCACGATCCCCGTGACGGTGCTATCCACGTCCTTGTGCCTGGCGACTTCGACCATCCCGTCGGGGCCGTAGAGTAACTCAGGCTGGTCGCCGTCCATGCCGGCAATCATCTCCTTCAATTTCGCGATGTCCTCGCCGTCCGAGATTGACACCATCTTGGGCTTGAACTTCTTGATCTGCCCCGCTAAAACGTCGAGGTTCTTGCCCGCACTTAAAGCCACGATCTCAAACTTGTCCGGGTTCTCCTCCGCGATGTCCAGCGTCTGCGTGCCGATGGACCCGGTGGATCCCAACAAAGAGATCTTCTTCACATTGCCGTTGCCAAGCGCGGGGACGTCATTAGTGACCTCCGCGCGACCGGGCCAGCACGCGCCGTAGCGGGACTTTGGGTGGGAGGGGAGGGGAGGAGGGGGGGAGTGGTGAGATTTTAAGCACTTTGGGTCACACACGGGGTGACGTCCTTCACGCAGTCCGAAACTCGCGGAATGGATAGCGGATAGCGGAATCGGTTCACCCACGGCACGTACCTCGTTGTTGGAATCCGCGCGAGCCGCTGCTTTGACCGCGACAGCACGCTTCGCCGCCTTGGGCCCTAAAGCCTTGGCGCAGGAAAGGTGAACGGTGGAGGAAAGAGCCGCCATCGTCGGTGCGAGGAGAAGTGCGAAGAGGGCGAAGCCGATCGGATATCCAGTTGGCAGAAATATAGACGAGAAAAAAACACCTCGGCGCGCTGCCATCTTTTCGCGCGTTCCAATGATGAAGGTGCCCGCTTCTGCCCAACCACTCCTTCGCGCGCACGGCGCTGGGTTCTCGTTTCCGTGGGAAGGCACGAACGAGACGGCGTGATGATTAAGCTAAACTTCGTCAAGGACAAGCAGGCGAAGGAAGCCGCGGCGAAAGCG